>OMDD01001038.1_pt1 | contig 11717 bp, 9 predicted proteins | sample 1674331 | NCBI WGS metagenome assembly OMDD01 (sample SAMEA103958164, study PRJEB25191) | human gut metagenome | biome: human-associated habitat [ENVO:00009003]; feature: intestine environment [ENVO:2100002]; material: feces | place: Germany | collected 2013/2015
TAATAAACATCATAATTCCCATAAAAACCTCCTTTATACTGCGCATGGACTCATTTCTGAGTAGAACTTATCACACATTGATAAAAATTCCTCACGGCTCATTCCGGTGAGACAGGCCTCCGCACTTAAAAGCTCAAGCTCTGATTCCAGCTTTTCAGTGAAATCTGTATCATCTGCGATGGATTCTGACACAAAAGCGCCGAGCCGTCTGTCTGTACGGATAAATCCCTCATTTTTCAAAATCTGATAGGCTTTATTGACCGTCATTGTGTTTACACCGGCATCGCTTGCAAGCTGGCGTACGGTTGGAAGCTTTTCGCCGGTCTTTAGCTCGCCTTTGCCTATTCCCTTTACAATCTGGTTTCTAAGCTGTACGTATATCGGGGTGCTGCTTGACATGTCAAGTTCTATTATCATGAGAACCTCCTGTATCTTACTGTTTATATGTCATAGCCTGCTTGAAATGTATCGATATTTATTAGCAGGCTGTAATCTGACAAAATTTGTAAGTGATATAAATGTATTATTTGTATTATATATAGTAATACAGACAGCACTTTATGTCAACTGATGTTTTAGCATCAATTATATTGACATTTTGAGTATTACAATTATGATTAAAGAGTTATAAGGTATCACAGCGTAAAAGAATACATATGAGGTTAAAAAATGAGCAGATTAATAGAGCAGATAAAACAAAAGGATGCCTGTGCCTTTACACATGGCGGCAAATTTCATGCAGATGATGTGTTCTCATCAGCCCTGCTTTTGTATATAAACCCTGAGATCAGCATAACAAGGGGCAACAGTGTGCCTGATGATTTCACAGGAATAGTTTTTGATATAGGGCGTGGTGAGTTTGACCATCATCAAAAGGACAGCAGAATCAGGGAAAACGGTGTGCCGTATGCGGCATTTGGCCTGTTGTGGGAGGCTGTTGGAGCGGATATTCTAGGTAAGGAGCTTGCGGTGAAATTTGATGAGTCATTTGTCCAGCCTCTCGACAACAATGACAATACAGGTGAGAAAAACGAGCTTGCAGCACTTATAGGCAATTTCAATCCGTCATGGGATTATGAGGGTGGCAGCGATGAGGCTTTCTTTCAGGCGGTAAGCGTGGCAGGCATGATACTGGAAAACAAATTTGAGAGATACCGTGGCAATGAGAGAGCTGATAAGAGAGTGGAGGAGGTGCTTGCAAAGCACGATCCGGCAAGCAGGATACTTGTGCTTCCTGAGTTTATCCCATGTCAGAAGGCACTGAGTGAGACGGATATCGCGTTTGTTATTTTTCCGTCAAACAGGGGTGGCTTTTGTATACAGCCGCAGAAAAGAGAGTATTCGATGAATTACAAGTGTTCTTTTCCGGCAGAGTGGCTGGGGCTTGAAGGTGAGGAGCTTGTAAATGCTACAGGAATTTCCGGTGCGATATTCTGTCACAAGGGAGGCTTTATCATGACTGTTAAGGAGCAGGATGAAGCGGTAAAGGCATGCGAAAAGGCACTTTCTCTTCATAAAGACAGCTCTGTGATAGTATGGTATGGAAATAAAGGAGATACTACAGCGAAGGCATGTGACAGTCAGACCAACGAGCAGCTTATGAATGTTGCAAAGGCACGAGGCATAAAGGGCGTGCATATCTGTCATGTTGATGCAATGCCTGTTCCGCAGCTTGAATTGACAGAGCTTGACAGTGAGACAGCATATGCAGAGGTCTTGATGGAGAAGCCGCAGTGGAAGGCATATGTAAAGGAGCAGGTGAAGCAGATTGTAAAGTACAGACCGGAGGCAGTATATGTGGAAGGAAACGCATTTGAGACATATCCGGTTATACGTGCACTCAGAAAGAAGCACATTCCTGTGCTTACGATGATTGAAAATAAAGAGAAAAAAATAATGGTAAGAATACCATGATTTATGTGCATTTTTGAAAAAATTTGGTATAATGTTGTTAAGCGCGGACATCGTGCAGTTTTGCGAATGTGTGTGGTGGTTTTGAATAATACGAGTAATATACAAGTAACAATACGAGGATGCAGAAGGTATGAAGACAATTATAAAATACGAGCTTGTCATAAATGAGGCACTCAGATCTGCACTCAACTATGATACACCGGATGAGCAGATTAATGAGTTTATCAGATTTTTCGGAAAACATATCGGTTCTGACCGCATATATATATTTGAGGATTGTGATGAGAAGCACGTCACCAACAATACATATGAGTGGTGTGCGGATGGAATAGAGCCGGAGATACATGAATTGCAGAATGTCGATATGGACATAATAGGCTGGTGGTATCAGGCCTTTGGCAATGAGAAGAATATAATTATCACTGATATAGAGCAGATAAAGGATGAGCACAGGGGCTCTTACAATCTGTTAAAGGCACAAAATGTAAAAAACCTGGTGGTATGTCCAATCCGCTATAAGGATGAGATAAAGGGCTTTTTCGGTGTGGATAATCCACCGGAAAGTGATACGCTCGGACTGACCACGTTCCTGGATATGATAGGAACCCTGCTTATATCATTGCTTAAGCTGCGCAATTCCTTCACAAAGTCGAATAAGGAAGCGAAGCTTAGCAGCTATTCATCACTTTCAAGCATCTATATATCCATGGCACTGGTAAATGTGCAGACACACAGATACCATATAGTAAAGACTTTGGATGAGGTTGTACACTTCCTGGGGGTAAAACCGCAAAGTGAGGGGGAATATAGGATAGATGAGGATTTCCCGGGGCATATAAACAGTGTGATGGACGAGTTCTGTACTAAGGCACAGCGCAAAGAGACACTTGAATTTGTGGATATCAGTACTGTAGAGGACAGACTTCGTGGAAAAAATACCATAGTGCACGAGTTTATCGGAAAGGTATCAGGCTGGTGCCGTGAAAGGTTTATTCCTGTAGACTATGATGCAGATGGCAGGTTGTGGCATGTGCTTTACTGCGTGGAGAATATTGACGAGGAAAAGCGACGTGAAGACAGGCTTATGTATCTGGCACAGATTGATTTGATGACAGGTATACGCAACCGCGGAAGTGGAGAGAATAAGATAACAGAGTATCTCGTCCGCAAACAGTGCGGTCTGTTATGCCTTTTAGACTGTGACAAGTTTAAGTCAATAAACGATACCTATGGACATGCGGTAGGTGACAAGGTGATAATAGCAATTGCTGATACTCTGCGCAAATCATGTCGTGATGATGATGTCGTGCTTCGCCTGGGCGGGGATGAGTTTGCGGTATTTATACCGGGGATGCTTGATAAAGAGCGGGCAGAAGCTTTTTTTGACAGGCTTTTTTTTAACATAGAGCATATTGATATAGCAGAGATGAATGGAAAGCATATACTGCTCAGTCTTGGCGCATGCTTTTATGACGGAATGGATTGTATCACGTTTGACCAGCTATACAGAAGGGCAGACATCGCCATGTATGACAGCAAGAAAAAACAGGGCTACAGTGCGACAATTTATGATGCAAAGCAATGATAGTCCGGCATATTAAATAAAAAGAGGAGAATGAAAATGCAGACAGGAAAAGCAATATCTATTCCATCAATCCTCAAGGTGGGAAATGGAACATTAAACAAAATCGGAGAGTATTTAAAGAGTGAGGAGCTCACGAGCGTAGTCATTTTTATGGGAAACGGTCTCATAGATATGTTTGGAGATACTATAATGAAGTCGCTTACTGATGCCGGTATCACCGTGCTTGAGTACAGCGAGCTTGATACAGTTGAGATAGACGATATCATCACCCTTGCCTTTGACATACCAAACAAGGCAAAGGCAGTCGTGTCGGTGGGTGGCGGAAAGGTGATAGATGCAGGAAAATATGCAGCCTTTTTGAGGAATCTGCCATTTATCAGTGTGCCGACCTCAAGCTCAAGTGATGGTTTTTCTAGCGCCAGTGCATCACTTTTGGTGCACGGCAAGCGTACGTCGGTTCCTGCAAAGCTTGCGCATGGTATCATAGTTGACACACAGGTCATCCGCACAGCACCGGAGAAGTTTATATATTCAGGCATCGGGGATATGGTGTCAAAGATTACAGCACTCTATGACTGGATTTTTGAGGAAGCACATGGTGCAGGAGTGGTCAATGACTTCGCCGTGATGGTTGCTAAAAAGGCGGTCAACAGCTTTGTGCGTACACCTTATGAGAGCATAAAGGATGAGCTTTTCCTAAAGGAGCTTGTGGATTCGCTTGCCATGAGCGGCATAGCAAACGAGATAGCGGGAAGCAGTGCGCCGACCAGCGGCAGTGAGCATCTCATTTCACATGCGCTTGACAAAATTCTTGAGCATCCACAGCTTCATGGCATACAGGTCGGCATAGCAACCTATATCATGAGTGTGGTGCAGAACCACAGATATGTAAGGGTGTGCACAGTGCTCAAAAGGACAGGCTTTTTCGACTATGCGGCCACTCTTGGCATGAGAAAGCAGGATTTTCTGGATGCGATAGATATGGCGCCATCCATGAAGCCGTTCAGGCACACATATCTGCATGAGAAGGAGTACCGCGATGCGGCAAAGAAGCTTGTGCTCGAGGATGATATACTGAATAAAATACTGGTATAGAAATATGTATGAGAAGACTATAGAGCCGGTTGCGATTATGCACACCGGATTTGGAGAGAAATTTGGCATTCCAAGGCAGAGCGGCCTTGTGCCTGAGGCGGCAGGGCAGATAGTATTTGAACCCAAATACCAAAATCCCGATGCGCTTCGTGGAATAGAGGAGTTCACACATTTGTGGATTATATGGGGCTTTTCTGAAAACAGGGTGGAGAAATTCACACCGCTCGTCACACCACCCAGGCTGGGAGGCCGGGAAAAGAGAGGTGTTTTTGCCACACGTTCGCCGTTTCGCCCAAACGGCATGGGACTATCCTCTGTAAGGTTTGATAAGGTTGAGTACAAAAGCAGCAAGGGCCCCATAATTCATGTGTCGGGTGTAGATATGCTTGACGGTACGCCAATCTATGATATAAAGCCGTATCTGGCATATGCAGACTCACATCCTAAGGCATCAGATGGCTTTGCCGCAGAGCACAGATGGGATACGGTGCATGTTATATGGAGGAATGAGGCACTCAAAAGCTGTATGGATGAAGATACCCGCATTACTGTGGAGCATATTCTGGCACAGGATCCAAGAGCTGCATACAACAAGGCCAGGGATTATATCTATGGCATGAGATACGGCAAATTTGATATACGCTTTGTGGCTGATTCACATGCCGGCACGATAGAGATAGTGGATGTCGTGGAGTGCATAGATGGGTATCATAAGGTTAAGTGATTTTAGGAAGTGTTTTTAGTGAATATGATTTGCATATGCTGTCCGAAGAGAGTAAAATGGTAATGCATACAAAAGGACAAATGCATTACGAATATATATGTAAATACATATTAAATACACATAAGGAAGGTACATACAATGAAAACAGTAAAGGACTATATCAGAACTATCCCGGATTTCCCGGAGAAGGGCATCATGTTCCGCGATGTGACAAGTGTTATCCAGGATGCAGATGGATTAAAGCTTGCAATTGACGAGATGATAAAGAAGCTTGACGGACTTGATTTTGATGTGATAGCAGGAGCTGAATCAAGGGGCTTTGTTTTTGGCATGCCTATAGCATATGCGCTTCATAAACCGTTTGTTATGGTGAGAAAAGCAGGCAAGCTACCATGTGAGACTGTATCAAAGACATATGACCTTGAGTATGGCACAGCAACAATTGAGATGCACAAGGACTCTGTAAAGCCCGGTCAGAAGGTGGTTCTCGTGGATGATCTTATTGCTACAGGAGGCACAATGCAGGCAGCAGCAGAGCTTGTTGAGGAGCTTGGAGGAGAGGTTGTGAAGATGCTTTTCCTTATTGAGCTTGCAGGTCTTAATGGCAGAAAGCTTCTTAGCAAGTATGATGTGGACGCAGTTGTGTCATATGATGGCAAGTAGAGCTGTTATATCTGAATGAATATATTTTATATGTTTGTGCATACTGACATTAATTAAATCAATGATTTGATGAGATTAAGAGTAAGGAGAGTCGGTATGCAGCAAAAATTGGGAAAGTGGAGTCTCCGTTTTACGGAGGCTCCTTTTATATTGGAAAGCAGTTCGGTTGTAGGCACAAAGGAGGCGGACGGACCGCTTGGTGGTCTGTTTGATATTGTAGGCAAAGATGACAGGTTTGGGCAGAATACGTGGGAAAAGGCAGAAAGCTCCATGCAGCGCGATGCACTCACAATGGCCCTTGGAAAAGCACATCTGGATGCATCCGACATGGACTATGTATTTGCAGGAGATCTGCTCGGACAGTCTATGGCCACAACCTTTGGTGTGGAAAACTTCCGCATTCCGTGGTTTGGAGTGTATGGAGCATGCTCCACATGCGGGGAGTCGCTCTCACTTGCCGCGGCATTTGTGGCAGCAGGGTATGCAAGGCATGCGGTGGCAGTGACATCGAGCCACTTTGGCAGTGCCGAAAAGCAGTTTCGCTTCCCTAACCAGTATGCCAATCAAAGACCGGTGTCAGCGACGTGGACAGTGACAGGAAGTGCAGCATTTATTGTGGGCAGTGGAGCAGGTGGTAATGAGACACAGACCGGGTGTGACAATGAATGGACTGGGGGTGACAATGCAGATAGTATATCAAAGAAGGTGCAGATTGAGGGAATCACAACAGGAGTTGTGGTGGATTATGGCATAAAGGACGCCATGAACATGGGCGCTGCAATGGCCCCTGCGGCCTGTGAGCTGATAGTAAATCATCTGAGTGATTTTGGCAGAAAGGCTTCCTATTACGACAGGATAGTGACAGGAGATCTTGGAAGCGTCGGGCAGAAGATACTGATTGACCTGTGCAGGCAAAAAGGCGTGGACATAAGCAAAAATCACGAGGACTGTGGCATGAAGATGTTTGATGCAACGAACCAGAACACAGGCTCAGGTGGTTCGGGCTGTGCATGCTCGGCAACCGTTTTGTCAGCATATTACCTGCCAAAGCTAAGAAGTGGTGAATTGAAGCGTATACTTTTTGTGCCTACAGGAGCACTTCTTTCGCCTGTCAGCTTCAACGAGGGCGAGTCAGTACCGGGAATTGCACACGGTGTGGTGCTTGAAGCAGTAATGTGAAGTTGTAATTTGAAGTTGTAATTTGAAGCTGATGGCTTCACATATATAATAGGGTGAACGAGCCGTTTTTGAGAGATGGGTTGCACGTTCAAAAATAGAAGAAAGGCGTAAGGATATAATGGATTATGTAAAAGCATTTGTCGTGGGCGGTATCATCTGCGCCATCGTACAGATTTTAATGGAAAAAACAAAGCTCATGCCGGGCAGAATTATGGTAATGCTTGTGTGCACAGGAGCGCTGCTTGGTGCCGTCGGCATATACGGGCCATTTTCAAAGTGGGCAGGTGCCGGTGCAAATGTACCGCTTTTGGGCTTTGGCAATGTACTTTGGAAGGGTGTGAAGGAGGCTGTGGACAGTGAGGGCTTTATAGGCCTGTTTAAGGGCGGCTTTAAAGCCTGTGCGGTCGGAGTATCGGCAGCATTAATCTTTTCGTATATTGCAGCACTCATCACGAAGCCTAAATTAAAGAGCTGATTGATTTTGATGGTGATTTCAGAGTAAATATGTATCGGAAAAGGGAAACTAACACAGAAACCGTTGAGAAGATACTTAGGCTCATCCAGCCAATATTACTATAATATCAGATTAAAATGATTGATAAATCCTGACATTTCTGCTATTCTGAATAATATAGAAATATTGCAACGGAGGTGGACAGGCATGGCGGTCAGAGAGATAATCTTAACAGCACAGCACAGCACAGCACAGCACAGCACAGCACAGCACAGCACAGCACTCTGATTGCGCCTTTTTTTCGACTGTTCGTATTCATAAAAGGAAACGGATAAAAGCATCAATAAATATGTACATGGATTAGATGTACGTATTGATTGGTGCTTTTTTCTGTCTGATAAGGGGGGATCATTTGATTTGAATTTAAAGCATGGTCATACATGGAAATTAAGAAAACGTATCTATTTTAATACTATATTTACAAAAACAAAGGAGGATTCAGATGAGAAGATTAAAGCATAATTTTAAGAAAGGAATGGCGTTTGTTCTTTCTCTTGCTATGGTGGCAGGACTGGTTCCTGCTATGTCAGGCGGAGCAAATACGGTGCAGGCTGCAACCGGTTCCGGAACAGAACCAAGCGTGACAGCATATGCTACGAAGGCCCAGTTAATGACCGCATTTACCCCGGATGCTAATGGTACTGCTACGACCAAAGGAAAGCTGGTATTTGGTAAGAAATCAGATGGAACAACAGCACAGGAATGGTACATCTTAGGAAAGGATGAGGGTGTATCAGGGGATAATACCATCATCTTTGCCGCAAGCCCCATAGCAACATGGCAGAAGTTTAATTCAAGCTATAGCAATAAGTCTTTTACTTCAAGTTTTGGTGTATATGCAAGTAATCCATCAGAAGTATATGCAAACCACTACGGAGCAAGTGAACTTCGAGTGGCATTGCAGGGTATGGCTACGAATACAAACTATTTCACCACAGCCGAGCAGGGCTTGATGAATGCTACCACAGTGAAAACGAAGGACACGAAGAACAGTAATGTGACCTATACCACCACAGACAAGCTGTATGCATTACAGGGAAAGTTTGAGGATACAAAACTGTTGGCAGGAACCAGTGACAGTACAGTACTTGCCATGTATAGTTACTGGGGCAGCTATTCTTCGAGCTACGATTTTTGGTTCTGGTCGCGCTCGCCTTACGCTGATGATGTTAGCATTGCGTTGGTAGGTATTCCGGGCCTGATTGTCGGCAACCGCTATGTTGACTACGATTTAGCTGTTCAGCCCGCTTCCAATCTGAATCTGTCATCTGTTCTCTTCGCATCTGCTGCGACAGCAGCATCATCTGATACAGTATCGGGAACGCTAACAGACGGTACGGCGATGACCTTAAGACTTAACGGAACAGGTAAGAATATTGGTACAGTAACCTATAACACCACAACAGGTGATATTAAGGTGGTGAGGGGTGATGCATCACAACCCGTGTCACTTGTAGTGCAGGGCAATGATGGAACAAACGATTGGCATTACAGTAAAAAGATTGATACATCAGAAACGGTAAATGCTTCGGCTATCAAGTCAGCACTTAGTTTGTCGTCAGATATAAATTTATCCGACTGCAAAATCTGGCTGGAAACTACAGACAGCACGGAAAATTTGATTTATGCGGTAGGGGCAACCGAAATATTAAGGATCACATCTGTAGAAATTACAGGTATTGATACTCCGACAGCAAATACTACCTTAGATACATCTGCAGCCTGTGCAACCACAGGTGTAAGCAGTACCACACCACAGATTACATGGACACCAAGTGATACTACAGCAGGATATCATACAAGCTACACGGCAAGCATTACACTTACAGCAGATACAGGATACAAATTTGTTAATTCCACGACAGCTACCATAAATGGTAATACTGCAACAAGTGTTAATAAGAATACTGACGGAACGCTTACAGTAACATATGCTTTTCCTGCCACAGCAAAGGATAAATTGACAAGTATCACTGCACCACAGGCGATAACCGTAGCGAATGGAACCGCTTATAGTGTCATGAATTTGCCGGATCAGGTAAATATTGTTACAGAGGGTAATACGGAAAGCAGTGCTCCTGTCACATGGAATACAACCACACCGGCAAGCGGAAGCTATGACCCTGCTGTATTAACCCAGCAGACCGTAACCTTGAATGGTACGGTAGATTGTCCAGACAGTATTGATGCTAACGGAGTTTCACTAACTACGACCATTACTATTACCATAAGTGCGGCAGGCATTGTTGGAGCACCGACAGCAAATCCGACAGCCGGAACTTATTCAGAGAATCAGTCGGTAGCACTTACTTCTTCTACAGAGGGAGCAACGATTTACTATACAACCGATGGAAGCGAACCAACAATAACTGGCGGAACCACTAAGCAGTACACAGCACCGATTTTGGTGACAGGAATAGAAGGACAAAGCATTACAACTACCATCAAGGCAATCGCTGTAAAGAACGGTATGCAGGATAGTAGTGTAGAGACATTTACCTATACCATTCAGATTCCGGTAGCGAAATATACTGTGAATGTAACGAATGGAAGCGGCACCGGGCAATATGCACAGGGCGAGACAGTAACGATTACAGCGGGTGCAGCACCAAGTGGACAGCAGTTTAAGGAATGGGAAGTAGTAAGCGGAACGATTACACTTGCAAGCAGTACGAGTGAAACAACTACCTTCACCATGCCTGCAGAAGCAGTAAGCGTGAAAGCAAATTATGAAGCTATCCCTGTGACAGGGTACACCATCACAGCCACAGCCGGAGCAAACGGAAGTATTAGTCCTAGCGGAGCTGTCAGGGTTGCAGCAGGAGGCAGTCAGACATTTACGATTAGTCTGTCATCCGGATATGTGATTGATACCTTAAAGGTGGACGGTTTGGAAGTGACAGCAACCACAAGCTATACCTTTAGTGAGGTAAATTCAAATCACACCATAGAAGTTAACTTTAAGCAGGAAAGCCAGACACCAGATGTGCCGGATGAGACTGCACCAAGCATAACCACACAGCCTGGCAATGCGACAGTAAAGGTAGGTGAGACTGCAACCTTTACTATAGCAGCAAGCGGAGATAATCTTACCTATCAGTGGAAAATTAACAGAAATGATGGAAATGGCTGGATAAACATTGCGGGTGCAACCGCAACAAGCTATACCACATCCACAGTCAATATAAGCTGCAACGGATTTAAGTATAAGTGTGTTGTTTCAAACAGCGCAGGAAACGTAGAGAGTAATTCTGCAACATTGACCGTACAGGATGCGGGCGGTTCCGATAATCCTGACACACCGAATAACACCTATCAGATTATTAATGGAGCAAACAGTAGTTGGACGCATGACAGTGATGGTAATATCACCATCCGGGGTAACGGAGACTTCTCCAAGTTTACCGGAGTTAAGGTGGACGGAAATTTGATAGACAAGAGCAACTACACTGCAAAGGAAGGCTCTACCATTATCACACTGAAAGCTTCCTACCTGAATACACTTTCGGCAGGAACCCATACAGTTGAAATCCTTTGGACGGATGGTTCTGCAAGCACCACATTTACCACCAAAGCAAATATCTCTGATAACAGTAATAACAACCAGAATGATAATAACAATAGCAATTCCTCTGATGACAAGCCATCGAGTGGAACTGATAAGAAGGATGTGACTGCACCTAAAACCGGAGACAACACACCGAGTGTATGGCTGTTTATACTATCAATTCTTTCCGGAACGGGATTGATTATTACCGTAAAGAAACGCAGAGAAAATTTGAATTCATAGAAACGATAGTTAAAAAATGAAACGAGAAAATAACCATGGAGAAGGCGGGCATGTATGTCCGTCTTTTCTTCAAAGAAAACACAACAGGGAGTGTACGCTGCGGAAGAGGCGAAAGAAAAGACACAGACGGAATCAAAGCAGAAGGCGTGTATGGGAATGGAAATGGAAATGCCTGACTCTGCAACTTTTATTAGCGGTGATATTTGTTTTTTCTGTGGCGGGGCTTCTTGGATATGGCATCTTCTATCTGTGT
>OMDD01001040.1_pt1 | contig 11701 bp, 10 predicted proteins | sample 1674331 | NCBI WGS metagenome assembly OMDD01 (sample SAMEA103958164, study PRJEB25191) | human gut metagenome | biome: human-associated habitat [ENVO:00009003]; feature: intestine environment [ENVO:2100002]; material: feces | place: Germany | collected 2013/2015
ATGCGGTTTTCTTCATAGTGGAGTCTCTTTTGATGGTGGACGGCGACCACCGGGAGACAGGAGACAGCGCCAGGGCTGCCACACTCCCGATGGGCGCGACCCACCTTTGCAAGTGATAAAAATCCGATCTATTTAAATACCAGGACTATTAGATACCGATCTTGTCCAGCAGTCCCACCTTCTTGCGGGTCTTGACGTAGAGCGTGCCACCACCGTTGAACTCGGCAAAGATTTCCTCGCCACCCTTGGAGACCTTGCAGAGCGTCAGATCATGCGCCTGCACCTCGTCCACGCTGAGTTCGCCAATCTTCACCTGGATGGTACGCGTACCCACCGTCTTCTGCTTGAAAACCTCAAACTTCGTATCCTTGGCAATACCGTTGTCCGTGCCTGCATTGACATAGACCATGACGGCCTTGCCCTTGTTCGCCTTGTCGATATCCACAATCTGGCAGACGATGGGGAAGTTCTCCTCGATAAACTGGAAGAGCGGGTTGGCGGTGAGCACCGTCTTCGCAGACGTAATGCTCTCCACGGCAGACGCGAAAGCCTTGCTCTGACTGTTGTCGCTATTGGAACCATCGAAGCTCATCTGCTTGGTACCCTTCACCGAACTGGTCTTGGGGTCAATGACCTTACCCGTGAGGGTGATCTTGCAACTGGCGGTACCGGAATTGTACGAATAGGCGATATCGTCCACCGTGAATGCCACGTAGTACTGCACGCCCAGTTTCATCGAGACGGCCAGTCGCTCGGCCACCATGTCGGATCCTGCCGTGACGTCTCCCTGCGAGTTGTGCTCATCAATGAAACTGCTGGCTCGCTCACTGTCCGAGGTGATCACGATCACGCGATTCGACTGAGTGAGCGCCGTCGCTACCGCATTGAGAACGGTCAGTTTGTCACTACTGCTTCCTGCCGAGATCTTATCGACAAAGACGGTAGGCTTGGCCGTAGCCACAACCTCCTCATCCTGCGCATGAACCAACAACGTGGGCATCAAAAACAACACCCACATCAATAAAAAAATCGGGTGTAACTCCGATTGTGTAACCGCCTGCGCTGTATGCGCCTCGGGCAGATGCGCCCATAACACCGTATTTTCCCGCACCGAAAACAAGGTTGTAGCCCTTTTCGGCAATCTTTTTGCCGAGATGCTCGGCAGATTCAAGATAGATTTTGTCAATTTGCTCACTTGATGAGCCAAAAACGCATATATTCATACCTATTTATCCTTTCGCATTTGCGTTGTATTTTTTCTGATTTTATTCAAAACAACCGTCGGTTATCTGAACTTAGTTTGAAGATTGCGACAGATTGTAACCATCCGCAATTAGATTATACATCTCAAATACACGGCGGTCAAGCAGTCAGAACAACGGCAATGCACAATTTACACAGAATATATTTTTTCAAAACATTCAAAACATAAAAACTTATATTAATCATTTTATTCAACGGAGATTACATTATGTCTGCTACTTCTTCAAAACTCAAAAATCCGAACGATTCAGTTATGAATCAGCGCGTAATCAAGCTTGCGTGGCCGATATTTTTACAGCTGTTGCTCGGCATCTCACTCGGCTATGTTGACACGATTATGCTCTCAAACTACAACGAAACCGCCGTTGGTGCAATCGGCAACGCAAACCAGATTCTCGGTTTTCTGACTCTTGCCTTTAACATTATATCAAGCGCAACGGGCATAATCGTCAGCCAGTACCTTGGGGCAGGTAAAAAAGAAAAGATGAATATGATTTACACGGTTGCGTTGTCATTCAACCTTGTGCTGAGTATTGTAATCAGCTTTGTTGTATTCATATTCAGCAGAAATCTGCTTGAGGCAATGCAGGTGCCTGCGGCAATGCTTGACGAATCGGATATGTATATGCGAATAGTCGGCGGTACAATCTTTACTCAGGCGCTTATTAATGCTTTTAACTCAATTTTTGCAAGCAACGGCAAAACCGTTTTCGGTATGATTATCGGTCTTGGAATGAACATTATCAATATCTGCGGAAATGCTCTTTTGCTCTACGGACCGCTTCAGGTTCTCGGACTCGGTGCGTCGGGTGCGGCTGTTTCCACATGCGGAAGCAGAGTTATTGCGGTAATTGCATCTGTTATATACTTCTACACGGTTATCAAAGGCAAGTTCAGCCTTAAATATCTTCGCCCGTTTCCGTATGATGTTCTCAAAAGCCTTCTTAAACTCGGCATTCCGACAGCAGGCGAGAACATTTCCTACGACTGTTCACAGCTGTTTTTACAGGCATTCATTAACACAATGGGTATCGTTGCAATCAACGCAAAAATCTACGCTAATATGCTTTCAATGTTCACATATATGATTGCTCTTGCCGCTGCAAATGCAACACAGATTATTGTCGGTCACAGCGTAGGCGCTCACGATTACGATTTTGCATACCGCAGAGTGCTGAAAACTTTGCGTTTCGGTATGATAATTTCAATCTCGGTTGCAATTGTAAACTGGTTGATTTCGCCTTTTACGCTCGGACTTTTCACAGGCGATAAAGCTGTTATCGCACTCGGTTCATCGGTTATGTTCATTGCGATTATTCTTGAATTCGGCAGAACAACAAACCTTGTTATAATCAACAGTATGAAAGCCGCCGGTGATGTTAAATTCCCGACTGCACTCGCAATTTTTTCAATGTGGCTTTTGAGTGTCGGACTCGGCTGGCTGCTCGGAATTTATTTCGGAATGGGACTTACCGGAATTTGGATTGCCATGGCTGCCGATGAAATTTTCAGAGGCGTTGTTGTGTTTATCCGCTGGATAAAGGGCGGTTGGAGAGGCAAAAGGGTTGTGCTTGAAGATAAGACAAGTCCAACCGAAACGGCAGAAGTTACGGCTTAATCCGACAAAGAAATATGATACCATAAAATAAAGGAGATCAAAACTATGAATTTTGCGGAATACAATGTTAAGGACGCAAACCTTGAAGAAATTTTGCTTGCACTCAAGTCGCTTGATACGGTTGAGGCTGTCGCACTCGGCGGTTCTCGTTCAACAGGTGCAAGTGATGAAAATTCGGACTACGATATTTATGTTTACTGCACTGAAATTCCGACAGCCGAAACAAGAGAAAATCTCCTCGGAAAATACTGTTCGATTGCAGAATTCGGCAATCATTATTGGGAGAGCGAGGACAACACGGTTATGAATAACGGTACTCCCGTTGACATAATCTACCGTGATGTTGACAGGTTCGGTCGGTATATTGATACGGTAATCAAGGGCGGCAAGGCTTTTAACGGCTATACAACCGCATTTTGGCACAATATCAAGAACAGCAAGGTTCTTTTTGACAAGACAGGCACTTTCACAAAATTCAGAGATATGGCGCAGATTGACTTTCCGGAAAATCTCCGCAGTGCGATTATCAAAAACAACCGCAACCTTTTGAACGGAAAGCTTCCGTCATATGACAGGCAGATTAAAAAGGCTCAGGAGCGTGGCGATATCGTCAGTGTCAATCACAGAATCACCGCTTTTCTCGAAAGCTATTTTGATGTTATCTTCGCACTCAACCGTCAGACACACCCCGGTGAAAAAAGACAGGTTCAGCTCTGCAAAAAGTATTGCACCCTCTTGCCAAAGGATTTTGAAGAAAACATAAACGCTCTTATGAAGTCAATCTCAGACGGCGGTTCATACGAAATCGTCACAGCAATGGTCAATAACCTTGATGAAATTCTTAACGATGAATTCAAATAAAAAAAGCGGTGTCGGAAAGTTCCGTCACCGCTCAACATTTTCAGCTATATAAAATTCAAATGGAATATTGACATTGCTTTTTGCATAATATATAATAAGAACACAAGGAAAACCGTTAAAAGCGGTTAGTCCCAAGGTTTTAAAACGAATATAAAATAATCGTCCGATATTTGAGGCTGTCGGGCGATTATTTTTTTATGCTATTGATGACTTCTGCGAGTGCTATAAGTAAAATTATCAGCAAAACCGATTCAGTCATGCATATCACCCCCTTTTGGGAGTGCTAACCGCCTTAAACTTCCTTGTATTCTCGTATCATATTGTATCAAGCCGGAATTGCGATGTCAACCATAGATAAATACTACGCTTACTTCAGACTCCGTATCTATACATCTCATCAAAAATTTCTTTTGCCGTAACTGCATTGTCGGTTATGGCATTTTTTAATTCGGTGATATTGTCAAACTTTTTTTCGGGACGAATGAAATCAAGCAGACGGACATCGGCTGTCTGACCGTATATTTCACCGCCGTGAAAGTCAGGCATCCATGTTTCGCTCAAAAGCTTTGTTCCTCCGACCGTCGGCTTTACACCGATATTAGTCACACCGCAATAGACCTTTCCGTTTTCAAGCGTAACGGCAGACGCATAAACGCCGTATTTCGGCACGGCAAGATTTTCGGGAAGTTTCTGATTGATTGTCGGAGTACCGAGCTCTCTGCCAAGTCTTTTTCCGTGAGTGATCACGGCAGAAAAACCAAAATGCGAACACAAAAGCTTGTTTGCACGGCGAATGCTGCCCTCACTTATAAGCGAGCGGATAAGTGTTGACGAAACAACATCGCCATCGTCACGCTCAGGCTCAATCACTTTAAGCTTTGTACCGTTCTCGTCACAAAGCTTTTTGAGCAACTCGGTATCGCCTTCTCCGTTTTTTCCGAAACGATAGTTAAAACCGCAGACAACAAATTTTGCGTTGAGGTTGCCGAAAATAATTTTCTCGACAAAGTCCTTTGCAGACATATTCATCAGCTTTTTAAAGTCGGGACTGAAGGTATGCTCAATACCCAGGCTTTCAAGCGTTTTCAGCTTATCTTCCGTTGTCATAAGCGCACCCTTAGAAGATTTTCCAAGAACCTCCTTCGGGCTTTGAGCAAATGTAAAGCACACGGGCAAAAGTCCGTTTTTCTTCTGCTCAACAGCCGAGAGAATAACCCTTCGGTGTCCCTTGTGAAGTCCGTCAAAAAATCCGAGAGCAACGGCAGTATTCAATTTTTCGTGTTCTGAAACAGTAAAATTCTGCATATATATTTCCTATGATTAAATTAAATTTTACCGCTTTTCAAAAGTGCGGCAGTCTTTAAAACGGCAATCTGTGTTTTGGAGTCGGGTATCATATTGTTAAGCACCATTTCAACGGCTTTGTTGAGGTGAATTTTTTCAACATTCAAAAATTCACCCTCGTCAAGCTTTTGCTCGCCCTGTGACTTTACCCGACAGGCATAAAGATGGATAATTTCCGAGGTGTACCCGGGGGACGGATAGACCTGACCGAGAGAAATGTAGGAGTAACCCTCAAGTCCCGTTTCTTCAAGAAGCTCACGCTTTCCGTTTTCAAGCGGAGTAGAACCCTTTTCAAGCTTGCCGGCAGGAAGCTCAATCACAACCTCCTTGTACGGATAGCGAAACTGCTTTACAAAAGAAAGGTTATTGTCCTCATCAAGAGCGGCAACGCATACTCCGCCCGGATGATTGACAACCTCCCTCTTTGACCTTTTACCGTCAGGAAGCTCCACTTCGTCAAGGACTATATGCAGAATTCTGCCGTCAAAAATTTTCTTGCTGTCAAGAGTTTTTTCAAAAAGCTCCATAATTATGCCTCCGTTTTAAAGATTGAATTATCGAAAGGAAAGGATTTTGTTATGCCCGATTATAATGTTTTTCCCGATTACAAAACACGCAAGGAAATCATAAACGAGCTCTGCGACAGGTACAAGTTCATCAAGCATTGCTTTGCCGGAAAAAGCGTGTGCGGAAGAGGTATTGATGTTCTGCACATCGGCAACACCAAGAATCGTGTACTATACTGCGGCGGTTTTCACGGCTCAGAGTACCTCACAATACTTGCCCTGTTGAAATTTTTTGAAGAATGTTGTGAGGCAATGGAAAGCGACAGAACTGTCGGCGGATGCAAAATCGGGAATTTTTTAAGCATTCGTGGTCTTACGATTGTGCCTTGCGTAAATCCCGACGGCACGGAAATTGCCTTGCATGGCAGTGACGCCGCATTCAAATACAAACCGCTTGTCGAAAAGGTCTGCACCGATACATATAAATGGCAGGCAAATGCCCGTGGAGTTGACATCAATCACAATTTCAATGCCGGCTGGTGCAGGCTTAAACAGCTTGAATTAAAGAACAATATCAAGTGTCCGGCGCCGACAAGATTCGGCGGCAATCATCCCGAAAGCGAACCCGAAACAAAGGCACTTACAACACTTTGCCGTAATATTGACTTTGAACGGGCAATCGCTCTGCACAGTCAGGGACGGGAAATTTACTGCTCATTCGGCAGACACACACCCGTTCTGAGTTTTCGGCTTGCGTCAATGTTCTCACAGGCAAGCGGCTACAACATAGCCTTTCCCGAGGAGATTGCCACAGGCGGCGGCTTTAAGGATTGGTTCATCGAAAAATTCCGCCGACCTGCCCTCACCATAGAAATGGGGCTCGGGAAAAATCCTCTCCCCCTCTCCGATTTTGAAGAAGAATACAAAATCCTGCAAAACATTCTCTGTCTCGGAGCGGTGGTTTAAAAATTTAATTTCATTGTATTTACAGCACTGAACACATATTGTTTGGTGCTGTTTTTAATTAAAAGGGCGCGTTAAAATTACATTTGGGTGCGTTAAGGGCGCGTTAAACACACATTTGGGCGCGTTAAGGGCGCGTTAAACACACATTTGGGCACGTTAAGGGCGCGTTAAATTATTTCTTAATGATATATTTAGCGTATCTTCCTTTTTCGGATAGTTCAATCAAATTCTCTTTTCTCATTCGTTGCAATATTATACGGGCTTGTTTTTGTGAAAAGCCACACAATTCTCTTACTAATTCGTTATTAATAAAACCTCTGTCACGGATATATTCCAAAATCATTTCTCTTGCTTTGATATATTGAATTGCTTTATCCTTAGTGTAATCAACAGAATTTTTTAACTCGTCATATATCTTTGCCGTCAACATATATTCATTGCCCGACAACTCAATCAAACCATATCTTTTAAGGTTATTACAGGCATTCTGAGCCTGATCACGAGCTTCTTGAATTAAGCTCTCTGCCTCAGACATTGTGATTTTGCGGTTATCTTTAAGGTAGCGCAAAATCATAAGTTCCGAAAGTGAAAAACTTCTGCTCAGTCCGTTTTCTTCATTGGCAATGAATTTTACAAAATCAATATCATCAATAGCACTATAGATTGTCAGCGAAACCGCATCATTATACGATTTGTATTCGGGAAACGGCTTGCCGGATGATATCATTTCTCTGAAAATAATGTCAACACCTTGTCCTGTTCTCTGAACGTATTTTAGATGTTGCAGAGTTTCGGCAATTAATTTATTTCTCGGAACAGACGGATGTGTAATTATATTATTTTCTGTGATACCGTCCAAAAATGCACCGGGGTTTTCTATTACAATTTTATCAGGATAATGCTTTACATAAACCGCACCTTGACTTTGATAATCTCTGTGTGACAAAGCATTGAGTAATGCCTCTTGAAAAACTTTTTCAGGGAAATCGACAATTTCCAATCTGAAAAGTCCAACCTGAACGTTGACAATACGATTTGAGTCTTGTATTTTCTCTGAAAGTCTGTCAATTACCGATATAATAGGAGCCTTCATATCAAGTCTTGCATCATATTCTTCTAAATTCGACTCGGAATAGTGCAAGTAAATTACCTCTGCCTGTGGAAGTAATCTATTGATTGCCTGCTCTTTGCCTACAAATAATAATCCAGCCACAGTCAATTTAATATTACCGCTGTCAGACTTAACCAAAGCAAGGTCACGCAAAAATGCGATATCATCCATATCAGCTAATGTCGATTCGGGATTTCTCGCTTTTAATTTTTCTTTCAACTTATAAACTTCAAGTTTGTTTATATCATCTTCTGTGCTGTCTGACAAAATCCTTCCCGAAAAATCGGAGCTTTGAATTTCGGAATAGCGGTTGCTCATTTCATCGGGATAAAACGGTTTAGAATTTTTTCCAAGTCTTTTTAAGCATCTGCCGTCTGTAGTTGCATGTGTAATTCCGTCTGATGCAACGGTAAGTGCAATCACCTTTTTACCGTTGTATTCTATTTCTTCGGGATCAACAAAAATAGACGGTCTTGTTTTTTCGTAAATTGATTCAATAATGTTCTGCAAATCGTAGTTACCGTCACAACCCGTAACTTCACTGTTATCTTCAACGCCAAAGTAAAGAGTGCCTCCTTTGTTATTTGCAAAAGCTATAAGTTCATCAACCGCCAAATTAATTCGTTTCTTCATATCAGACACTTTATTCCACGATTTGAATTCTGTATTAATCGACTCACCGATTTTCAGAATTTCTGCAAAATCATCAATATTCAAAAAAGCACCCCTTTTCTTTGCAGAGCAGTCATTATAGTATTATTTGATTATTCATCTTATTTATAAAATTTAAGGGCAACCTCGGTTGCCCTTGTTTATTTTGTTATTTTTAATAACTTTGATTAATTTTTATCGTCCTCATCATCAAAGAATGAGATTGAGTTTACGATATTGTCAACAGCCTCGTCTGAAATTACATTCGGCTCGTCAAGATATTTTGATCTTTTTTCAATGCTGTCAATAGCCATCTGCATCTGCTCCTGGGGAGTTGACGGTTTTTTCGGAGCGTCGTAAATCTCGTTATCCTCCGGATTTGAGATGTTCACATACTCCTCTTTTTTAGGCTCTTCCTTAACCTCGGGTTCTTCCTCAGGCTCAACGATTGCAGGCTCATTGCCGTCATCGGGAACTTCAACTTCCTCTGTCACATCTTCCGCAGATTCCTCTTTTACGGGTTCTTCCGCTTTTTCGGCAGATTCGTCATTTTTTTTTGACTTGTCAACGCCAAAGTTCGGAGCGTCGTAATTTTCGTCAATCTCCTCTGCGGCAGCCATAATTACCTCACCGGGAGCGTCAATCTGCTTTTCTCTTCTCGCCTCGGCAACAGCCTTGAGTTCATCAAGGTGATTTACAGGCTTTTCAACCTTTTCGCTGTCCTCATCAAAATAGATATCATACCATACGAGGAACACATAAATTGTCCAAACTCGTCTGCTGTTATCTTCTTTTCCGCTGAAATGACTGTCGAGCCATGAAACAAGGACATCTGTATTGAAGAATTTCTCGGCAGTTTTGCCCTTGAACTTTGTCTTTACAACATTATAATACTTCTCGTCACGAAGCCATACTCTTGTCGGTACAGGGAAACCGAGTTTCTCTTTTTCGGCAGTAGCCTCAGGCATATGGCGAACGGCAGCCTTACGCATTGCATACTTTGTGTTGTGCTTGTTGCAGCGCAGTTTTGTCGGGAGCGATGACGCAACCTTGAAAACCTCCTTATCGAGGAAAGGAACACGAAGTTCAAGCGAGTTAGCCATACTCATTCGGTCGGCTTTAAGAAGGATGTCGCCGACCATCCACATATTGATGTCGAGATACTGCATTTTTGTAACATCGTCATACTTACGGCAACGATAATAATATTTTCTTGTAAGATCCTGTGGGCGTGTTGCAATTGACGGATCTTTCAAAAGCTCCTGCTTCTGCTTATAGTCATACATAAATGCGTTACCGATATAACGCTCCTCAAGCTTGTCACAGGCACGGATGAGATAATCTCTGCCCTTGATGTCGGGGAGCTTTCTGCAGATTGCTCTTATTGCCTTTCTGATGCAATGCGGAACAATTGTCTGATAAATTTTGAACACTCTCGGATCGTTGTAGCAAGTGTAACCGCCGAACAATTCGTCTGCACCCTCACCCGAAAGGACAACCTTTACATAATGGCTTGCAAGACGGGATACAAAGTAAAGTGCGATACATGACGGATCTGCAAGCGGCTGATCCATATGGTACTGAACAGTCGGAACAGCGTCCCAGAATTCTTCACTTGAGATAAGGTGAGTGTGGTGTTCAACACCGATTTTTTCGCTGAGATTTTTTGCCCAGCTGATTTCGTTATATTTTTCGCCAAAGTCAAAGCCGACTGTAAATGTTTTCTGGTCGGCAAAATATGTTGAAACATAACTTGAGTCAACACCGCTTGAAAGGAAACAACCAACCTCAACATCGGCAATTTTGTGAGCGTTTACGGAGTTTTCAAAGACCTTTTCAATTCTGTCAACAGCCTCTTCCTCTGTCATTTCTTCATCGGGATTAAAACGAGCCTCAAAGTAACGGGTAGTTTCAACCTCGCCGTCCTTGTACCAGAGATAGTGACCGGGCATAAGGCAGTAAACACCCTCAAAGAAAGTTTCGGGCGGAACTGCATACTGGAATGAAAGGTAGGAATCAAGTGCCTTTCTGTTGAATTTCTTTTCAAACTTAGGATATTCAAGAATACTCTTGATTTCACTTGCATAGACAAAGTCATTGCCTATCTGAGTGTAGTGCATCGGCTTGATGCCGAAAAAGTCACGGGCAATAAAAAGTGAATTATCCTTTGTGTTGTAAATAGCAAAGCCGAACATACCACGGAGTTTTGGGAGCATATCTTCTTTCCACTCTTCAAAGCCGTGAACAAGCACTTCACTGTCTGTATCTGTATAGAACTTATGACCTTTTGCGATAAGTTCTTTTCTCAAATCCTTGTAGTTATAAATTTCACCGTTGAATGTAAGAACAAGGCTTTTATCCTCATTGTATATAGGCTGATGACCTGCACCGAGGTCAATAATGGAAAGTCTGCGAAATCCCATGGAAATATTGTCGTCCGTAAAAAATCCGTCCGAGTCGGGACCACGGTGAGTGATAACCTCTGTCATATTTCTGATGACATCGGCTCTGTTTTCAACCTGTCCCATAAAGCCGGCTATGCCGCACATATCACAATTCCCCTTTCAAGGTAATTTTCAAAATTAACCGCATTAGACTAATGCCCTATTTTAAACATTTTATCACAATTTACTCCCAAATTCAACTGTTTGCAGGCATAAGTTTCAAATCAAAGCAACGCCCCTCAGCCTTTTTTATTCTTTAAGTATTCATCAAGCAAATCCGCTGCATATCTGCACAATTCAGGACACGGACGGGCGGCATAATATTTTTCTGTTCTCTCAGACGGAGTCGGGGTATCCTTTGCCTTTGCTCTCATACCGAGAAGGTCACGGCAGATGATTGAACCGTTATCCTCTTTGAACCTTTCGGCAAGCTGCTGAACCTCGGTGTAGACACGCTTTTTGTCGGCATTATCCTTGCTGTCACTGTAACCCCTTGCAAGACCTAAAGCCATATACATTCCCGTAACAGTACCGCAGACCTCACGCATTCTGCCTATTCCGCCGCCGAACGGCGATGCAAGCATAAGAGCAGTCTGTTCATCAAAGCCCAAATCGTCACAAAATGCAAGCAATACAGCCTGAGCGCAGTTGTAGCCCTGCATAAAATTATTCTTTGCAATTTCACCTTTTGTCATACCAATTTCTCCTTTTATAGGGTTATTTCATATAAGCAAAGTATAACACCGAGGTCAAAATACTGCAACGTTTTTTTGCTTGTGAAAGAGATTGCCATATGTTATAATTTAGGGAGTTATGATGATAAATAAATCAATATTGCTTAACCGTAGCGGCGGTCAGTGCGCGCCATTCGCTTTGGTTGCAAAACCAAAACGAACAAATATACATCTGCAATAAGCGTTTTAATCAAATACGGTTG
>OMDD01001041.1_pt1 | contig 11695 bp, 9 predicted proteins | sample 1674331 | NCBI WGS metagenome assembly OMDD01 (sample SAMEA103958164, study PRJEB25191) | human gut metagenome | biome: human-associated habitat [ENVO:00009003]; feature: intestine environment [ENVO:2100002]; material: feces | place: Germany | collected 2013/2015
AACCAGTGACACGAGGATTTTCAGTCCTCTGCTCTACCAACTGAGCTATCTGGGCATTTTAGATCTGAATTTGCACTCAGATCTTAGTAGCGGGGACAGGATTTGAACCTATGACCTTCGGGTTATGAGCCCGACGAGCTTCCAGACTGCTCCACCCCGCGATATTATGTTGTATATGATATGTTCTCTTCTTCGAAAATATTCCCGAAAAAGAAAATGGATGGAGGTGGATTCGAACCACCGAAGCAATTTGCAGCAGATTTACAGTCTGTCCCCTTTGGCCACTCGGGAATCCATCCATGTCAGGCAAAGTGCCCTAACAATGTGAAATTGTAGCATATGTTCACACAAATTGCAATATGTTTTTTGCTATTTTAGTGTAAAAGTTCAGCCATAGGATGACAGAAGCGACGATTGGATGCTCGCGCTCAAAGCGTGCTAACGCGACTTTGCGAATGACGCAGGCTGAACTGCTTCAATATAGTACAGATAAAAAGGATACTGCGCCAGCTGCATCTGCCCGTAATCAGTCACCCGATATCCATCCTGCTGTAATCCGGCAACAGCCTCATCGCTCATGGCATCTGGTGTAAAGTACCAGAATCTGTCGGATTCTGCCTGGTTGTAATCGCCGTTTACGATCTCATTATCGGGATAATAATAATACAGTACTGTCCATCCCAGATGTTTCACCCCGTTGGTGACCATCTGCACATCCTCTTCGGGCGTGCCGATCAGATCCAAGGTCTTGTCAGTCTCTACCTTCTGCTGTTCATAACTGCCATAAGATTCCCGGTAATTCTGTATTCCCATGCCAAACATTACAAGCAGTAACAGCACAAGCAGCAATCGGGCTAACAGCTCCAGGCCCTTCCAGGACCGGTTCTCCAGCTCCGCCACCAGTTCCAGCACCCGGCTGCTGCCGATGACCAGCATCATGATCGCCACTGCACTTAACGGATACAGATATCTCTGCGCCAGCATCGGTGCCATTACAACACTCAGCAGATACGCAAATGCCAGCGTTCCCAGGATCGTGCAGGCACCTACTACCATGGCGTAAGTTTTGTCAGACCATCTTTTCACTGACGGCTTCTGCAGACGAATACCCTCTTCTCCCATGGAAAACAGGGACGAATCCGCCACCAGCGTCACTATCAGCAGTACTAACAGCAACGGAAATACAATTACATTCATCCGTCTGCCGCCCATGACGATCTCCAGGCTCTTATCCAGCCCGAGGATCTCCGTCATCCACCAGCCTCTGCTGACATTTTTCAATCCCGCATAGAAAAAATACAGCCAGGGAGCATAGCCGATCAAAAATGCCACGATTGCCAATACACCTTTTCTCCAGGTCTTACCGCGGTATTTAATCCACACTGCCACTCCGGTGAAAAACATCATAATGCCCACGGCTACCAGGGCATAATAGTGAGAATATGCCGCGCCAAGTGCCCACAATACCATTCCGGTCCAAGTCTTCCTGGTGCCATCCGCTATTACACGGTAAGAACAGTAAAAGCAACCCATTACACACAAAAAGGCAAGTGCATACATACGAACTTCCAGATTATATTCCAGGCACGCCTGTCCCAGACCAGATATCATCACGAAAAATGTGGTCGGGAGCATACCGAAATGTTTCCGTATCACTGTCAGTGCCAGCACGATACCAATGGCAAACGGTACCAATGAAGCCAGATGGAATACCGGAACGCTGAATCCGAACAGGGTTCCAAACAGTTTCAGCCAGTAATAATACAGCGGCGGATGATTATCCCAATAATACAGCACCTGCAAGATACCACCGACGCTCTTATGTGCAGTATTTGCAGAAAAAGCTTCATCTCCCCACAGCACCCGGTCGGACATCATGCTGAAATTGAGACAGATCACCAGCACACTGAATGCCAGTACCACGACCGGTCCTATGTATCTGTATACAATGTTCCATCCTTTGCTGCCGGTGATTTTAGTCATAACACTGTGAATCTTCTCATGTTTACCGGCTTTCGCCTCTTCCACGAACAGTTCACAAATGGTATATGCCAGCATGATGCAGATTTCCAGGATCAGCACTTTGACGGCATATTCCCGGGATTCTACGAGTTTTCGCAAAATTGTATTGTCGTCATTGCTGATCAGGGAAAGCAATACCCACGGCACAAAAAGCATGATCATCAGACAGGTTGCATAACGAAGAACATACGCTCCCTTACTTCCGGTCACCGTCTTCCCGGTGCTTCCATTATTTTTCAAAACATATTGCCGCCAGATCCCTAAGGATACCAGCGGCAACAGCAGGGTTATGATGATGGTAAACATCTGAAATCCTCTCTGTCTTTGGTAAATTATATTTTTTTCTACACGTTATTCCTGCACATACTTCAGGATTGTCGCGGAAGTCTGGGGCATCTCGATCAGGATCTTCCCTGCCTTGATCTCATACTCCGCGCCTTCCATGCAATATCCGTCATCTCTGGACTGCAGGATCACTTTCATCTTACCTGTCTTAGGAACCCCGATCTCCCATACATGGATCTCCTTGGTGATGGGATGATTGTTATTGTTGATCAGGATCGCACACTGTCCCTTGCGGTTAAAACGCCCGTAGGAGATGAAGTTATAATCATTCTCCAGCATTTTCAGGGAACCGGTACGCAGTTCCTCGTTTTCACGGCGCAGGCGGATAATATCCTTGTGAAACGACAACAGCACCTGATCCTCATGTCCCCAGGGATAGGTTCTCCGGTTATCAGGATCCGTGAATCCGCAGACACCGGCTTCATCTCCGTAGTAGATCGTCGGTGCGCCCGTCCAGGTCATCTGGATCACAACGCCCTCCCTGAACACTGCCTTATTGATGCCCTGCTCCGCAGCCTGGGGGCCTAAAGTATTGGTACGTCCCACCTTATGGTTCGTTCTCGTCAGGAAACGGGAATGATCATGGTTGGACAGTTCATTCATAGCCACCTGCCAGCTGGGCATAGAAAAACTGGAGGTATGATGCCGCATGGCTCCCCAGAAGCTCTCTGCATTACCGAGCAGATCCTCTCTGTAGTCATCGCTGTGCTTCTCCATACCGGTGAGGAACCAGGTCACGGGCTCCATGAACGCATCGTAGTTCATGACAGTATCCCATTCGTTGCCCTGCAGCCAGTCTCTGGTATTACCGTAATGCTCTGCCAGAATGATTGCCTCCGGATTGGCCTCTTTTACCGCTTTCCGGAATTCCTGCCAGAAATGATGATTGAACTCCTGGCTGTGACCTAAGTCTGCCGCCACATCCAGTCTCCAGCCGTCCACATTATAAGGCGGAGATACCCATTTTTTTGCAACATGAAGAACGTAATCCATCAGTTCCTGAGAACCTTCGTAATTCAGCTTCGGCAGGGTATCATGCCCCCACCATCCGTCATAGGAATTGTTATAGGGCCATGCTGCCTGATTATGGAAATCAAAATAATTCCGGTAAGGGCTGTCTGCGCTGACATAAGCACCCTTGTCATAGCCTTCCGCATTCTCGTAAATACGTTCTCTGTCCATCCATTTATTAAAGGATCCGCAGTGGTTGAACACACCGTCCAATATGACTCTCATGCCTCTGCGATGCGCCTCTGCCACTACCTGGGCAAACATCTCGTTGCTCGCCTCTAAGTTCGCCTTATTGGTCACGCGATCGATATAGCGGGAAGCGAACCGGTTCTCCCGCTGTCCATCCGGAAGCAGCTCTCCCTCATCACTGACGATCTTACCCAGATGGGGATCAATATAATCATAGTCCTGAATATCGTATTTATGGTTGGACGGGGATACGAACAGAGGGTTAAAATAAATTACCTCAACGCCCAGCTCCTGCAGGTAGTCCATCTTGTCCAATACGCCCTGCAGGTCTCCTCCGTAGAACTCACGGACATCCATCTGTGCAGGATACCGTCCCCAGTCCTCTACACGGTGCACCGGCTCCCCGATATAGCAGTATTCATTGGTCAGCACATCATTGGAAGGATCGCCATTGCAGAAACGATCGGTATAGATCTGGTACATTACCGCACCTTTTGCCCAATCGGGAGTATGGAAGCCGGGAATGATGATAAAGTCATAATACTCGTTGACCTCCTGCACCAATCCTCTCATATCGAAGATACCTGTGATCCTGCCGGTCTGTACCTCAAAGTAATAGGATACCTTCTGATCATCCAGACGCATCACATAAGCATAGTAATCAAAATCATTATTGCTCTCCACTCGTACCATGAGATGCTTCTGTCCACCGCTTACGAGGAATATCCTGTCCACGTTGTTCCTTGCGGTACGGAAACGGATCGTCACCTCGGAGTATGGTTCCGGCTCTTCCGGGATCACATACTCCGCACTTGTATCCGTAAAAAGAGCTCTTCTGTTAAATACGGGTCTCATGGCAGCAATATACTGCTGATTATATTCTGTTCGACGTAATCGCTCCAGATCCATAGTATCTATCCTTTCTGAGACTAATGTCTTACTATCTATATTATGCTCCTGCTATTCTTACCTGTGCAGCACATACATATGTAATTATACCCTTTTTCCTTACATCTGACAACAGCCTGACTTGTTTTTGAACGGTAAAAAGGACAGTCTTGGGAGGACTGTCCTTTTTAGAGAAGGTATTTCTTTCTTATGGGGTATAGCAAAAAACTATATAATGTATTGGGGGGGTTACGAGTATTATAATAGCATGCACTACTAGTTTTTACTATTCTCAAAATTCACAAATATTACAAAAATGAATATTTGTTTTTGTCTATTTTTCACAAAAGCAGTTTGTACAATACTACCAAATCTACGAAACGCCCTCGAAAACCTTTTCCTATACGAAAAGTGCTTCAAACTCTTCTCTGTTGATCTTTTCCTTTTCTAACAGAAGCTTAGCACAACTGTGAAGTACATTCTCATGCTGCATAATAATGTCTTTTGCCTTGGTATAGCAGTCATCTATGATGCGCTTGACTTCCTTATCGATCTCACCGGAAATCTCCTCACTGTGAGCCTTGGCATGTGCCAGATCCTTACCGATGAAGACTTCATCATCGTCATCGTCATAGCAGATGACACCGATATTATCAGACATTCCGTAACGGGTTACCATACGGCGGGCTGTCTTGGTGGCTTTCTTAATATCACTGGATGCTCCGGTGGTAATATCTCCGAAGATGATCTCCTCTGCGATACGTCCGCCCAAAGATACCATGATATCCTGGAGCATACGGCTCTTGGTGGCGAACATCTCATCCTTTTCCGGCAGAGGCATGGTGTAACCGGCGGCTCCCACACCGGTAGGAATAATGGATACGGTGTAGACAGGTCCCACATCCGGCAGCACATGGAACAGGATCGCATGACCTGCCTCGTGATATGCCGTAATCTTCTTCTCCTTGTCGGAAATAATGCGGCTCTTCTTCTCTGCACCGATTCCTACTTTGACAAACGCCCTCTTAACATCTTTATTCGCGATAAAGGAGCGATTCTCCTTCGCTGCGATGATCGCTGCCTCGTTCAACAGATTCTCCAGATCCGCTCCGGTGAATCCTGCGGTAGTCTGTGCGAGCTGCTGTAGATTTACATCATCTCCCAGGGGCTTATTCTTCGCATGTACCTTCAGTATTTCTTCTCTGCCACCCACATCCGGAGTCCCTACCGCTACCTTACGGTCAAATCGTCCGGGACGCAGGATCGCGGGATCGAGAATATCCACACGGTTCGTAGCTGCCATGACGATAATGCCTTCGTTGACACCGAAACCGTCCATCTCTACCAGTAACTGGTTCAGGGTCTGCTCTCTCTCATCGTGTCCGCCGCCCATACCGGTACCACGGCGTCTTGCCACGGCATCGATCTCATCAATGAACACGATACAGGGCGCATTGTGCTTCGCCTCTTCAAACAGATCGCGCACACGGGATGCGCCGACACCGACGAACATTTCCACGAAATCAGATCCGGAAATGCTGAAAAAAGGTACTCCGGCTTCGCCTGCCACGGCTTTCGCCAACAGGGTCTTACCGGTTCCGGGAGGGCCCTCCAACAGGACACCCTTGGGGATTCTTGCTCCGACACCGGTGTATTTTCCCGGCTCCTTCAGGAAATCAACGATCTCCTCCAGTTCTTCCTTTTCCTCTTTCAGACCGGCTACCTGAGCGAATGTGACACTCTTGTCACCCAGTGTCATCTTGGCGCGGCTTTTGCCGAAGTTCATCATCTTGCCGTTACCGCCGCCTGCCTGTTGGGCATTCATCATCATGAACAGGAAAATTCCCACCGCCAGCACGACCAGCATCGGCAGCATATAGGTCAGGAACCAGTTCTCCCTTTCAATGTCATTGACCACCGGATCAAACCCATACTCACGTACCAGGGTCTCCAGTTCTGTAATGTCCGTTGCGTACAGCTTATGAGATACACCGTTCTTCATCTGGATCTCCAGATATCCGGTAGGTGCTTCTCCGTTGGGCTGCACCACGACTTCCGATACATTGCCGGCATCCAGATCCGCAATGAACTCTGCCTTGGTGTATTCATCTGTACGGTTGTTCAACAGGTTGAGGCCGAAGATCACCAGAAGCAGAAGTATGATAAATATAAAATATGAATTGATTGTTTTGCCGTTTTGTTTCAACTTCACGGGCCTCCTACATCTTTGTATCGCTTAATCGAATTCTACCACACCGATGTAAGGCAGATTACGATATCTCTGATCATAATCCAGACCGTAGCCCACTACAAATTCATCGGGAATATTAAATCCGGTATAATCTACATGAACATCGATGACTCTTCTCTCCGGCTTGTCCAACAGAGTGCACAGACGTAAAGAAGCCGGTCCTCTGTCACGAAGCATCTCTAACAGATAACTTAAGGTTCTTCCACTGTCTACGATATCCTCTACTACGATAACATCCTTATCCTTCAGGGATTCATCCAGGTCTTTTACGATCTTCACCACACCGCTGGACTTGGTGTCGCTGCCATAGCTGGATACAGACATGAAATCCAGAGATACGGGAACGGTGATACGCTTTGCCAGCTCACACATGAAGAAGCTGCCGCCCTTCAGTACACATACAAGGTGTACCTGCTTACCTGCATAGTCCTTACTGATCTGTTCTCCGATCTCCTGAATTCTCTTATCTACTTCCTCTTCTGTCAACAGTACTCTGATATGTTCTGCCATTTTCTTTTGTCTCTTCGCTCTTAGGCGAACTCCTTTCTTATTAATTGTACCTTTAAAATACGTTTTGTATTCTCCGTTACTTTATAATATTCGCTGATGCGGTATCCCATGACCCACAGCACGTGATCATCTTCTGCCAGGATCGGCAGTCTGTCACGCTCCTTGCGAGGAATTTTCTGATCGACAAAATAGCTTTTTAATGATTTACGGATCATTCCGCCTCTGCCGTCTGCAATGGTCAGATAGTCCCCTGTCTGCCGTGTTCGTATCATCGGACATTTTTTTATTTTATCATAATCAAACCATTTCGTATACTGATTTGTGGGAACTTCTTGGTTTTTTTCAAGTCCATGGGACGCTTCCCATACGGAATATTCCAGAGTTCCCAGCGCGCACTCCACTGTTTTCTTCTGTCTCGGAATCATATCCGGATCCCGCTGCTGCCAGAGCGGTGTCGCAACAGCAGTCTGCTCGTCGCTGTCCGCAGCTTTCGTTGTCTGCGTCGTCTGTATTGTCAGGATGACCTGTTCATATTGCCGTCTGCCGCGGATTCCGAAGGGAAGGCAGATCGTCCGGTTTCCTTCCTGCGTAAACAATGTCAGAAGCTCCGTAATATGTTGATAGGTGATGTCTTTCTGCCCGGGAGAAAGTCTTTTTACCTCTTCATACAAAAGTCTTTTACGGATCACAGGATGCAGCGCCAGAAAAGGCTCCACCGCGATATGCACCTCTTGTGCCTGACTGCTCACATCCGGCTGCAGCGCACTGCCTGGAGCCTTTATGCTCCGTATGCATCTGTTCACTGCCTCCGCCGTCTGCAGCTCCAGATATTCCTCCGTCTCCGCCAGCAGCTCCGCTGTCTGGTTCATGTGCGCCACACAGCCCCGCGCAATGTTTTGCTCCGCATAGGGTAAAATATGATGCCGTATCCGGTTCCTGGTATAATCGTCCTCATCGTTGGTAGCATCCTTACAGTAGAAAATTCCCTGTTGTGTTAAAAAGTCCTCGATCTCCCATCTCTCCAGGCACAGGATCGGTCGTATGATCCGACCTCTCACCGGGAGGATGCTTGCCAGTCCCCGGATGCCGCTGCCCCGGAACAGATGAAACAGCTGCGTCTCGCTGCGGTCATTGCTGTTATGCGCTACCGCGATCTTCGTGGCTCCCCATTCCTCCGCAGCCTTGTCAAAAGCTTCATATCTTGTTCTGCGGCCGGCTTCCTCTTCGGAACATTTTTCCAGAATTGACCGCTGCCGTACATCGGCTTCCGTCAGGAAAAACGGGATTCTATGTTCTCCACACAATTTTTCCACATACCGGGCATCCTCACCGGCTTCCGGCCGGATCCCGTGATTGACATGGACCACCGCAATGTCCAGCGGGAATTCTCTCCTCCATTCCAGTAACAAAAATAAGAGGCAAACCGAGTCTGCCCCTCCTGAAACCCCGGCCACCACACGGTCACCGGGTTGCAGCATTTGATGCTCTTTTATATATGCAAATACTTTTTCTCGTGTATCCATCCATGTATTCATGATTTTACTCTATCCTAATTATACGAAAAAATCAAGGCAGCAATCACGCATTCTCCCACAAGCACAGCACAAACACCGTCATATCATCCCGGATCCTGCCCCCACAGCTGCATATGGCATAAGAAAGTATCTTCTCTGCGATCTCCTGCGGATTCTGTTCTTCCAATGCCTCTATCATATCCCGCATCCGCTCCTCGCAATCATCCTCCAGTGCATCCAGCACACCGTCCGTCATCATGATCAGCAGATCGCCCGCTGCCAGCTGCCGCACCCGGACTTCCGTCTGCGCTTTCTGGAAAATCCCCAGCGGCAGACTTTCTCCACCGATACACTCTGTCCCGCCGCTTTCTTTCAGAAAAGTGGCCGCACCTCCGACTTTGCAGATCTCGCACTCTCCGCTGTACAGATCCAGGCTGCAGATATCCACCGTCGGATGATCTTCCTCCTCATTCTGCGCATACAATGCAGAGTTCAGCATATTTACGGATTCTTCGGTATCAAATCCCGCCTCCAGCATTTTTTCCATGAGATCCAATACTCTGCCGCTGCCCCGGCTGGCATCTTCTCCCGCACCGGTTCCGTCGGATAACAGCAATAACAGTCTTCCTTTTTCCGATTCCAGCATGGCATACTGATCCCCGGATATTTTCTCTCCCTCTTTTACTGCCCGGCTCACTCCGGTAAGGGCCACATATTTCGGTTCTTCTGTAAACTGAAAACAGTGTGGTTCCCTCTCTATGAGATAGGGACTTCCCGGCGACGGCTGCAGATGCTTCCCCAAAAGTACGGTAAGCATATCTGCTGCCTGCGAGGCCTTACAGCCGGATCTCTCCGTGGAAAGTATCATGCTGATACCGTTTGCGGCAGCACCTTTTTTTCGAATATAACATAACTCTGCTGCCGCGATCCCCTCACTATGCAATGCCTGGACGAGGTTTTTTCTTCGCTTTTCCTCTACCGGCCGGTAACACATCTCTTCTCCGGCCACTTGTTCCATGATCCGTGCGACCGTCTGCAGATGATCCCCCATGACCTGCCTGCTCTGCTGCAGCAGACATTTCTCCAGAATACTCTGTCTGTCATCTCCCACAATCCTCGCTTCGTCGTGAAAACTTCTCCCCAATTCCTCAAAACTCTCCGCATACCCCAACAGCTTCTGCCGACACAGCATGGATACCTGTGCACATAACTTCTGTTCTGGATTTTTCTGTTCCCGTTTCCCTATCACCATGACTATTCCCCTTTCTGTCTTCACGATTATAGAGCCACTGTTTCTTTCTTTTTGTCAAATTCGGGGGAATGTTACCTTCATTTTTTGCGACAAAAAAAGCAGGTCCACTGTTGAGAATCAGTCTCCCTGCTTAATTGTCCTCTTTAAAAAGAATCTCACCTTCATACACCAGTCCCAGCTTATCCTTCGCCACTTCCTCCACATAAGCCTTGGTCTGCGTATACTTGCGATACTCCTCGATCTCTTCCGCTCTGGCGGTCTCCGCATCGATCTGCGCGCTCAGGCTTGCGATCTGGGTATCATATCCTGCGATCTTCCGTTGTAATTCCACGCTTCGCACCGCAACGACTACCATGATCATCAATACGACCAGGCTCACCAGGAACAGGCTGAACCGGTTCTGATGTCTCCTGCGGTAGGCTACTCTTCTTTTTCCCCTTGCCATACGCGCATCTCCTTTCTATGAATATTTTAAGCATTTTCCGAAGTCCCGTCAACTTCTTTTTTACCCATCTTACGGATATCCGCAACGCCTTATGAATCGGGTTTAAGAGCATGTTGAGAAATCCGGAGACATATTTTACCAGGAGGGGACTTAGCGTCCTGTGATACAGATACATTCCCAATACCGCCCCCAGCACGGCGAACCATCTCAGGTTCCCATTGCTCTCCCGGAACATCAGTAAAAACACTTTTCCCGCACAATAGATCCAGAAGGCAATATCCTCCAGTGACACCATGCCGTTGCCATGTGTAAAAACCCTCCGCAGAATCCGCAGTATATCATACAGAAAAGTAATCTCTATTCCCAGGAGAAACGCATGCAGCAGAAAAACATTTTCATTCATTAACGGAACAGCCTGGCGAAAAATGACTCCTGCTTCTCCCCGGATGCTGCGGTATCCGAATATACGAAGCTGTCGATCCGGCCGTCAATGTCCACTTCCCCTTTATCCAGGGTCAGCCGATTCACATGCAGTTCATTTCCGCGGATCATCAGCATCCCCTGTTCCGTCTCCAGCAGAATCTCCCGCAGATCAAAAGAAAGCACATCATTGACACCGTTCACCGTGCAGGTTCGTCTGTTGGTCATAATTATTTTATGCATACGCCCTGTTGTGTTTAAATCTTCCATACTTCCTCCCATCTGTGTCACATTGCAATTTATCATAACTATTCAAAGCTACAATTCATCTTATGGGAGTCATTGGAAATTTATACATATTTATACATAACGAAAGAGTTCTTTTGCTTCTTCTTTTTTCACTGTCTCCTGAACATCCAGCACTTCTACCTTTACTTCCTTGTTACCGAAAGAGATCGTGATGATATCTCCCTCTTTTACATTGGCAGATGCCTTTGCCGGTTTGTCGTTGATCAATACTCTGCCGCTGTCGCAGGCTTCGTTGGCCACAGTACGGCGTTTGATCAGGCGGGACACCTTTAAATATTTATCCAGTCTCATGGGTTTCCTCTCCTTCTGAAAACTATTTCTCATAACGAAAGAGACCCGAAAGGTTGTCCTCTCGAGTCTCTGAAAAATCAGCTTCTATTATGCGTTCAGCATATCCTTTAATGCTTTACCAGCCTTGAACTTAGGAGCCTTGGAAGCAGCGATCTTCATGGGCTTGCCGCTCTGAGGATTTCTACCTTCTCTTGCTGCTCTGCTGGATACTTCGAAAGTACCGAAGCCAACTAACTGAACCTTACCAT
>OMDD01001045.1_pt1 | contig 11684 bp, 15 predicted proteins | sample 1674331 | NCBI WGS metagenome assembly OMDD01 (sample SAMEA103958164, study PRJEB25191) | human gut metagenome | biome: human-associated habitat [ENVO:00009003]; feature: intestine environment [ENVO:2100002]; material: feces | place: Germany | collected 2013/2015
ACTCATAAATCTACCCTTAATCGTGTATTGGATGATAGTTGCGGATTTTAGGGTAATAAAAACGCAGTGCGCAAAATGGTTGCGCAGCGGCATTCTAACTTTGCATTCAAATAATAGAAAACATCAGAATATGAAGACGATAGAAGGACATGACGTAAAGATATTTACGGACAACATCGAAGAGAATGCCTTGGGACAGATCAAGGAGCTGCTTTCGATTGACGTGTTTTCCGACAAGAAGATACGCATTATGCCTGACGTTCATGCCGGGGCAGGCTGCGTCATTGGTTTCACAGGCGACCTCGGTGATAAGGTCATTCCCAATATAGTGGGCGTTGACATCGGTTGCGGTATGCGAATCCTCAATCTCGGCAAACTCTCCGAAATTGACTTTCACGCATTTCATGAACATATCCGGGGCAATGTACCTTCCGGTAAGATAGTGCGCGAAGATATGTTCGGTTTCAAGCCGCTTGTCGGAGAGGAAATGGATATTTATCGTGAGGCTAAGCAACTTGTGATCGAACTTTACTGCTACCGTGAGATAAAAGACTCCGGACGTATCAACAAGGCAATCGGGTCGCTCGGTGGTGGCAACCATTTCATCGAGCTTGACAAGGATGATGAGGGGAATGTTTACCTTGTGATTCACACCGGCTCGCGCAACCTCGGCAAACAAGTGGCTGACATCTATCAGGCAAAAGCGGTGAAGCACCTTACCGATGGTGCCGACGAGTTTGAGGAAACAATCAAACGCACCATTGAGGAATACAAGGCAGCAGGTCGTCGGTCTGAATTGCAGAGCGTCATAAAGAAGATGCGCAAGGAACATCAGGAAGCGGAACCACGCCTCCCCGCCGCTCTTTGCTATGTCGAGGGTGAAGGGCGTGAGCACTATCTCCACGATATGCGTCTTTGTCAGCGATGGGCTGTACTCAATCGTAAACTTATATCGCTTTTACTTCTGCGGTTCTTCCCTGGTGTGGTGGTAAAGGAGGAATTTGAATCGGTTCACAACTATATCAGCGATGAGAATATTATCCGCAAAGGTTCTATATCGGCTGCCGAAGGGGAGCGTTGTATTATTCCTTTGAATATGCGCGATGGTTCGTTGCTCTGCACCGGAAAGGGTAATCCGGACTGGAACTACTCAGCACCTCACGGGGCTGGACGAGTTTTGAGCCGAACTCAGGCTTACGAGAAAATCACGATGGAAGATTTCGAGGCATCCATGCAGGGCATCTACTCGGAATCGGTCAACGACTTCACCCGTGATGAATCCCCGATGGTATACAAGCCTGCGTCAGAGATTATCGCCAATATCGGTGACACCGTTACCATCGACACAATCATACGTCCAATCTTTAACTTCAAGGCATCATAATGAAAACGATACATTCACCGGAAGGGGTTTCGCTCCTGATGGAAAACATATGGCTTCGTCATAAAACCGGAATGAAGCAGCGACAGAGTAATATTTATATGGTTGAGTTACCACCGCCAACTGAGGAAGAATTGTCTGAGGCTAAGCGCAAAGCAAAAGAGGACAGTCGCCCCGATGATGACCCCGAAGAACTATACGGAGCATGGATTTGACCGACATGACATTTGAAGAAAGATATGCCATGATGCGAAAGCGTCATGCGTTTCTTCACGAGATCGCTACGCAATACTCCTCTCTCGAAGCATTTGCAAGTGAGAGGGATGAATGGTTTGCTGTCCGCGGCATCGAATTGACATTCTGTGAGAAATATATATCGCTATATATCCAGCTTGGGTTCAATGAATATGAGACCTACCATGTTATTAACGGTAATGATGGGCTATTGGACATCAGTGAGGTTATTTGGTGGCGGGATCCGTATTGTTTCAACAGCGTGATAAATATTTTCACAAATGAATCCGTCGATGAAAAGGAAATTTTGACCTCAATCCATGATTATTCTTATCCCGTATCACAGAATGATACAGGAAATGATTAAATTTGCGGTGTAAAAACTCAATGCGATATGAACCAACTGCAAAAATATAACTGGACACATATATAAACAACATAAACTATCAATTATTATGAATGAAAGTCATCTTAACAAAGAAAATGAGACAATATATAGCTCTGAGGAATCTCTTTTAGAGAAACTTAGGCAAACCTACCCACAAGAATATAGAGAATCAATGGTCGATGATGGGCTATGTTGGGCCGCCATCAGCAATGAACTACCAGACGTGAACAATAATAATTGGCCCGAATGCCTTTGGACAGAATCAAAACGACGCGTACTGTTTCTTCTTAAAGAACCAAATGGTAATGAGGGCGATGATTACAAAGATTGGGATTGGTCAGAAGGTTCAGGAACATTTGGTAATGTCCTTGCTTATTGGCTTGATGGTCTTATGACAACGACTAAAGACTATTGTCCTACATACTATGACATATCATCAAGAAAAGAAATTTTCAAGAAATATCCTCTCGCAATAGTCAACTCAAAGAAAATTGCTGGGGGAAGCTCTGCTAAATGGAAAACAATCTGGGAATATGCCGAACGCGATAAAGTGTTCCTTCGCACTCAAATTAGAGAAATTCTAAAGCCCAATATAATTGTTTGTGGTGGAAGTAATGACACAGAGAACGAATTCAGAAAAGTACTCAGTATCGCACTGGAATATATTTTTCCGGACATAAGGGAAGATTTCAAAAAAATAAACAATTGGTGCTATTACAATTCGGAAAAAGACATATTGTTGATTGATTCATATCATCCTTCTTTAATTATGGATGAACAAGATAAAATCGAAGGATTGGTCAATGGCTTTCACGATTTCATACTAAAAACAAACTATAAACACTGATAAAAGTGAATCAACTGCAAAAATACACCTGGCTGATCGAAACAATCCGCTGTGCCGGGAAGATTTCACATAAAGATCTTTCCGACAAGTGGGAGCGCTGCAAGGATCTGAGCGATTGTAAGCCGCTCCATCGTGCCACGTTCAATCGCTGGCGCGATGCTATCTTTGAACAGTTCGGCATTATGATAGATTGTCAGAAAGTTGGCGGTTACCTCTACTATATTGCCAATCCAGAAGACATAGACGAGGATAAGTTGAAAAAATGGATGCTCGATTCCTTCGCCGTCGGTAACCTCATCGGCGAAAACCTCTCGCTTAAAGGACGCATACTCGTGGAGGAAATTCCTTCCGGACGTAAGCATCTGACGACATTGCTGGATGCGATGAAGGAAAACCGTGTGGTCAACATAACATACCATCCCTTTAAAAGATCACATGCCTACACATTCCCGATCGAGCCGTACTGCGTCAAGTTGTTTGACAACCGCTGGTATGTCCTGGCTCACAACAATCGCGATGAGGTCAAGATTTATGGGCTCGACCGTCTGGAGGATGTTGAAGTGACCGATGAGACCTATAAACTGCCGAAAAACTTCGATGCCGATGATTATTTCTCGACGGCCTATGGCATTGTAATCGGTTACGATGTCAAGCCCGAAAGGATTGTAATACGAGCAAACGAGGACCATAAGTATTACCTAATGTCTTTGCCGCTCCATCACAGTCAGCGACTTATTGAGGATTGCGGTGAATATGCTGATTTCGAGCTGTACCTGTCGCCGACCTACGATTTCGTCATGAAACTTCTCCAAGTGGGTGCGATGATTGAAGTGATAAGTCCAGTCTCGCTCCGTAAGCAAATGAAAGGCTGGATTTCGGAAATGTACGAACTCTATAAAAACGACTGACCATGCAGGATTTTGTTGCAATAGATTTTGAAACAGCCAATGGACGCCGGTCAAGTGTATGCAGCGTCGGTATTGTGATTGTCCGAGGTGGCGAGATTGTTGACAAATTTTATAGCCTTATTCAACCTGCCCCTAATTACTATACATATTGGACTACTGAGGTGCATGGTCTTACACGTCGTGACACCGACGGGCAACCGACATTCCCGGAAGTATGGGCTCAGGTGGCAGACAAAATCAAAGGTTTGCCTCTTGTAGCGCATAATCGCCCATTTGACGAGAGCTGCTTAAAAGCGGTATTTGAGGAATATGACATGGAATATCCGGGTTACGAATTTCATTGCACCCTTGCTGCCTCCCGTCGCTGTCTTGACATACCGAGCCATCAGCTCCACTTGTCGGCAGCCGCCTGTGGTTATGATATGGAAAACCACCATCATGCGCTTTGTGATGCTGAGGCTTGTGCCGCCATCGCATTGAAATTACTCTAATCATTCGTTTGAATATATCAGATAAAATATGAGACAGAACGAATCTTTTACAATTAGACTGAAAGCTATACTTTCTCGTCTTGACGAAATACAAGAAAACTACGCATCTGACGAGGATAATGCTTTATCCGATCTGGATGAAATAAAAGAGGAACTCGAAGAAATAAATGAACATTTGTTTCACTTCGAGGATCATCTATACACCGGCGATAAAGACCCGAATTATTTTGTCAAGAAAGCCGAAGAATGTCATCATGCACGGGAACTAAGTAATCGTGTTGAGAAGAAAATTGTCAATTTACGCAGGGAGATAACCGGTTATGACGAGCGCGAAATTATGCAGATGATGTATCCAGATGAGGATATTGATTCTGAAGATTTTGAAGATGGTTTTGATTTAGAGGACTTTTACGACGAAGACTGAAAAAATATTTGAGGTGTCACCAAATCTGATACGCCGGTGTTATACTTTTGCGGAGTAACCATTAAAATATCAGATATGGCACTCTTCAAAGTAACAACAAAACGACTCCTTCTTAGCGGAGGCAAGAGACTCGAAGCCGGCATGACAGCCGAGGTCTCCTTCAACGGAAGCACTCTTCCTTTCTCAAATTCAACAGTAAAGGCAGAGATTCAGCGTCAGTTCAAGATGAAATACAACGTGGACTTTCCCGTTGGGTACATGAACGGCAACGAACTCAAAGTAGAGAAACTCTAACTTTGCGAACAAATCTATGCAGTGATAGTCAGCCATCTGCTATCACTGCATATTAAATGTCAGATTATGACTGTAAAAGAATTATTCACAACTGTCGGTTTTGACGCCATAGTAAAAGCCCTGCAAAACACTCATCGCAACGATAGGTCCATCAGATGTCTCGCCGGTTATAAGGAGGCATTTGATATTATCTGCAATACAGAATTTGAAGGGACCAGTGACGAAGTTACTTTCGACATTCCCCCTAAAGAACATTGGTTTGACCCCGGAAACTTACCCCTTCTTGCCAATAATGTCGAGGGGGACCATTGGAAAAACATTGTGGGTAAGACGGTAATCAGACCTGAAAATAATCCTTTTACAGATGAAGAACTTGCCGGAGCGATTCTTTGGGGTATGACGTTTTATGGCTTTACCAAACATAGTGCCTGGTCTCCTCGTGAAGAGCATTATACCAAGTATGGCGAAATGGCGGAGAGGTTTGAACGCAAACTTTACTTGCCTTACATCAGGGATAAGCGCGTGATACGCGAACTCAAAGGTAAGTCAGAAATGCCTTATGGTATTGCCTTTACACAAGAGGTATGGGATAGAATCCATTTAGGCGAAACGCATCAAAACCGTAGCAAACGTAAACGTTTCTACCGATTGGAACGCCGCATCGCGAAATTAAAACGCCTCGATAAACGTCAGCATCTCATTGACGATCTCATCGCCACGACTGGTGTTCCCAAGGAATTCATAGAAACCTTGATAATGAATGCTGGTAGTGTTCGTGAAGAGTGGCGTGAGAGCCATGTCTGTGGCAAAACCTCCCGTGTAGATTATGTCATTGATTTACTCTCAAACTATTACCCGACACTTGATGACCTCTGTCAGGACTGTCATGACGTAATTATTGTGGTTTATACCGACGAACACGAGCCAATGACTGAAGAGGAACATAACAAACTCTATAAAGCAACGTCTCCCGTTATGGTAAAAAGAGGTATAAAATCTCATTTGATTTGTGGACACACAGATGATGTACAAGGAGAAATTGCTTTACGCATTATCGGAATATCAAACTTAAACCCGAATGAAGATGAATGAAGAATCTTTATTAGAACAATCTGCTTTAACGAGCCTTCCTACCAGTTTCCGCGTAATTGGTATTGGGGAGGCAACTAAAGAAGTAATAGAGACTGTAAAGTCATACAGATATGATTGCGTGTCCGCCACAGTATTAACCGAACCTTTTGAGTGTATCCCAACCGATGAGGATAAGATGGTAATCATTGTGGCGAAAGACAACGAAGATCATGCGAACAGTATTGCAAATACATTCCATGAAGCCGGAGTCCTGACCATTGGTTTGCTTGACAATGCCGATTTGGAATGTTATGACGGAGTTATGGTAGAAACTTCTTGCACTGAGTACCCTGACTTAATAAAAGCCTTCCTACAGCCCATTGCGACACAAGGCCTGATTGCCTATGACTTCAATGATTTGCAAACCGCTCTAACTGACGCAAAGCATTTCCTCCTAAAGTCAGTAACACGGTGTGGTAATGAGCGTGTCGCAGAAGCGATTGGTGACATTAAAAGAGCATTGTCTTCATCTAAGCTCGATAAAATAGAACGCCTTTCGATTTTTCTGTATTTCAATAAGGAAGGGGAACTGCCATTGGTAATGCAAGAAATGACTGCACTGACCGATATCATTAGTGAATTGCCGGAAAGCGTTTATGCCATTTGGGCAGTCTATCCCGATGAAAGTATGAAAGATGACGAGGTCAAAGTCACGATACTTGCTGCTGGAAAGGAACTGGAGAATGGATAAAGTAATTCAGAAACAGTTGGCACTACTCAAATTCGCCATACTCCTCGGCATATTGGGGGGGGGCATAGCCTGCTTTATCGGGCCACCTCATTCAGCCTTGATTAAAGCAAATATCGGTGTTGTAATCGGATTTGCTCTCCAGCACAAGTATATGCGCCCCGTATTGAAAGAGTTAATGAAAGCATCGGATGATTTTTTGACCAAAATATAAGAAAAGGATAACCTGTATCTAAATCTGCTACATGTCGGAGCTAATTTTGCGGTGAGTCCGAGTGGCGATGCCACCGCGCACCGGCTTCGCCGACATGCGCTCTCGGCTCACTCGCGAGGGCTTCGCCGTTGCGATGAGCATTATTGGCCCCGTTTTTTTATTATGGCAAAGAAAATCAGAACTAAATCACTATTCCCATCAACTCCGAAAGAGCACATTCGTCAGCTTGTCGAATGGATGTCACAGGGAGTCTATGAAAAGGAACAGATTATAGCCATGGCACTGCTGTGCGCTGTGGCTGGAGAAAATATGTTCCTTCTCGGCCCTCCCGGAACAGCCAAAAGTATGGTTTCGAGTCGTTTGAAAATGGTATTCAAGGATGGCAAGTCATTTGATTACCTGATGTCTCGATTCAGCACTCCTGATGAAATATTCGGACCCATATCAATTTCACGATTAAAGAACGACGACCGTTATGAACGACTGACCGCAGGATATTTGCCAGAGGCTGATGTTGTGTTCCTCGATGAAATATGGAAAGCGGGGCCGTCTATCCAGAACACCCTTCTGACTGTAATAAACGAACATATCTTCCATAATGGAGGACAGATAATGCACACCCCAATGAAAGTGCTTATTGCTGCCTCTAACTAACTTCCGGCTAAAGATGAGGGTCTCGAAGCGTTGTGGGATCGCTTCCTTGTGCGGATGGTTTCAAACTGCATAGAGAGTGATACCTCCTTCTTCAAAATGATAAAGGGTGCCGGTGTTGATATGTCGGAATTATCGGAATCGTTATACATTACCGATGAAACATATTCCAACTGGCAAAACGAATCAAAGACCGTAGGCATTCAGGATTCGGTTGTCAGTGCCATAAAAAACATTCGGAAGAGTCTTACTGCTCTGGAGAAGGAGGACGGAAATCAATTACGATATTATATCTCTGATCGACGTTGGCGAAAAGCGTACAAGCTGATGCAGACCTCAGCCTTTCTGAATGGTCGCATGGAGATAAATCTTTCAGACTATCTATTGCTTATACATAGTTTCTGGAATGATGTGGAGTGTATTCCCAATGAGCTTAATGCTTTTACTTCAAGTATCTCAGATGCGGTGCTGAAAGGGTTGGCGAAGATTGATAAATCTATTCGCCAACTTATGACTCCACAGCAACAAACCGCACAACAATCAACACAGTTACGATTAAACACAGACGGGAATGATTTCGCTGAGTATGATTATTTCTACTATCTCGTCGAAAATTATCCGGATGGAGATACCTATTTTTCAAAATGGGACTATGCCGCGTTATCAAATCAGACTCGTGACGGGGTGAGATATTATGACAGCAAACGCAAGAAAATCATCATTCACACAATCGTTCCGGGAAGACCGTTTGAAGCAAAATCACAGAATGCTTCGAATCTGACAAAGGTAAAGATTCAGAGGTGTCAGAATGGTGCGATAATCGACGGCACTCCATACGCTTTCCGCAAGAAGGCTGCTCAATCAGCAATAAGTTCTGAGTCTTTACAGACATCGCCTGTATATCAGCGTGTATATTTGATTCAGGACTTATTCAGGACTTGTGTCGAAGAATGGGAGAAGTCGGTATCATCAAACTGGACCGATTGTGATAATATATTCCTTTCTCCCAATGATCTTGCACTGGTTAACAAGATGCTGAAGAATGTCAGTGAACAGATAAAGACCATTGAGGTCAAACTCAATAACGTAGTTATGTTGATAAAATGATTGACTATGCCGACATTGACGCCAAGCTGGAGGAATACAGCGAGGCTTTTGACTTCTACATGGAATGTGGCGAGATGCCTCCGACCATGCCGCCCGATGATTGCCTCGCCGGTTATATGCAGGAGGTCATTGACAATAATCCTCAGATCGACGGCTCGGACCCGACATGGGTTGAGGTGCTGAAAGAAGACTTGATTTCTTTCTTCACTGCTTTGCTGGAACAGTTCCGGGCAATGCAGATTGAAGCAATGAAAGAACTTGCCATGATTACTCGTTTCAGAGAAGCGACCATTGAGGAGAAACGCGAGATGTGGCAGGAAGTATGTGGCACAATTGAAGCCGGCTACTCGAAATATGATGTAAATCTTTCAGGATACACTGCGCAGTTCAAGACTGACGATAAGAACGCTGTATTCTTGGCAATGACAAGCGATTGGGAAAATGCTTGTAAGGCTAAGCTCGATCGAAAAGAGCGTCAGATGTTGAATCGTGCGAAAATGAGGTTTGAACAATTTTGTCGTGATGCAGGAACAGGCGATTATGAAGACAGAAAGAAGGTGGAGAACTATGTCCATCGCTATCCGCAACTGAGAGAAATTGTGGATATGATCGGTCGTGACAAGGATCCGTCTAAAGAAGAGAAAGATACGGTAGTATATCGCTTTATGCCTACTACCGTGGCTAAAAACAGCTCGGTCGAAGAGATTGACAGAGTTGAGTCAGGCGACAATCTGGAACGTGTCCTACCAGTGGAATTATCTATGCCGGAAGATCTCTTCTTTAAGAGATATGCAACCAAGGAACTCCAGCAGTTTTCAAGTCCCGGTAAAGACAAACCGAAAAAGATAGAGGAACATCGCAAAGACCCACGACTAACTAAAGGACCGATTATCGTAAGCATTGATACCAGCGGCTCGATGTCGGGGCAACCTCAAAGGATTGCTTTCTCGTTGCTCAAACAGTTGCTACGGATGGCAAAGAAACAGAAACGCCCTTGCTATCTAATCAGTTTCTCTGTCAGGTCAAAGTCTATTGACCTTGCAAAACCGCGAAATTGGCGTATGATTGACAATTTTTTGGAGCATAGTTATAGTGGTGGCACTGATGGTGAACAAATGCTTGCCGAGGCTATTCGCGTTCTTCAGAAAGGAACATACGAGATGGCTGATGTACTGATTGTCTCAGACTTCGAGTTTCCTGTTCCCAATCCCTCCACAATAGAGAATATAGACAAGGAGAAAGCTCTCGGCACTCGTTTCTATGGATTGAAGATAGGACATTACGGAGTTAAGGGTTATAGACACATAATGGATAAAATATGGGAGGTATGAAAGAACCAACATTTAAGATAAATCCTCGATTCCGGCTTACTACAAAGCACTTGTCAGTGGTCTGGCATTGTGTCGATAAGTTCACGATAGAATGTGAGGCAACGATGAAGATACCCGACCAATTCGTGTTTCAGGATAAGAACGCCGTCGAGTTGCTTGTTCAATACCACGACGGTATCCTGGATATGATTTACCATGACTCCACTGACTTTGAAACCAAGAAGATACAGAAATGGCTTAGGGAACTTATGCGCGATACCATACTTCGGATTGCAAAAGTTGTACTGCCTGCGAAGGGGTTGCATGGCTCCGGCGTTACAGTCAAGCGCCTTCGGAAGAATGTTCTCGGCTATTGCACGTTCAACAATCACATTACCTTACAACCTTTTCTCGTTATATTCAAACAGGAATGGACTGACGGTGTAATACTTCACGAAATGGCGCATTACAAGTACAAGCATCATCGCAAATCATTTTGGACCTTTCTTTCCACACTCATCGGCGAGTATTCAAAGATGGTAAAAGCAAAAGATGATATAGCGATGTCCCCATACTACAACTATTACCTCTATCTCACGAAAAATAAGTAACTTTGCACCAGTATGGCAGTTGAATTTATTTCCGGCAAAGACCATTATGATAAGGTCGTGGCAAGAATGGCTTCCGTGAGGAAGTCGCTATGGATTGGTACAGCCGACATTAAAGACCTTCACGTCAAAGCTGGCAATTCATCTGAGCCATTCCTTGCTATTCTTGCCAAACTTCTCAAACGAGGTGTAGAGGTCAGACTTATCCATGCAAAAGAACCGGGTCCGGCTTTCCGTGAGGATTTTGACCGATACCCGATTCTAAAATCAGGACTGGAGCGGATACTATGTCCGCGAGTCCATTTCAAGATGATTATATTTGACTTTGAAACTGCCTACATTGGCTCTGCCAACCTGACAGGAGCCGGAATAGGTATGAAGAGCAGTAACCGCCGCAATTTCGAGGCCGGAATCCTGACCGATGAGCCGACCTTGATAGATGCCGCCTGTGAGCAGTTTGACAGCGTCTGGCGAGGCGAACACTGCACCCGCTGCGGCCGTCGCCAATACTGCTCCGACCCCATCAAATGACGTTTATATAAGAATTGATTCCTTTCTACTGAAAAATTGTAATACAGCTGCATATTTGTTCATTTACCGAAACTCTTTAGCTATTGCTCCGTTTTGATATATAGCACGTTATACATCTTCGTATTTCTTCCCAAAATGTTGGTATATCATTGAAGTGATAATCAACATCATAACCATTGAACTTAGAATGGAGGCCCTCTCTCCAAAGATTTGTATCTTTATCATACATATCAATCCAATCTGCACCAGTCCATCTGAATTTATAATGTCTTTCCTTATAAATGCAGGTAAAATCTATATAGAGGCCTTTATACGGATAAGAATATTCTTTGTTAATAATGAGCTGAATATCATTCACGTTTGCCTGCGCTTTACTCAAAAACGCATATCGTTTTTCAATATAATCCGTATCTATAAAATCTGGCTCAAGCAGAATTTCCGGTGCATGGATTTTTCGAAAAGTGTTAAATTTGCAGC
>OMDD01001047.1_pt1 | contig 11621 bp, 8 predicted proteins | sample 1674331 | NCBI WGS metagenome assembly OMDD01 (sample SAMEA103958164, study PRJEB25191) | human gut metagenome | biome: human-associated habitat [ENVO:00009003]; feature: intestine environment [ENVO:2100002]; material: feces | place: Germany | collected 2013/2015
GGCAGTAAAAAAGACGAGCGCCTGGCAAGAGTCTGCCGCCTGTCGCAAATAGACAGCGTCTGGAATCAAAAAATTGAAACGCTCTCCAAAGGCTACCGCCGCCGGGTCGGATTCGCCCAGAGCATTTTGAGCAACCCGCCGATACTGCTGCTGGATGAACCTACCGACGGGCTCGATCCTAATCAAAAAGAACACATCCGCCGCCAAATCGGCGAGCTTGGCCGCCATAAAACCATTCTGATTTCCACTCATCTGCTTGATGAAGCCGAAACCGTCTGCAACCGCATCATCCTGATTGACCGCGGCGCCGTAAAAGCTGACGGAACATTGGAAGACATTCTGCTCCAAACAAAAACTTCCGGTTTGGAGGAGGCATTCAAAAAATTAACCGCCGGAGGAAAAAAACATGCCTAAAACCTGGATTGTCGCCCGAAACGAACTGTACCGTTATTTCATCTCCCCGCTGGCCTATGTTTATTTGATTGCCTTTTTGCTCCTTAACGGCTCCTTCGCCGTTTATTTCGGCGACTTTTTCAACCGCGGGCAGGCTGACCTGAGTTCAATGTTCGCTTTTCAGCCCTGGATTTACCTCATTTTCATTCCCGGTATTTCCATGCGGCTTTGGGCAGAAGAATTCAGACAGCAAACCATTGTCCAAATTATGACGCTGCCGGTGCCGGCCGCCGCTTATGTCTGGGGAAAATTTTTGGCATCCTGGCTTTTTTGCGGTCTGGCTCTGCTGCTCACTTTTCCTTTCTGGCTGACAGTCAATTGGCTCGGCAATCCGGATAACGGCGTTATCCTCGGCGGTTATCTCGGCAGCTTTCTGCTGGCCGGCTGCATGCTTGCCATCTCTCAGACCATGTCCGCCCTCACCAAAAATCAGGTCATCGCCTTGGTACTGTCCGTCATTGCCAACCTGCTGTTTTTCCTGAGCGGGGTAGAATATGTTCTGTCCTTTTTCCGCGCTTTTGCTTCGCAGACATTCATTGAAATGATTGCCTCGTTCAGTTTTCTCACTCATTTTCAAACGCTCGCCAACGGATTGCTTGAACTTCGCGACCTTTTCTTTTTCGGAACGGTTATCCTGCTTTTCAATTTCACCACAATTCTGATTGTCGGTTTTAAAACATCCGGAACTTCCGGCTGGCTCAAATCGACCTCCCGCAATTACTACATTTTCGCCGTTCTGCTTCTGCTCTGCGGCTTCACCGGTTTGAACCTCATCGCCAACAGCTTTCTGCGCGATATCCAGTATGATTTCACCGCCGAAAAAATCTATACGCTCTCCCCCTCGACCAAACGCATTCTCGGCAGCCTGCCCCGCCCTGTCGTCGCCAAACTGTATTACACGCCGCTGCTTGGTCAGCGCAATCCCGAAATCCGCCTGCTGGTTGACAAACTGTATATCCTTCTGCGCAAATACACCCGCCTGTCCGGAGGAAAGTTCAATTTTGCCGTCTATCATCCCCAGCCGCTTGACAATATCGAAGATCAGGCACTGGCTGCCGGATTGCAGCCGATTCCTTTAATTGATCTTAACCAAAACGGTTTTCTCGGACTGACTCTGACTGACGAAGCCGGCAGCAGACAGGTCATTCCGCTGTTTCCGCTGGAACGGCAGAACTTCCTTGAGCAGGACCTCACGTCACAGATTTTTGAACTTTTCCAAACCAAACCGACGCTCGGTATCATCAGCGGCCTGCCCGTTTTTGATTCCGCCGAAACCGAAAACGGCAGCATGGTAAATCAGGAATGGGAAATCATTAAACAAATCAGACAGTTCTACAATATCAAAGAAATTAAAACCGCCGCCGACTTCCCGGACGATTTGCAGCTGTTGATGCTGATTCATCCGCACCGGCTGAAACCTGAAATCATCGAAGCCGTTACTGACTATACGCTTCGCGGCGGCAACAGTCTGGTTTTGCTTGACACGACGGCAGAAGCTCCGCGGATTTTCTCGCCTCTCAACAATGAATATGTCTCCTCTGATTTGGGAGAATTAAGCCGCCTGTGGCATTTCAACTATTTTCCCGAAGCCGTAGTTGCCGACCTCGGCAACTCAATAACGGTTGACGCCACCACCGACTATAAAAACAATCCGAATTTTACTCAGGACATTATCCAGTTTGCTCCCCGCGGCAATAACCTGAACCGCAGCGAACCCGAAACGGCCCGTCTGAAAAGCATTCTTTTTGCTTCGGCTTCCGTTTTGAAACCGGATTCCTCAGGGGCAGTTGACTTCGTCCCGCTGATAAAGGCCGGAAACAACTCGGCCCTGATGCCTGCCGACGTTGTGCGCCGCGGCATGAACCCTTCGGATATTCTGCGTTGGTTCAAACCGGACAATCAGGAAAAAGTCATCGCCGCCAAAATCATCAGCCGGGACTTGCAGCGACCTTTCACCGTCATTGCCGTCGCCGACACCGATTTCATCTACGATTCTTTTTGGACCCGCTCCTCCTCGATTCTCGACCGTCGCTACACCGTTCCGCTCCTCGACAACGGCAATTTCATTCTCAATGCGCTTGAAAGCCTTTCCGGCACCGAAAATCTGACGGACTTGCGCGGCAAAACTTCTGCCGACCGGCCTTTTGCCGATATTGAAAAAATGCGCCGGGACAACCAGCTGCAATTCAAACTCAAAGAAAGCGAAATCTTTGAAAAAATAAACCAAACCAAGGCTAAGCTCTCCGAAATCTGGAACAAAAAAAGCTTTGAAGGAAGAGATCTCTTTTCCGCCGACGAACTTGCCGTCATCGCCAACTATCGCCGGCAGCTGGACAGCCTGCGCCTTGACCTCGCCGCCAACCGCAAAGAACTCAACGCCAACATCGAGCATATTGCCAACCTCGTCAAGCTGGTCAACATCTATTTGCTTCCGGGCATTTTGCTGCTGGGACTGGCCGTCTATCTGCTTCTCCGCCGCCCCCGGACTTCCGGCGGAAAATTCCGTATCAACGCCCCGCTGCTCAAGCTCGGCATCGCCGGACTGTTCCTGTTGGGAGCGGGGCTGTTTGCCGCCGGACTTGATAATCGGACACCGGTCAGCGCTTATGAAAATAAACTGATTTTTCCCCGGCTCGATAAGGAAATCAATCAGCTGACGGAGATAGAACTTCACGCCGCCGACGGAACACTTACGTTTGTCCGCAGCAATAATCTCTGGACATTGCGGGAAAAACCCGATTTTCCGGTTTATCAGGAACGGATTCGCCGGTTTCTTAACGCCATGCTGGAAGCCCGCTACTACGAAAAACGAACCGCTGATCCCGAATATCTTGCCGGTTTCGGCCTGACTCCGCCTGAAGCTCCCGGTTCGCGCAGCATCCGCATCATATTGCGCCGCGATAACCGGCAGATTCTGACTGATTTTGAAGTCGGGGACTTTAACATCGACATCGGCCGCGGCACTCGCGGTGCCTACCTGAAGTTTCCCGGCCAATTTCAGGTTTGGCTGGCTCGTGCCGACTTTATCGACCTTTCTGTCGACTGGAGAGATTGGACCTACAGCACATTGTGGAACCTCCGCTTCGGACGCATCGCCGACACCGACAAAATCCATGCCGCCGAACCGCTGACCCTGCTGGTGCGCGATTTGCTCACCACTCCGCTGCTGAAAGCATACCGCGACGCGGAAAATATGGAGTCTTTCCAGTCGCTGGATATCCTGACTGAAGACAGAAACCAGCTCCGCCTCCTTTTCTACCGCCGGAACGGAAAATATTACGTCCGTTATCTCTTTGACAACAGCATTGCCGGAAAACATTTGCAATTCTTTGCCGGTTATGCTAAATCCCTCCTTTATGAAATTCCGGCCCTGAATATGGAGAAAATTGAACATGACCTTGCAGCCGCTGAGTCAGGAACAAAGTAACCGTCTGAAAAAAATCGCCACCATTGCCAGCGTTTCTCTGGCCGTCAGCCTGAGTCTGCTTAAAACTTTCGGCGCCCTTTACACCGGCTCGCTGGCCGTGTTGTCATCCATGATTGACAGTTTGGCTGATATTTTTGCCTCCTCCGTAACGTATATTGCCGTTAAATATGCTTCCAAACCGGCCAGTGACAATCATCGCTACGGCTACGGCAAAGCCGAAGCCCTGAGTGCTTTAATCCAGTCGGCTTTTATTGCCGGCTCCGGCATTTTCGTCATGTATGACGGCTTCAGCCGTTTTTTGAGTCCCAAACCGCTGGAACAAACCGATACCGGTATCATCATAATGGTCATCAGCCTTGTCAGCACCGTTGCGCTCATCTTCTTCCAAAAATACGTCACCCGCCGCACCAAGTCGCAGGCCATTTCTGCCGACAGTGCTCATTATGCGGTTGACGTTATGACCAATGCGTCAATCATTCTCAGCCTGTTGGTCGTAAAATTCTTCAACATCAGCTGGTTTGATACGCTCACCGCCTTTGTCATCTCCGCTTATCTGCTGGTCAACGCTTATCACCTGGCACGACAAGCCGTCAGTCTTCTTATGGATGAAGAGCTCAGTGACGACATCCGCACCGACATTATCCGCATTGTCCGTAACAGTCCTTTTACCAAAGGCATTCATGATTTGCGCACCCGCGACCTCGGCGGAACCTATATGTTTGAATTTCATCTGGAACTGGACGGTAATCTCTCCCTTTACGATGCCCATGACCTGACCGATATGGTCGAAGACGAAATTTTGGAAGCTTACCCCAATGCCCAGATTATCATTCATCAGGACCCGGCCGGTATTGATGAAAAGCGGCTTGATCAGATTATCCTCCAAAACAAAAAGAAAAAGAAAAAATCATAAAAAAAGGCTCAAACTTCCGCAGAAGTTTGAGCTCTGAACGCAATCGTTTTATAAAATAAGCAAAAAAAAAGACAATTCCAATTATCCTGAATTGCCTTTTTGATGACGAACCGAGTTTCGCAACTGGGAAGTCACATATATATAAGCCAGAAGTAATTTCCTGAAAAAAACCAGATCCGGATTTCCCAATCGGGATCTGGGCTAACTTTGCAAAAAAAACAGTCGCAGCAAAGTTATTTTAATAAACAAGTAAAGCTACATTACCCTTAATGAAGTGTTACGCCTTCGGGTAATGGGGACTAAATGGCTAAAAGTCCCTGGCTATCGAGATGAAAAAATTCACTCATTTGCAACATCATCTATAAAGGCCGAAGCGTTTATAAACGATATATTTTGTTCAGACAATGTAATTCAAAGTTGAGCGCAATGTAGTTGTTTTTTGCAATTTTGTCAACAAAAATTTTCACACCCGAAAAAAATTGATATTACAATATATTACAAACAAAAAAGAACCTCCTGCAAAGGAGGTTCTTTCGCCTTAAAGCGTGCGGATATTAATTATCCATCTTTTTCGGTTCAATACGCATCCGATAGAACGAACGCCATACAAAGACCAAACCGATCAGGAAGAACACGATTCCCAGTCCCAGCGAAACGCAGCGCGGCGCAGCCACGGCCATCTCGACGGCCAACAGGCCGAACAGGGTGGTGAATTTGATAATCGGGTTCAACGCAACCGAAGACGTATCTTTGTAAGGATCGCCGACCGTATCGCCGACAACCGCGGCATCGTGCAGAGCCGAACCTTTTTCATGCAAATCGACTTCAACCACTTTCTTGGCATTATCCCAGGCACCGCCGGCGTTAGCCATATACAGGGCCTGATATAAGCCGAAGATGGCGATTGAAATCAGATAGCTGGCAAACAGATTGGCGTCGAAGCAGGCAAATGCAATCGTAAAAGAGAAAATCACGATAAAGATGTTCAGCATGCCCTTCTGCGCATAAATCGTGCAGATTTTGACCACGCTCTTCGAATCTTCAATCGAAGCCGCTTTATTCGTATCCAGCTTGATATGTTCTTTAATATAGTTGACCGCACGGTAAGCACCAGTTGAAACCGCCTGCATGGAAGCTCCGGAGAACCAGTAGATAACCGCACCGCCCAGCATCAGACCGAACAGAACATACGGATCCAACAGATTAAGCTGCAGGTTGAGCAGCAAAATGATGGAGAAAATCATCGTTGTTGCCCCGATAACCGCCGTACCGATCAGCACCGGCTTAGCCGTTGCCTTAAAAGTATTGCCGGCGGAATCGTTTTCTTCCAGCAGCTGCTTGCCGGTCTCGAATTCAGGCTCAAAACCGTAGTCTTTCTTAATCTGTTTATCAATGCCTTTGATTTGTTCAATCTGAGACAGCTCAAAAACAGACTGGGCATTGTCGGTTACCGGACCGTAGCTGTCAACCGCAATGGTAACGGGCCCCATGCCGAGCATACCGAATGCCACCAGACCGAAGGCAAAGACTGTCGGATAAACCATATACGCATCCAACCCCTCACGGGCGGCAAAAAAGGCGATTACCATCAGGCCGACCATGACCAGACCTTTCCAGAATGCGGAGAAATTACCGGCAACAATACCGGAAATAATATTCAGGGAAGCGCCGGCTTCACGGCTGGCATTGACAATTTCCTGAACATGTTTGGATTTTGACGAAGTGAAAATCTTGGTAAATTCCGGAATAATCGCGGCGGCAAAAGTACCGCAGCTGATAATGACCGAAAGCTTCCACCACAAATCTTCGCCCATATCGCCGATCATCACATAGGAAACGCCGAACGTAACCAAAATCGAAATAAGCGACGTCAGCCAAACCAATGAAGTCAGCGGCGTTTCAAAATTAAACGCTTTGGCTTTGCCGAAAACGGCTTTGCAAATACCGTTGTTCAGCAAATAAGAGACCACCGAGGTAATAATCATCAAAACGCGCATGGTAAAAATCCAGACAATCAGCCTTGCCTGAATGTCAATACCGCCGGCCATCTGGGTCAGCTCACCGTTTGGCGCATACATCATGCCAGCCGCCAAAACAATAAAGCTGATGAGAGCCACGCCGGTCACGCCGTAGGTTTCAAAACCGTCGGCGGTCGGCCCGACGGAGTCGCCGGCATTATCACCGGTACAGTCGGCTATCACGCCCGGATTGCGGGCATCGTCTTCGTCAATTTTGAAAATGATTTTCATCAAATCGGCACCGATATCGGCAATCTTCGTAAAGATACCGCCGCAGATACGCAATGCCGATGCGCCCAGGGATTCGCCGATGGCAAAACCGATAAAGCAGGCGCCGGCGCTTTCTCTCGGCACAAACAGCAGAATGATAATCATCATAATCAACTCGACGCAAATCAGCAAAACGCCGATAGACATTCCCGAGCGCAGCGGCAGGCTCATCACCGAATACGGATTGGCCCGCAAAGAGAGAAACGCGGTGCGCGAATTGGCATAAGTATTAATGCGCATGCCGAACCAGGCAACGGCAAAAGACCCCAGAATACCCAGGATGGACCAGCCCAAAATCGTCAAAACTTTCGGCAACGGCGTCGCATTCAGATAGAAGAAATAGTAAAAAATACATGCTGCAATAAAGATTTCCAGCAACAGCAAAAGCTTAGCCTGCTGTTTCATATACGTTTTACAGGTTTCATAAATCAGGTTGGAAATCTTCAACATCGATTCGTGAGCCGGCATTTTTTTGATTCTGACAAACTCATAAAAGCCGAACACCATTCCCAACACGCAAATTCCGATGCCGTACATCAGGATTTGGCTGCCGGTAATTGCATAGCCCCAGATATTATACCCGACGTCCAGCGAAGGAACCTTCAGGTCAATCTCGGAAGCATAGGCGCATTGCATCAGAGCAAGCATTACCAGCAAAACCGCAGCTGCGGCATTGCCAATTTTCTTCAATGCTAACATGCTATAATTCCTTATAAAGTTAATCCAATTGTTATAGTCATAGTCTATAGCCCGGATTCGTTTCAGACAAGCTATATCCTATCATGCGGTTAATAATATGCGCTGTTTCTAAACAATGTATTAAGTCATCGTAAGATTCTCCCAAAATACTGTAGAAAAAAGCACAAAGCGATAGATTAAAATGAGATAATCTGCTATATTATAAGCTGTTTTTCAGGGAGAAGACTAAAATGAAGAAATCACTGCTTTTAAGTTTGCTGGTTCTCTTATCGGCTTGCGCCGGCGAACCGAAAGAAACCTATCCTTACGGAATGAGCGAAAAGGAATGGAACGAACTGTCCATTAAAGACAAGGTTCGGATTCGCCGTGATATTTATTTCTACGAACGGGGCAATATCAATTTTGTTAATCCGGAAATGGAAATTGAAGGGCGCAAGGAACTGCCCAATCCTTACCTGCAAAAGAAACAGCCCGCCGTCAAAAGCGAACCGGCCAAGCTGGTCGAACCGACCGCACAATAAAAAAAGCCCGGAATTTTCCGGGCTTTACTGTATAACCATTTATTTACCATCTTTGCATTAAACTGCCTGCAACACTATCTGCTTAAAGGATTAAAATATGAAAAAACTACTTGCCTTTTCTCTGCTTTTCGCCCTTTCTGCCGCTAATGCGCAGGCCGCCGGCTGGCTCAACCCCTATGTCGGCATTGACTATGCCTATACCAACGCCGGTTACGGCAATTATACCGACAAGGCTCTCAAAGACCAAACCGATTCTTACGTCCTGTCCGCCGGCATCAAAATTCTGCCCGGATTGGCGGTCGAAGGCTTCTATCAGCAGTCTGCCCATGAAAAAAACACCTCGGCAAACGTTATCCTTCCCGGAGACAGCCTCAAAACCGATATGTCGCTGCGCGCTTACGGCGTTGACGTCGTCAACGACTTTCTGAACCTCGGCCTGGTTGAAATACTCGGCTCCGTCGGTATTGCCCGCTACGACGTAAAAGTGTCGCAGGACTATTTTGTCAACGGTACCGGCGGCCACACAAACAAAACATACAGCGGCGAAGGCCTGCGCTTTGGTATCGGCGCACAGATAAATCTGACTGACAGCTGGTCTCTCCGCGGTATGGGCCGCTACTCGGTCACCAATATCGAAAAGATTGATGACTTTAAAGAAATCACGCTCGGCCTGCGTTACAGTTTCTAAAAGCTGGCCCTTACGCAATAAAAACCCGGTTTTCACCGGGTTTTTATTTGACAAAAAGACAAAGCTTGAGTAAATTCATGCCATCAATTTATTATTTACTTTCTAAACAATTATCATTATGAACACAACTAATCCCGGGATTTTTATCCCTCTGATTCATTCGCTCTCCGAATTGGTTTACATCGATTCTCCGGCCGAGTACCAAAAACTGTTTGCCGCTGCACAGGAAAAAATTTCTGCTGCCTTGCAGGAAATATCTGTTGAACATTTCGTCTTTCCGGCCTGCCGGATTTGTCTGGACGACAAGACCGGACAGCCTGATTTTTATCAGGGGCTTTCAGTCTTTCTTTGCCGTCCGCACCAGATCGAATATGTCAAAGCCATGCCTGCAATCAAAAAAGCTTTGGCTTATCCTGACATTTTTGCGGAAGACGCTTACACCGTCCCGTTGCAAAATGTTCCGGCTCCGGGCTTCGGACAGATTTCAAAATCCGTTTTTTGCCCGGTAAAAGAAACCGTCTCGCTGAGCATGTTCAAAACACATCTCACCCTGCTGGCAAATCTGTTAAAACAGCTTTACGGCTGCAGCGGCCTTAAAGCATCGCTGTCCTTGGTTTTAAAAGATGACGGCTTGGAAATCCACGGCATTTCGCCGGCTGCCCTAAACGCCAACCATCTGGCCTGGCAGCAACATCTGGGTAAAGCCTTGCGCCGAAACAATTATGATCCGAGGTTTTATTCCACCTGGTCAACCAACGGGGAACTTGATGCTTACTACCGCCGCAAGAATAAAGAACGGCAGGAAAAAATGGAGCGGGACTATATTGAAAAGATTACCGCCCGTAACGCCGAATAATTATTCTTTCCGCCCAAACCGGCTCATTCCGAGCCGGTTTTTTATTTTTCCGCCCGCCGGCCCCGGAGCAAAAAACTTGAATATGGCATTCTGACAATTATATCAAAGCCAACGACAACCGCCTGACAAGGAGTTTTACGCCATGTATCAGTTACACCCGGCAAACCGGCGCGGCCGCACCTATACCGGCTGGCTTGACAGTTATCACACCTTTTCCTTCGGAAGCTATCACGATCCCCGCTATATGAACTTCGGCAGTCTGAGAGTCATTAATGACGACATCGTCGCCCCCGGCGCAGGGTTTGACATGCATCCACATGATAATATGGAGATTGTCAGCATCGTTCTTCGAGGAAAGTTACAGCACAGAGACAATCTTGGCAACGGTGATGTTTTAAAGCCGGGAGACGTCCAAAAAATGACCGCCGGCTCCGGTATCATACACAGCGAATTCAATCCGTCAGACAAGGAACCGGTCCATTTTCTGCAAATATGGATTATCCCCAATATGCTCGACCTTCGTCCGTCTTATGAACAAAAGGCCTTCAACCGCAAAAGCATGACCAACCGATTAACGCTTTTGGTTTCGCCCGACGGGCATAACGGTTCTCTCGAAATTCACCAGGATGCCGAGATATGGCAGATTTTACTGGAAGAAAACAAAGACACCGAATTTGCCATTAATCACAGCCGCAAAATCTGGATTCAGGTCGCGGAAGGTTCCGTCTCAACCAATGAACATCTGCTGGTCGCCGGTGATGGTCTGGCCGTCAGCGACGAAGAAGGCATTATTCGTCTGCGCGGCATCGACAAACTGTCCAACATCATTATCTTTAATCTAAGGGCATAAAAAAGAGCGGAACTCCGCTCTTTTCTATATTATTCTGCCGAACGCTTGGCAGATGCCTTCTGTTTTCTCAGGCAAGCTTAACCTCATAGGCGTTGCCGGGCAGATCTTTCACGATAATTCCCTGCGCGGCCAGCTCATCGCGAATGGCGTCAGACTTCGCCCAGTCTTTGTTTACCCGCGCCTGTTTGCGTTCTTCCAGTTTTGCCTGAATTTCAGGAGAAAGCTCCAGCGGCTGCTCCGCCTCCGGTTTAACCTTTGCCAAGCCCAGACCTAAAACTTCATCGGCAGACTCCATAAACCTGACTTTCAAAACCGCCGGCAAATCTTTGTCTTTAATAACCGTCCAAACCAGAGCCAAAGCCTGCGGCGTTTTCAAATCGTCAAACAGAAAAGCGTTAAACTGTTCCGTATAACTGTCAAAAGTTTTTTCCTGCTCGGCTGACACCGGTGCTGCGCCGGCCGCTTTAAATTCCAGATATTTGTTATACAAATTCTTCAGCGCTGCGGCGGCAGCATCCAGATTCTCATAAGAAAAAACCAGCGATGAACGATAATGCGAGGTCAGACACAGATAGCGGTAAGCTTCCGGTTTATAGCCTTTTTCGACCAACGTATCCAGCGTGATGAAATTGCCTTTCGACTTAGACATCTTTTCATCGTTCTTCATTTGCAGAAATTCTCCGTGCAGCCAGCAATTGCACCACTTATGTCCCAAGTAGGACTCACTCTGTGCAATTTCATTGGTATGATGTGGGAAAATATTATCCACGCCGCCACAGTGAATGTCCATGTATTCTCCAAGATGTTTGATACTGATACTGGAACACTCGATATGCCAGCCTGGATATCCGACACCCCATGGGCTTTTCCATTTCAATTCCTGATTGTCAAATTTTGACTTTGTAAACCAAAGTACAAAATCTGTT
>OMDD01001054.1_pt1 | contig 11575 bp, 7 predicted proteins | sample 1674331 | NCBI WGS metagenome assembly OMDD01 (sample SAMEA103958164, study PRJEB25191) | human gut metagenome | biome: human-associated habitat [ENVO:00009003]; feature: intestine environment [ENVO:2100002]; material: feces | place: Germany | collected 2013/2015
CATCAATCCCAAGGATTTCCTTTTTAATTGCCATTTCAAACGGTATCGAAATCTAACAGTAGAAAGACCGGATAGGATTCAGCTTCACATTTCTGATTCCAATGAGCTCAGCAATAATCGACAGCGTTTTGTGCATATTTATTTTTCCAATCTCTTCAATCAGATTGGGGGCGGGTTCTCCAAAAACATCAGAATATCCAAGCAAGAGTTGTATTCCGGTAGCGTCGACTTTATACATAGCCCATTTCCTCCTGGCCTATATCTTTTTATTTAATCGCCGTCAAAATCTCTATCTTCTTCCCGTCCTGTCCGGTTTGCACCTTTTCATAGTTCACCTTTACGCCGTCATCGAGGTCGATGTCGATGCGGGAGAGGGCGAGGTGGGCGATTTTGGCGTCGTAGTCCTTGGACTCTTTGAGCTGCTTGGTCAGCTTGTCCTTGCGCTTCTGTGCGGCGGAGACCTCGCGGGCGTTACTGCTGTTGTCGATGGTGTCCTGCATCCGGGCGATCTCGCTCTCGTAGACGCGCTGGACACGGTGCAGGTACTCCACACGGACGTTGCCGGTGGTGTCGGCGTTCCAGCGGTGCATGTAGACCAACGCCTTAAAGCCGTTCTGCTTGCCGCTGTCGAACATCCAGTAGATTGGGCGTTTCTGATAGGTCTTGATGTGATCCTTGATGAAGTCGTTCAGGAAATAATTGCGGATGACCTCACGGCTGGTGCTGCCCTTGCCCGCAAGGGCGTTTGCGACGAAGTCCAGATTTTCTTCCAGCGTGTCCGCACCGTAGGCGGCTTTCAGCCAGTCGCACAGGCGGGAAATGATGTCGTCCTCCAAATACTCTTCGTCGGTGATGGGCAGAATGCCGTCCCGGTCGGGCAGGAAGGTCTTGTACTTCCCGTCATCCCAGTCTCCACCGGCATAGGCCAGCCCGTCCACATCCACCGAGTAACGCCCAAACATACAGCCCACGGCGTAGGAGAGCAGCGAGACAATCTCATCCCGCTTGGTGCGAACATAGTTGCTGCCCTGCATGGACTGCGGCACATCGTCCTTGGTATCAAAAACGCGGTGGACGGTAACATCCTTGTCCGCCACATCCGGGGTCAGCTCATCCTGCAAGCCGTAGATGACGATGAAGATTCGATTGAGTTCTTCCTCGTTGGTCTTGAGTTGCAAAAAACGCTGCTCGCATTCGTCTTTCCATGCAGCGTAGGCATCGGTCAGACGGGAAACAGAACGGATGAGCGGATGCCGCTGGAAGTCCCATGAGGTTTCGTAGGAGTCCCAGTCCGCTTGCGATATTTTTACATTCTCTTGAGCCAACGCCTCTATTTTAGGCCTATTGAGGTTATCAAACAATACGGGGATGTCGCCTGCTACACCGTTGCTAAAATTGATTGTAGGTGCAATAAGAGCGGCAACTTCAGCAACAAATTTTGTGTTCAATAAACCGAGAAGGTATAATATATCGTTCTCTTTTGCTGCTGCTATTGGACCTGCATCGCCCATAACATGATCGTTGTCAAATATACCACGAAAACTTGGTTTATATGTTGTAACAAGGCTCCATGTGATACACGGGCGAAAATATAGTGTAGTATTGATATTACCAGAGCCTTTGAAGTTGATAACGGATTGGCCGTTATTATTCCAGTTAATCACATACTCATGATTGCCGTACCATCTTCTGAACTCTCCACCTTTATTGTAGGGTTTTTGCTTGAAGAAAAGATCTCTATAATCAATTTCATGCCAAAATTTTAACCACTTATCATTATCTCCTGTAAACATCCCTTTCCTTGTGGGAGCAATGGAGTTTAGTGAGACTCCGTTCACGAATGCTTGTATAAATGAACCACTCACCCAATACGCAACCGGCGAGCCGGGGATTTTGGAGAAGTTGGATTGCTGGGCGGTGTAGCGGTTTTCGCCCGCAAGGAACATTTCTTCCTTCCCCTGCTGGGTAGTCGGCTCAATCAGGCGGCAGTAGGTGCCTTTATAGTCCGCAATATGGCTGTTGCGTAGCACAAAACTGGTGGTCTGCACCACTTCACCGCCAATCTCCTCAAACGCTCGCGGGCCGAGGTGCGCCATGTTGACGGTATCTTTCAGAAGCAGTTTCGCACGCAGCTTTTCAAAGCTGGACAGGAACATCCAAGCGTGCTGGGTAATCATCGCCTGATACCGGTTCTTGCCGGTCATCTGGCCGCACCGTTCGATGAATACTGCAAACAGGTCGCTCTTGCTGTCCGGGTAATGCTTTTTCACGAACTCGCTAAGCCTTGCGTCCATATTACTGCTACCCATATACGGCGGATTGGTTACAACCACATCATACTGCTGTGCCATGACCTCCGCCACGAGGATCAGCGGCAGGATGGTGGCAAGCGCGGCTTCCCGGTGCAGGCTGATGTCGTTCTGCACTTCCTCCACGCGAGCATACAGCGCGGCGAAGTCTACTGGCGCAACTGTCAGGATGGAGCCGTACTCTTTTGCATCGCGCAGGTCGTTGATGATGCTGTTCAGCGCCGCTTTCAGCTTGGGGTCATTATTGATAAAGTAGTCCCGCGTGAAAGTGTCGATGTCGTTGCTCTCCGCAATAGCATAGACATGGGGTTGAATACCGCGAGAGAAAATGCGCCGGTCATACTGCCGGGCTTTCATCATCACGGCAAAATAGGCGAGCTGAGCCGCCCGTTCGTCAATGTCCAGACCGAACAGGTTGTGTTCCAAGATGCACTGTGCCGCATCGCGCTGGCTGTACCCATCGTTTTCGTACATCTTCATCAGCACATCAAAGGCGTACACCAAAATATGGCCGCTGCCCATGCAGGGGTCGATCACCTTGATGTCCCGGACATCCTTGTATTCGCTCTGCTTCTGGATTTCTTCGAGCTGCTGGCGCACTTCCTTGATCTGTGCGGCCTCCGGCAGATAATACTTCCAACCCATCTGCCCGGCGATTTCCTCTTCATTGGAAATGCGCTTTGCCTCAACCTCATCCCAGCTCATTTCATCAAGGCCGCGACCGTCAGCGTAAACACCCTGTTCTTTCCGCTTGTCGATGAATATGCGGCCAAGGCTGTTTTCCACCATGTAGCGGACAATCCAGTCCGGCGTGAAGAGCTGCGTGACGGCGGGGATTTCCTCTTTGGTAATCTTTCCATTTTTGGCAAAGGCGGCGTTTTTCGGCTCGGTGTTGTAATACTGGTACAGCCAGCCGATGATCTCCACCTGACCTTTTACTTCTCCGTCCTCATCAGGGTGCGTGATGTCAAAGTCCTGCTCCGGGATGTCGTGGGTCAGATGGTACACGACACCTTCCTGATCCACAACAGAGAGGTTCAGCAACAGCTCGGTGTAGTCGCTGGTCTTTTCAAACAGGGCGGGCAGGATCTCGTTCAGGGCGTTGCACTGCTTGATGAAAAGCAGCCGGAACAGCTCGTCCAGATTGTTTTCAGTTTTCAGCCGCAGGACAGTCTCTTCCTCGGCAGAGGTGAAGGCCAGCTCTGCGTCGAAGGGCGTTGTGACTAAATCCGGCTCAATTTTGCCGCTCTCGGAGGACAGGACGCGGATATGGGAGGGAAGATAGTCGTTGACCTCCATGAAACGGATGGCGATCAGCCGGTTGAACCAAGTGTAGGCGACCTCTTCCAGAATGTACTTGTAGGCCGTTGCATAGTCGCTGTCTTTCTCTTTCTTGCGGATCACTTCCACCAGCTTCTTGCGCTGGGGGATGGCCTCGCCGCTGATTGCATACGGCTCAGAAGTCCCGATGTCATAGAACTCCATCGTCCCGGTAGACTGCGGCAGCGGGTCTTTGATGCCGTCCGCTGTGATTCCCATCAATCCAGCGCGGTACTGGATGTCCGCAATCAGCTTGTTCCGCGCCCAGATCGCAAAGTTTTTTATGGCTGTTTTATTCATTGGTTCATTCCTTCCCCATAAAATCAAATCTTCGACGCAAGATAGTAATAATACATCACATTTTTCCTTGCGGTGTCTGTCTTTTCTGTTGCCTCGGTTCGTGCCTTATTGTATAGGTCTGCAATCTTGAGGAACCCCGTTACTGCTTCCTTGGAGACCGCAGCTATGCCGGCAACAAGGATAAAGGCCTTTATGGAATTAAAAACGCCAAACAGGTCTGTTGAGGTTGTAATTGCTGTCGTTAAACCCGCAGCAGCATATCCAGCTTTTTTCCTCAGTTCCTCGTCTGCTAAAGCTCGTTTTCCCAAGTTCCGCAATACACTTGTCTGCGTTAAGGTTTCGTTGATTTCCTGCACCTTCGGCAAAACTTGAGTGTTGTATAGTTGCAGACAATCATACTGGAAATTATCATCCCAAGGAAGAGAGTGAATCTGCATGGAAAAATCGTAAATTGCTTTCCGAAAATTAGTAAGCGGAACTTGGTTTTCATTCTTGAGAGAAAGCAATTCATCCACAGAAGCAGATTCCAAGGTTGGCAAGGTCATAAGTATCTCGGACGCGATTCCAGCGTGGCGTAAGACATTTTCGTCCAACCTTCCGATGTCAAGCAGCTTTGTTTTAATAACGGAATCTATCAATCCACTGCTCGCCTTATCGAAAAGCGGATAGGCTGTGCCATTGTACATGGCATTCATCAGATTGGCAAAATATCCTCCTGCAAGCTCGTTGGCATCAAACCCATCAAAATCATAGTCGTAAACCGAAACGATGTTCCGATCCACATAGTTTTTTATTTCCTGTGTTCCGGGATGGATATAAAGCTGCTGTATTCCGCTTTTCAACTGCTCTCGGCACTGTATCTCAAGCTGCTTGAATTTCATCTGCGCAATTATTTCCTGCTTAGACCTGTGCTTTTTCCTTTTCAAATACGGAGTAAGTATTTGAAGTTGTGCATCTGCGTAATCCAGTTGCCCTAAAAGTTCTTCACTACCGGCAGGTTTCAAGGACTGTAAAAATGATCTGAGAGCTGGGATCATTGCATCTATATCCTGAGCGTCAAAGATACAATTTGGAAGGTATTTATACAGTGCATATTCTGCCATTCCAATCAGTTCGATTTCGTCGGCATAAAGAATGGAGCTTTTTATCAGTTTCAAATCCTCAGCCAAATCCAGCGAGTTTGAGATGGTTCCAATCGTAAATTTCATATCCGTGGGTTGCCCAGCTCCTTCCTTATCTTAAAACTCCACATTGACAATCGTGTCTTCGTCCAGTTGTGCTTCCAGCGACTTGCGAAGGCTGCCCATGTAACGATCAATGTCCTCTTTGCTTTCCAGACGCCAAGAAGCCGTTCCCGTCATCATCTTGATGGAGACATTTTTCGTCTTGCGGATCTTCACTGGCGCAGGGGCAACGGGCACTTCCGGGGTAGGCTTTCCACTCTGTTTGGCTTCCTCTGCCTGACGGCGAGCTTCTTCTTCGGCCTTTTGTTTTGCCAGCTTGCGGTCAAGCTCATCCATTTCGTTGAGCAGCCGGAGTTTCAAAGCATCTGCCTTGTCCGCATAGCTTCTCAGCGTAGAGACATTGTTGCAGTGGGTAGCTCCATCCCGGATTTCCTGGAACTTCTCATAGTAAGCCGTCCACTTCTGGTCGTTGTACTCCTTGGTGGAAAGCACCTCCAAAACACGCTTCCACGCCTGATCAATCGAATCAAGGACAGGGGCGGATTCCTGCTGCAAAATCTTGACATAGCAGGACATGAACCGTTCCCGAAGTTCAGGCAGCTTCGGAATGTTGGCATAGGGCTTTTCCTGCCGGGTAATGGAACGCATCTGTGCGACGATACCTTCCAGCTCGTCATTGACAATATAGGTCTTGCTGTCATCGAAGATTGCAAGCATATCAAGCGCACGGGCAAAGATGGTAGACTGCTCGCCCTCAAAGAAGGTCTTGATTGGCTCGTAGTCCTCCGCAAAGTCGAAGAAATCATCCCGCTTTTTTGAAACGGTCGTAAAGAAGTCCAATGCAGACTGAATCTGAACGACAGACTGCATCAGCGCCTTTCCGCTGGACAAAACCTTCTTGCCCGGATAAGGGTACTGTTTATAATTTACTTCCAACCGTTCGATTTCATAAACCGTGTTTTGCGCGTAGCGCTGGAAGTTCTTCATGATGGCATCTTCGTCCTCCGCCGAAGTAGTGGCGCGGAAGGTCTCCTTCATCACATCCCGGACAGCCTTTTTGTCCTTATCGCTGACGCGGACACGCTCTTCCATCAGGAGCTTTTCCGCAAATGCCTTCTTGGTGATGAAGCCGATGATCTCTTCCTCAGTCTTGTTATTCAGATTGACCGCAGCTCCGTTGACCGTGAAAGACAGGTCGCCGCGCTTGAACAGACGCGCCACCAGCCAATGCACATCGTCTTCCACAAAACCGTAAGGAGCCTTCATGAAGCGATCTTTCACCGTCTTCATGGATGTTTTCATGTGATTGCGGGTATTCATGGCGATAAAGCCCTGCACATCATCCAGCGCGTGGGCGTTGCTCTCTGTACCACCTTCAAGCTCAAAGGAAAGCTGGTTGCTCTGATGGAGCATCTTGCGGATCTCCGCCTCGCCCATCGGTGCGTCAATGTAGGAAAGCTTGTGGTAGACCGTCTGTACCAAACGGCCAATCGCTTCGTTGATCCGGCTGCCGACTTCCTTGCCGTTCACGCGGACAACATCGCCGTTCACATAGATCGTCGCTTCCTTGAGTGCTTCCGTCAGGTAGAGCTTGGCGTTTTGATTGCGTTCCCGCATTTCCACACGCTTTGCCTCTTTGATCGTCTCATACTTGGCAAGCTGCGTTGAGGTGTTTTTCCGAAGGAAGCCTTCAATCTTCAAGTAGGCTTGGATTTCCGTCAGGAACTCTGCGTCATTCGGGAGCACGACAAGGACTTCTCTGCCTTGGCCGGACATCATCCGAAGTGTACCATCGTCCATACTGCCGTCGTACCACGGTGTCAGGACGCGAAGGCCAATGTCGTAGTTCTGATTTGCCTTATAGGGGCGGTCATCCACAAACTGGTTGAAGCCAAAAGCATAGCGGCCATTGAAAACAGGATAGGTGTAGCGCTTGCCGGGGAAGATGTCCTCAAAAATCATTTCCGCGACCTTGGTGATGATCTCCGGCGTTTCTACATTTTCCTTCTCAATTTCATTGTTGACTTCCTGTTCCTCATCGGTCAGGAAGACATAGATGCTGCCGTTTTTCTGAACGAGCATCTGCCGCATCAGGACCTTCAGCGCTTCCTCCACGCGGCCTTTCAACTCAATCCGGTCATCATCGATATTTTCAATCATCAGGCTGGTGATGTTGTCGATGTTTGCCTCAATTTCCAGCACATATTTGATCATGAAGAGTGTCTTGAGGACATTGATGGCGAAGACATCCTTGTCCTTCTTCTCCGGGTTGATGTAGCTGTTGTCATAAGCCCGGATGATCACCCCGCTATGGCTGTGATCCAGAAAGTTTTCCAGTGCGTCATAAAAGCGATGGAAGGGTACAATGACCCCTGCCTCTTCATTCATGACGTTGACAGCGGACTCCTTGAAGAGCGCCAACATGGACCGCTCGCCACCGGAAAGGTGCTTGCCGGAAGCTCCGTGGGTACGAATGGAAGTCAGTACGCTGGACAACAGATTGAACTGATACGGTACAAAGGGGTAGACCTCGGCAAAGTCTTCGGCGCTCGCATACAGCTTCTTTTCTGCCGTGTCATTGAATACAATCAGGTTCTTGATAATCGTTGCCTTCTGCTCATAAAGCAGTCGGAGCGCCTGCGCAGCCGGTTCCGTCTTTTCAAGGATTCTCTTCTTGATAACGGCATCCACATTTGCAGAAGAGAGGGAGAGACGGGTATCAAACCGACCCTGAATTTTGGAGAAGTCGTTGCCCTTGACCTTGGTGATGGAGTCGATGTCCTGCTGGCTGGTCACGATGACCCAAGCTTTGCCCATGCACTCCTTACCAAGTTCCTCGGTAACGGTTTGGAGATTGAGCATCAACTTGGAATCATCGCCGATGTACTGCCCGATTTCATCCACCAGAAATACAACATGGTGGTTGTTCCCCTTGCGCTCGATATAGCTCTTGACGCGCTTGGCGAAGTCCTCGATGCTGATGGTATAAGGCTCCACCGCCTTTTCGCACCAGTTCCTTGCCGCTGCCTCGCTCATGAAATCCATCGAAACAAGGGCATCTACCACGCTGTCCTGGATGAAGTCGAAGTCCTGCCGGGAGTCCTCCCACGGATCGCCGTATTCTTCCTCAAAAGTAGCCTTAAACTCATCGTAGCGGCCTTCCTCGGAAAGCCTCCGTTCCAGATCGGCAACATGGGGGATGGAACCGCAGAAGCCCTGCATCTGATTGAAGACTTTGAGGAATACATTGACGATGGCATCTTTGTTCTGCTTGCCGTTTGTTTCGCTCTTGGAGTCGATGTTGAAGAGGATTACATCCGTAGGGGTGTCAGCCGCCAGCTTCATGTCGGCAAGTACCATTGGGTCTACGATCTTTTTATCCTCGACAAAGTAGTCCATCGCCTTTCTGTCCCCGACCTGACGGTTTTCCAGAAGGTAGGACAGGATTTTCAGGAAGTGCGATTTACCGCTTCCAAAGAAGCCGGAAATCCACACGCCCATCTTTGGTGTTGTTTCTACAATCCCCTTTTTATAGGCCGAGTAGAAATCGGCAAAGTGCTTTTGAAGCTCGCGGGTAACGACATATTCCTCAAGCTCCTGAGAGACATTTGCGTCCTCGCCCTGACCTACGATAATTACGCCTTGAATTTCACGGTCAATCTTCTTGGCGAACATATCCTTTATTTTCATTACGCTACCTCCATCACTTCACAAGCCGGAAGGCTCTGTAATAATTATCGTCTTTGACTTCGTTGAAGAGAATCAATTCCTGTTCGTTGTATGTGCCGGGAAAGAACATCACCACTGGTGCGTGTAGATAGGACTGGTGGAGATTGTTCAGCACATTATGCGAACGGAGAAGCGGATAGCTCTTGCCAACACCGGTTAGAAAGACAATGGCATTCTCCGGGGTGTGGTCAAGAATGTACTGCACAATCAGGCTGTCATCCTCGCTCACTTTCATCGAGTTGCTGACTGCTTTGACAATTCTTTGGATGCCGCGCTTCTTCTCAAATTCACAGCACTTCTCTATGAAGTTCTTCCCTTCAAGGAAGTCAATAATAATATCATAGAGGTCGAACACAACAAGCTCAAATCCGTCCGTTCCTTTCGAGTTCTTATGCTTCATATATTCGATACGCTCACGGACTTCCAGCTCTTTCTCAGGCGGATAGTCAAAAATCCAGTAGTTGACCTCGTTGGCTTTTCCGCTGCTCTGACGGAAGGATGGCTTTCGGATCGCCGCTTCCATTGCGTCCAGTCGTTCTGTTAAATCCATTATCTTACCCCCGCAAGCGCCTTGATATAAGCGCCCATATTGTTCTGTTCCAGCCAGCGTACCAAGTCCGGGTCTAAAATAGGGCGCAGTATTTTTCTGGCCGTTTTTGCTTTATCTATTATCCCAGCCTCGTATAGCATTGTTTTATAGCACCGACCAAGCCGTACCAATGTGGCGTCCGTCCATCCGGCCACTTTTTCATTTTGCTGTTGCTTATCTTTGAAAAAAACACGCACATCGCTGTCCGAAAACTCGTAGGTGCCGAGAATCATCTTTTCCCGGATCACTTCATAGACAAAATCAAAGAAAAGCGTGTCATACGCCATAGCAGCAATCAGGGCAAAGAGCTTTTGCGTTGCAAGGTCGCTGCGTGTGAAAAGCTGGATGAAGCTTTCATCTAAAGCCCTGATGCGGCCTGTGACAGTATGATAAATCTGATTGGCTCGGAGAGTAGTCGGGGCTGCAAACAGGTTCTCGTTCAGGGCAAGGGATTTTATCTGTTCGGCATTCTTTCCTTCATGAAGAAGCTCCACCACTTTGCGGAACTCTATAAACCAGAAGGATAACTTCACCGCGCCCGCCGGCATATGCCGGTGATACCATTGAAAAAATTGCTATTAACCCCAGAAGAGATAATACTTTTTTCATATTTCAACCTCCGTTTCTTATTTATATAACGATTTGAAAATCATTTTTGTTCTATAATGTTTTTAAGAAGGAGCAAAAATATTATGAAAAAAGAACTAATTTTTTTAGGGCCTCCGGCATGCGGTAAAGGCACTCAGACTAACAGACTTTCGGAATATTTGGGTTTTCCGCACGTTGATACAGGGTCGCTTTTGAGGGCAGAAATCGCAAAAGAATCTGAAGAAGGAAAGATTGCTAAATCTTTTATTGACAAAGGCCAGCTTGTTCCGGCTGAACTTGTCGGCAAGATTATTGCAAAAAAACTTGCAGGTGATGACTGCAAAAACGGATACGTTCTTGACGGCTATCCGAGAAGTCTTGAACAAGCTAAAATGCTTGATGAAATCAATGCTGATGTTGATAAAGACGAACGAGTTTCTTTTAAAGCAATTTATTTTGATATTGATACTCAAATTTTGATAGAGAGAATTATCTATCGTCAATCCTGCCCTGTATGCGGTGAAATTTATAATAAAAAGTTTAGACCTTCCAAAGTTGAAAATAAATGTGATAAGTGCGGCGTGGATTTAAAAACCCGTGCCGATGATAATGAAGAAACTGCAAAAGCACGTTTCGAAACTTATTTTAGAGAAACAGCTCCGCTTGTTAAATTCTATGAAGATAAAGGTGTTTTATACAAAATAGATGCAAACGGATCTATTGATGAAGTCTGGGAAAGACTTTTGAATATCGTTAATCAATAAGTAAAAGAGGTGGATTTTCCACCTCTTACTTTTTATATTTCTCCGATTAAATCGTATTCCGAAGCGTCTGTTATTTTAACCATTTCAATATCACCGGGAACAACCATTTTATCTGTTTGAATATTTACAATTCCGTCAATTTCCGGCGCGTCATATTGAGTTCTGGCGATAATTTCACCATCATCAGCAAAGCACTCAATTATACATGGAATTGTTTTTCCGATAAATTTTTTGTTTCTTTCTGCCGAAATTTCCTGCTGAATTTCCATAAGTTTTTTGTATCTTTGGTTTGCAATTTTAGCAGGTACACGGTTCGGAAGCTTGTACGAATGAGTGCCTTTTTCTCTTGAGTATTTAAAAACTCCCATCCTGTCAAATTTCATATCACGGACAAAATTACAAAGATGTTCAAAATGTTCTTCTGTTTCGCCCGGATACCCGACAATAAAAGCTGTTCTGATTGAAACATCCGGAATTCGTTTTCTTATATTTTCTATCATCGGGCGGTAATCAAATGCCGGACGGTTCATAAGTTTTAAGACTTCAGGGTGTGAATGCTGGAGCGGAATATCTACGTATTTAACTACTTTGTCAAGATTTGCGATTGCGTCCAGAAGCTCATCATCAAGATGTGTAGGATATGCATACATAAATCGAATCCAGCCTAATCCTTCGATTTTATTAAGTTCTTCTAAAAGTTTTGGAAGCGACGGTTTTTTATAGATATCTATACCGTAGCTTGTTGTGTCCTGAGCAATGAGTATAATTTCGGTTACACCTTTTTTTACAAGT
>OMDD01001069.1_pt1 | contig 11466 bp, 8 predicted proteins | sample 1674331 | NCBI WGS metagenome assembly OMDD01 (sample SAMEA103958164, study PRJEB25191) | human gut metagenome | biome: human-associated habitat [ENVO:00009003]; feature: intestine environment [ENVO:2100002]; material: feces | place: Germany | collected 2013/2015
AAAATCCCGCATTGATTTTTACATGGAAAAGGGCGAACAGAAATACTTGCTGGAAGTCAAAGGCTGCACACTGGAAGTGAGCGGCATCGGCTATTTCCCGGATGCACCCACCGAACGGGGCGTGAAGCACTTGCACGAGTTAGCACAGGCGCAGCGGGCAGGATATCGGTGCGCAGTGGCCTTTGTAATTCAGATGGAAGGCGTCGCCGAGGTGAGGCCGAATGTTGATATTCAGTCGGAGTTTGGCACAGCGCTGTCCGAAGCGAAAGCCGCTGGCGTGAGGGTGCTGTTCCTGCTTTGCCGTGTCGGGCGGGACAGGCTGGAGATCGTGGAGCAGCGGGAAGGGTGAAAAAGTGATATGCACCCCGGCATTCGGACTACCCGCAAAGTATATCTTCCATGCGGTGTGTCCGGTATGGCACGGCGGATTTTTTGGCGAAGCAAAACAATTGGCCGGTGCTGCACAGACCCAAGCTGTATTTAAAAAACTGAGGATTTTACCGGAAGAACAGCAAAACACCCGCCTGCGTATTGTGTGCAAAGCACAGTACGTGGGCGGGTGTGGTTTTGTTGTGGTTTGTTCGCACTGTCAGAACAGGTCGAAACATAATTTTTGTGGAGTTCCGTCCAGCAGATACCGGATAGAGAGACGGTCGTTTTCCGCTTCTGCCTGCACCTGCGTGGCGTGCTCAAAAAGGGTGCGCAGACGGCGGTACTCTGCCCGCTGCGCATCCGTGTAGCGGGACGGCATATCCGAGGTAAGGAACACATTGCCCAGCAGGGCGTTGACTGTGGCAAGGGTGCGTTTTTGCTCTGCCGTCAGCTTGCAGTTTTCCTCCCGGAGGAAGAACACATCCGGGTCGCTGCCATAGGCACGGCCATTGAGCTGACGCCGGAACACCGTGTTGTTGATGGCCTGCTTTGTGGACACCCGCTCCCGGTGGAACAGGCGCATATACCACACATCGTCCCAGTCCAGCCCTACGTCACAGCTGACACGGCAGTAGTCCACCAGCCCGAAGGCAGGCATCACCGGCACGCCGCAGCCGAGAATGGCTTTTTGTCCGCACCAACTGCGCAGCAGCTCCATGGCACGGCGCATCCGGGCGGCACGACTCTCGTGGGCGTTACCAAAGGGGGCAGCACCGTACAGAAAATCCAGCTTGACAAGGTCGAAGCCCCAGTCGTTCAGCACCCGGTCAAACACCCGGCGCAGATAGTCCAGCACGGCTGGGTTGTCGATATCCAGCGCATAGAAACTGCTCCAGTTGCTGCCGCAACACCACGGTTTGCCGTCCACCTTCAGCAGCCAGTCCGGGTGCTGCCGGAAAAGGGCGGAGTCCTTTTCGCACACAAAGGGTGCAAGCCATAGCCCGGCCTGAAAGCCAGTGGCATGAATTTCCTCCACCATGCCTTTCAGCCCGTGGGGGAATTTCTGTGCATCTGTTTCCAGCCAGTCGCCCACCTTGGGCTCCCAGCCATCGTCGATCTGGAACAGGTCTCCCAAGCAAAGCAGACTGCGACATCCGGTCAGATCCTCCCGGATGGTATCCTCGGTGATGTCCTGATAGCGGTTGTACCAACTGGAATAGCCTGCCAGCTTCTTTTCCGTCCGAGGGCGTATGCCCATAGCCTGAAACCAGCCGCCGAACACTTCCGTCTCGCCGCCCTCGGCAAAAAACAGGTCAAGGAGTGGGAAACTGCCGCCGGGATGCTCCACCCCGGCGCAGTCACGCTCCAGCGTCAGCAGGGCTTTGCCGCTGTCGTAGCGGAGGATGGTGTAGCCCGGGGTCTCGTCCAACGATGCCACCAGCTGGAACTGCCCGCCCTTGCGGAAATAGCAGTAGGAAAAGCCGTGGCTCTGACCGTTATGATGCCCGTAAGGTACAAAGTGATAATCGCCGTAGCGGTCAAAGGCGTATTTCTTGCGCAGAAAGCCGGGGATGTGGTCGGTGCCGCGGAGCTTGCCGTTCCGGTCCAGCTCCGGGCTGTAGGTCCATGTCTGGTAGCCGTTCATGAACAGACGCTCGTCTGCTTCCATCGTCCACGGCAGCTCGGCACGCACGGCTTTCAGCGTCCCGGCAGGCAGGTCAGTGGAAAGATGCACCGCACCGCAGCCCGGGTGCACCGGGGCATCGCCCTGCCGCACACCGCCTGTGGTCTCTGCGTACCAGTGCAGCGTTTCAGTCATGGTGCGTTTCCTCCCCGTGGAGCTGTGCGCTGATCTCGGCAGCGCGGGCATCCGTCAAAACGAACTTGCGGCGGAACAGCACCAGCGCACCTGCCAGCACCAGCATGGGCAGGACCGTCATCATCAGGCGCAGACCCAGCAGGGTGCCGGCGCTTTGTACTGCCACGGGGCCGGTTTCCTCTGTGTTGCCCACAAGACCGATGAGGTCCAGCCCGATGCCGGTCAGGAATACCGCCACACCGGAGGCAGCCTTGACCACAAAGGTCTGCATGGAAAAGATAACGCTCTCCTCCCGGCGTCCGGTCTTGAGCTGACCGTAATCCACACTGTTGGAAAGGAACAGGGTGGTCAGCACGGTCAGCATCCCGTTGCAGGCGAACACCACCACGCCCGGAATGCACAGTAGGGCAAGGCTGTGGGAAAGGCCGGTCAGGCAGAACACCAGCAGCGTGCCGTAGCCGCACAGCGCCAGCAAAAGGCTCAGGTAAAATACCTGCGTACTGCTGAACTTTTTGCGCAGCAAGGGGTAAAGCACCATCATGCCAAGGATCTGCGCCGCACCGCCTACGGTGGAAAACAGGGTGTAGGTGGCTTTCCAGCCTGCACCGCCAAGGTCGTATTTGAAGAAATAGATGATGAAGTTGGAGGTAAGGTACAGCGCCGAGTTGATCAGCACGATGCTGCCTACCACGACCATAGCCTGATCGTTGCGGAACAGGGCGGAGAACATCTCCTTTACGGTGGCGGTCTTCATCTCACTGGGGGTGGTTTCTTTCATGGAAATGCAGCACACCAGCTCTGTCACTGCAAAAATTACCGCTACGATCAGCGCCACCCAGCGGAAGCCAGCGCGCTCGCTGTCGCCGCCAAGGGCTCCCACCAGCAGCATGGTGAACATGGCGATAAGAGCCGAACCGACGCCTGCACAGGTACGCCCCACCATGGAAAGGTTCTCCCGGTCTTTTGGGGTGCGGGTCACAGCCGGGATCATGGACCAGTAGGGAATATCCATCATGGTATAGGTGACGCCCCACAGGATGTACATCACGCTGAAATAGACCATCAACGCCGCTTCGTCCAGCACCGGGGCGGCAAACAGGGCGTAGAGCACCAGCGCATTGAGCAGCGTGCCGGAAAAGATCCACGGACGGAAACGTCCCCAGCGGGTGCGGGTCTTTGCCACCAGAACGCCCATAAAGGGGTCGTTGAAGGCATCAAAGAACCGGGCAGCCATGAGCACGACGCCCACAAAGCTGGCCGAAAGCCCCAGCACATCCTGATAATAATACATGACGTAAGAAGCCGACAGGGCATATACCATATCCTTGCCCACGGCACCAATACCAAATGCGGTTTTCTGTTTCAGGGTCAGTTCCATACAGCGTCCTCCTTTTCAATGGTGAACTGCAGCACAACGGGCTGGGTCTGCGGTGCAGAAACGGTCAGCACGGCTTCTCCGGCAGTGCCCACGGTGCGCAGATAGGTGCCGGTCATGCCGCCCTCCGCCACAGCGGTCTGCGGGCCCACAAGGGCGGCGCTGCCCTCCACCGTAAACTGCACCGGGAACTGTGCGTAGGGGGCAGGGGTGCCATTCTCGTCCAGAATGCGCACCCGGACAGCCGCCATATCGTAAGTATCTTTTTCCCGAAGAGCCGTCCGGCTGACCTTGACTTCCAAGTGCAGCTTTGCACTGGGGCAAAGGGTCACGCTGCGCACCACGTTGCCGTCCTGCACGGCATCGAACCGCCAGCGGGTGGCTTCGCCGCCCCAGTTGCCCACATATTTGCCGTAAAGCGCCACGCCATCTTCAAAGCTCATTTTGTAGTGCAGCATACACCAGCCGAATTTGACCTTGTAGGCCAGCGGCAGTCCCGCCAAGCCGTATTTCCCGGCAGCCAGCAGACAGTCCCGCACAGCGGCTGCCTTGGCGGGGGAAAAGTGCTCCTGCGTTTCCAGCAGCTCGCCAATGGGATCGTCCATCACAAAGGGAGGGTGGGGCAGCGCCGTCCACTCGCTTTGGTGCAGGGCAGTGACAAACACATCGTTTTTGTAGAGCCTGACCTGCTGGGCATTGCTGAAAACGTAGGCCGTGCCCAGCTGCCCGGCGGGGTTATCGCCGATGTCCATGGAGGAGCTGACCGCCAGCACCGGGTCAGTATCGCCCTGACTGGCATAGACCGCTGCCGCCAATTTGGGGTTGCGGAAGCTGTCCAGCACCCCGTGGTAGCAGATGCGATCCCCGGAGCCAAAGTCCTTGTGGGTCTGGTAGTCGAACATACACCAGCCGAAGCACCCGGCGTGCTCTCCGCTGGCATAGGCGGCGTTCTGCACCCGGACGTGCCGTAAGGCGTGCTCCTGCCGGTGCGGGCCGTCGTCAAAGGCCTTGGTGGGGTACATGTGGCCGTTGCACTCCGAGATGAGCAGCGCCTTGCCCATATCCGGGGTCACGTCCTTTTTGGGCTTAGCGCCGGGCGTTACGCCGTTGTGGGAAAAATCGTTGTAGGCGTAGACATCCTCCAGCAGATGGCTTTTTTCCAGATACCGCACGCCGGAGGTGGCACGGCTGGGGTCCAGCTGATGGGCGATTTTGTTGGTGCGGGTATAGAAGGCATCGTCGTCCACGCTCTCGTTGATGCGCACGCCCCACAGGATGATGCTGGGGTGATTGCGGTTCTGCAAGAGCATCTCCTGCAGCATCTCGCAGGCGGCGTCCTTCCAGTTGTCGTCCCCGATGTGCTGCCAGCCCGGCAATTCAGTGAACACCAGCAGACCCCGCCGGTCGCACTCGTCCAGAAAATACTGGCTTTGGGGGTAGTGGCTGGTGCGCACGGCGGTGCAGTGCAGTTCCTCCTGCAAAATGCGGGCATCCTCCCGCTGCAGGCTTTCCGGTGCGGCGTAGCCGATGTAAGGGTAGCTCTGGTGTCGGTTCAGACCCCGCAGAAAGGTCTTTTTGCCGTTGAGGTAGAAACCATCCGCCCGGAACTCTGCGGTGCGGAAGCCAAACGTCACCTGTTTGCGGTCGATGGGTTGTCCGGCGGCGTTCAAAAGCTCTGCCACGGCATGATGCAAAACCGGGTGCTCGGTATCCCACGGCTGTGCGTCCGGGACGGAAAGCTGCATCTTCCCGGTTTCTGCCGCCTGTGCGGTCTGCTGGGCCAGCAGGGTGCCGTCTGCGGTCTCCAGCCGGATGCGGACCGCCGCGGCTGCGGGCGTAAGCTCTGCTGTCCACTGCACCACAGCCTCCTGCAGGGTGGGCGTGTAGACGAACAAATCGGTCAGGCGGCTTTCTGCCGTAGCTTCCAGCCAGACCTCCCGGTACAGCCCGCCGTAGGTCAGGTAGTCGATGACAAAGCCAAAGGGTGGAATGGCCGGGTCTTCACGGGTATCCAATTGCACGGTCAGCAGGTTTTCACCCTCCCGGTCCACAAGGTCTGTGATCTCCACCGCAAAGCCGGTATAGCCGCCCCGGTGCTGCCCGGCAACCCTGCCGTTGACCCGCACCACCGCCTGATGGGCGGCTCCGTCAAAGCGGACAAACAGCCGGGGCGCAGCCTGTACCGGCGGCACCCGGAACCGTTTGCGGTAGCCGCAGACCATCTCGTAATCGGCAGGGGAGGCATAGTGCAGCGGCACCTCCCGGCAGGTATGGGGCAAGCGGACGGCTTGTTGTTTTGGCACCGGCAGCCCCTTGCCAAAGGCCTCTGTCCAGTGTCGTGTGAACTCCCAGTCCTCACAAAAACTGTGTTTCATCGCGGCAGCACTCCTTCCAGTAAAATCGAGATCATTTCTTCCAGCACAGCCACATACTGCACCCCGCTTTCTGCCAGACTGCGGTCTGCCAGAAAGCTCTCAATGGACGCGGTGATCATCTGCCGCAGCACCGGCAGGGACACCGGACGCATGACCCCCTCTGCCACAGCCTGTTCCAGCAGCGCCATGGTGGGTTCCCACCCGTTTTCCAAGTGACTGCGCACCCGCGCCGCCACCACCGGGTATTTCTCGTCCAGCTCCTTCATCTGCCGCAGGTCCAGCGCGGCGTATTCTGTCGGCATGGCAATGATGACTGCCCGCAGCTTCTCCTGCAAAGTGCCGCTGCCTGCCAGAATCTCCTGCTTGCAGCGGTGGATGTCTGCAAAGGCGTGGTCTACCATGTCCAGCAGAAGGGCCTCCTTGGAGGGGTAAACGGTGTAGATGGTCTTTTTGCTGATGTGCAGCGGCTCTGCCACCTGCTGCATGGTGAAATGCAGCCCCTGTTGACGGAATAACTGCATGGCCTGCGTGCGCACCAGCGCATCGAGCTTTTCCTGCATGAGCGTCCTCCTTGTGGAAACTGTATTTGCCTTTCCAGTTTCCATTCTAGTACGGAAACCAAGTTAAATCAAGCAGTTTCCGTATTTTCTGCGTTCTGACGAAGAACCCGAGAAGAATCACAGCAGAATGCCATATTTCAAAACGCGGCAGCCGGAATGGTATCCGTAAAGCTGCGCATAGTACTGTTTATGATCCGATAACAAAATTGATATTTCTACCTGTCAATGATAAGATCGTGACAAGACCATATTTCACTCGGAGGAACTTTACAATGGCAAAAAAGAAAGCTGCTGCCTACCGCCTTGCAAAACTGAGCCTTACACTGCGCGGCATCAGCCATAATCTTGGCGAGACCAACGATTCCCGCTTTGCCCACGCTCTGCACAAGGGACTGTATTTCGACTACATGATGGCAAACCCGCCTGTCTGATTTTCAGGCGGGCATTTTACTTTGCCAGGATTTTGAGAACTACGATAAACTGCCCCCGAAACAGCACGATCTAGCGCGCTGCTTCGGGGGCAGTCTGTTGTTTATTCAATTATAAAGTTACTGCTTTGCACTTTCCGGGGCGACCTCAAAGTCGATCTTGCCCAGATTGACGTCCGCACGCACGATGGTGATCATCATGGTATCGCCCAGATTCCAGTTCTTGCCGGAAACGGGGTCGGACAGGCGGATGCCTTCGGTGAGGGTGGTGCCGGTAGCCGTCAGGCTGGAAGCGGGCACGAAGCCCTCCACGCCGTTCTCCAGCTCGACGAAGAGGCCACGCTGGGTGACGCCGGAGATGATGCCCTCGTAGCACTCGCCCAGATGGCGGCGGGCGTACTCCGCCTTATAGCAGTCCTCGGCCTTGCGCTCGATCTGCACGGCGATGACTTCCCGCTCGCTGGACTGCTTAGCTGCCTGTGCCGCAAAGTCGGTGTAACGGATGGCCATGGTCTCCTTGTCAGTGCCGCTGAGCAGGTCGGTCATGATGCGGTGGATGGCAAGGTCCGGGTAACGGCGGATGGGGCTGGTGAAGTGGGCATAGTCTTTCAGCACCAGACCGTAGTGGCCCTTGGGTTTCTCCTCATAACACGCCTTGGACATGCAGCGGAGCATACCGGTGTTGATGATCTCCTCAAAGGAGGTGCCGCGCACACCTTCCAGAATGGCGCTCAGCTCCTTGGGGGTGGGCACATCCTTGGCGAAGTGGTCGTTGATGCCGCATGCCTGAAGCAGGACGTGGAGACGCTCCAGCTTCTCGCCGTTGGGTTCCTCGTGGACACGGTAGACGAAGGGGATCTGCTTGACACGGGCGAAGTGAGCCGCGCACTGGTTGGCCAGCAGCATGAACTCCTCGATCATGGCCTCGCTCTCGCCGGAGGTGCGCTTTTTCACATCGATGCAGTGGCCGTCCTCGTCGAGGATCAGCTTCACCTCGCCGCTCTCGATATCCATGCAGCCGCGCTCCTTGCGCAGACGGGCACGGTGGCCATACAGCTCCTTCATAGCAGGCAGCTGCGCCAGTACTTCATGGTACTTGCCGGTCAGTTCGTCATCGGTGCTGCCGGCCAGCAGGGCGTTGATCTCGGAGTACACGCCCTTGACCCGGCTGCGGATGACGGACTTGACAAAGCGGTAGTCGGTCAGATTGCCGTCCTTATCCAGCCGCATCAGGCAGGAGAAAGCCAGCCGCAGCACGCCCTCGTTCAGGCTGCAGATGCCGTTGGACAGCTGCTTGGGCAGCATGGGCACCACCTGATCGGCGTAGTAGACGCTGGTAGCGCGGTTAAAGGCCTCGTTGTCCAGCTCGGAGCCGGGCTTGACGTAGTTGGAAACATCCGCAATGTGCACGCCCAGCTCAAAGCCTCCGTCCGGAGTCTTGGTCAGGCTGATGGCATCGTCGATATCCTTGGTCTCGGCGCTGTCGATGGTGAAGATGGGCAGGGCACGCAGATCCATGCGGCCCTCGGTGTCCTTTTCAGAGACCTCAGCGTTCTCCAGCTTCTTGGCTTCCTCACGAACCTTATCCGGGAAGCGGCTGCGGATATCCTGCGCATAGAGCAGGGCCTTTGCGCAGCGCTTTGCTTCGTCCGAGCTGCCAAACCGCATGGCAACGCCCACGCGGTGATCTTCCTGCCGATTGCCGCGCTGCAGGATCTCCACGGCCACCTTGTCGCCGTCCTTTGCACCGCCCTCGCAGTCACGCATCAACTGCATGGAGATGGCCGGGCAGTCGTCCGGCACGAACTTCAGGCGGCCCTCAATGCGGCGGGCAGTGCCCACCAGATCGTTCTTTTCTTCCAGAATGGCCAGGATCTCGCCTTCATCACTGCCCTCCACACGGGGGTGCTCAAACTTTTCCACAAGCACCATGTCGCCGGGCATGGCACCGCGGGTAAAACGGCCCGGGATAAAGATATCGCTGGTGCCGTCCTCCAGCATGACAAAAGCAAAGTTCTTGCCCAGCTTGACCACCTTGCACAGCAGGGCCTTGTCGGCGCGGCCGGAACGCACCGTAAAGAAAACGCCCTGCCGCTGGCAGATCACAGCCTCGTGCACCAGCTGGTCCACGGCCTCCATCACCTTGCGGTCCGAGCCACGGTCCCCGCCGAACTTTGACTTGAGGTCCTTCACGGTGCACGGCTGATTCTGGATCGCGTGCTCAATTTTATCGCGCATTGCCATAAAATATTTTCTCCTTCACTTCCGTGGCCGTGCATCTCCTGCGGAGCACAGCCCTGCCTTGGGACGGGCACCTTTCCCTGTCCCCTCTTTGCGGCAGCCCGCAGAACCGGCTGCCCACACTTTTTTCTGCACAGAAAAACAGCCCCGTCCGTTCACGGGGCTGCAACGCTTTCTCAGCCTGCCAGACGGCCTGCAAACAGGCAGGCCAGGATAGCGACCACAAAGAACACCACGCCTGCAATGCGGGTGACCTTGGCCAGCATCTGGTCTGCCGGGGTCAGACGTGCATTGTTGGCACCGCCCATGCTGCCGTTGATGGCACCGGACAGACCCTGACCGTGGGTGTGCTGCATGAGGGTGAGGAACACGATGACCAGCGAAGCGACCAGCAGGATCGCGCCGCCAACGATTTCGATAACAGACATGGATTGAAACGCTCCTTTATTTTAATTCAACAAAAACTACGCAGAAATACAAATATATAGTAGCATAACAAGCGCAAAAAAGCAAGCAGAAACCGTGCATTTTTATGCCAGAAGGTCCAGCATTGCGCACAGCCGGGCAAAGATGGCGGCGCTGGAATGTTCCGTGCTCACCTGCCCGTCCTGCAGCACCACAATGGTGTAGCGCGGCTGCTGCGCCGGGTAAAACCCTGTGAACCACAAGTTTTTGCGTTCCGTGCCATCCGGTGTGAACTGCCCGGTCTGCGCGGTACCGGTCTTGCCGCCAGCCCCTTCTTCCAGCCAGGCAGCATCCTGTGCGGTGCCCTCTTCCACCACCTGCTGCAGCATTTTACGCAGGAGCGCTGCATTTTCCGCACTCATCACCCGCCTTGACTGCGGATGTGCAAGCGTTTCCAGCGGCGTATCGTCAGTTTCATCCACCGAGCCACACACGAAGAAAGGCGTGCGGTACACCCCGCCGGAAGCAATGGTATTCATCATGGCGGCGATCTGTACCGGTGATGCCAGCAGACCGCCCTGCCCAAAGCTGAAATTTGCCAGCTGGCCGCTCTGGGCAAGCTCCCCGGCAGACGGCAGCTTTCCGGCATCGGCGTGCAGCGCACCTGCCACCGGCACCTCCTGCCCGAAGCCAAGCTGCCGAGACATCTGCAAAAGCGTCTCTGCCCCCAGCTGCTGCCCCAGCCGGATAAAATAGCCGTTGCAGCTTTTTTCCAGAGCCGCAGTCATGTCCACCGTTCCGTGCGGAACACCGCCTGCGCAGCGGAAGATCTGTCCATCCACCACCACAGCACCGGTGCATTCGTACTCCGGCAGGATGCCCTGCTCCAGCGCTGCCGCAGCCAGCACCGGCTTGAACACTGAACCCACAGCATAGCTTTCCAGTGCGCGGTTCAGGAACGGACTGTCCGGTGCATCCAGACTTGCGGCAAGGTCATCCGGGTCATAGCCCGGTACGCTGACGCTGGCGCGAACCGCAGCAGTGGCCGTGTCCAGAACCAGAATGCAGCCGCTGGTCATGGTGTCTGCGGCCACCGCTTCGGCGGCACGCTGCACCGGGCGGGAGATCGTCAGCTGCACGCCCACCGCACTGCTGTCCTGCCGGGTGAGCTGCGGTGTTTCCCCGGCCCGCAGCCGTCCTTGTGCTGTGACCGCGCACACCAGCGTGTCATGCTCCTTTGTCCCGGCCAGCTGTCTGTCCAGCGCCTTTTCCAGCCCGGCAGTGCCGCGGCCTTCTGCATCCAGATAGCCGATCAGATGCTGGCACAGCGGAACTTCTGCGCAGCGCCGTGCCGTTGCAAAGCAGCGTATGCCGCGCCCGGAAAGGTCGCGGTCCACTTCCAGCAGAAACGGTGCGGAGCGGTTGCGGTTCCGGTACAAAAGTGCCTGCCCGGCACTGTCCGTAAATGCATACAGGCGTGTGTAGTTGTTTTCGCCCGGGAAACAGAGGGCAAGATACCGCGTTTCCAGCCCGGTGAGAAGCAGGCCGCTGTGGTCGTAAAAGCTGCCCCGCCGGGCAGGCAGCGAGAGCCGGACCGTGCTCTGCGCTTCGGCCCGGGCAGCATAGGTATGGTTCTCTGCCAGAAAATACAGGCGGCACAAAACTACCGCAAACCCCAGCAGAACAGCTGCATACAACGCCAATACCCGTTTGCCGGACATCTGCTCACCCCTTTTTGATAGAGTGGGCTGCATCTGTGGTTTCTATACAAAAAGAGACGGGGTCTCCGAAGAGATCCCGTCTCCATAAGGTACTTATTGAGTAAGCACGTCTGCTGCTTAGTACATGCCGCCCTTCCAAACCACACTTTTGGAGCCAAATCACGAATATC
>OMDD01001094.1_pt1 | contig 11348 bp, 10 predicted proteins | sample 1674331 | NCBI WGS metagenome assembly OMDD01 (sample SAMEA103958164, study PRJEB25191) | human gut metagenome | biome: human-associated habitat [ENVO:00009003]; feature: intestine environment [ENVO:2100002]; material: feces | place: Germany | collected 2013/2015
ATGACAAACGTGCTCCGGAAGAATCCGAATCGCATTTACCTCGTCCGAATCGTAAATCGTATCTTTCTATCGAAGAATCCGGAGACACATGATCCTGCACGTATTCGAAAATTCCCTTTCCGGCCGCCGAAGACAGCCCCGCTCGCGGCGAAACCGAATTACGACACGGAAACAGCCTCCCCCGCAATTAACAGTTAAATCAAATGATTCAAAGGGGTTGAATCATAAAAATTTTCGTTTAAACGGCCGTTGTTGAAAATATATTCACTGCAAAAATAATACTCTATATTACATATTACAAGTAAAATTGCGATAAAATTTAGGAAAAGTAGAAAAAATGTCAATACTGCTCATATATATTAGATTTGTGCATTGGTTTGCTTGCGGTGCGCGCATGCATAAATAGTCATCAGCGGTCGCTATGTATGCAAAAAAAAGAGTGCCGGACGTGAGTCCAGCACTCTTGTGGATATTTTCAGATTGGTGAAATCTATTATCCGAGGAAGCCGAGCAATGCACCGGCAGCTACGGCAGAACCAATCACTCCGGCAACGTTCGGACCCATGGCGTGCATGAGCAGATAGTTGCTTGAGTCGTATTCCAAACCGATGTTGTTTGAGATACGTGCCGACATCGGAACGGCAGAAACGCCTGCGTTGCCGATGAGCGGATTGATTTTCTTGCCTTTCGGCAGGAACAGGTTGAACACCTTGACGAAGAGCACACCAGACATTGAGGCGATGATAAACGCCATTGCACCGAGGAAGAAAATCTTCAGTGTGTCGAAAGTCAAGAATTCAGAAGCCTGTGTCGACGCGCCGACAGTAAGACCGAGCAGCATCACGATGATGTCGTTGAGGGCGTTGCTTGCGGTCTTGGCAAGGCGTGTTGTCACGCCGCTCTCACGGAGCAGGTTGCCGAAGAAGAGCATGCCGAGCAACGGAAGGGCCGACGGCACAACGAAGCAGGTGAGAAGCAAGCCTACGATAGGGAACATGATTTTCTCGTTCTGCGACACGGCGCGTGCCGGTTTCATTTTGATTACGCGCTCTTTCTTTGTGGTGAGCAGGCGCATGATCGGTGGCTGGATCAGCGGCACGAGGGCCATATAGGAGTATGCCGACACGGCGATTGCTCCCATCAAGTTTGGCGCAAGTTTCGACGACAGGAAGATTGCCGTAGGACCGTCGGCGCCGCCGATGATGGCGATGGCGCCAGACTGGTCGGGTGCGAAACCGATGGCCATGGCAACGATATACGCGCCGAAGATGCCGAACTGTGCGGCAGCTCCGATGAGCATCAATTTAGGGTTGGCGATAAGTGCCGAGAAGTCGGTCATCGCACCGATTCCCAAGAAAATCAGTGGAGGATACCATCCGGCGCTCACACCGTCGTATAGAATGTTGAGCACCGAACCTTGCTCGTAGATGCCCACCTCAAGGCCGGCGTCCAACTTGAAAGGGATGTTGCCCACGAGGATACCGAATCCAATCGGCACCAGCAGCAACGGCTCGAAATTCTTCTTTATGGCAAGCCAAATGAACAGCAAGCCGACAGCGAGCATCACGAAATGCTCAGGCGTTGCGTTGGCAAAGCCTGTGTATTCCCAGAAGCGCTGAAAGTTTTGACCTAAGAAACTAACTAAATCCATACGATTATTCGATTATGAGCAGGTCTGCGCCTTCGAGCACAGAGTCGCCCTTGTTTACACAGATGGATTTTACAACACCACCCTTGTCGGCGTGGATGTTGTTTTCCATTTTCATTGCTTCGAGGATAACAACAGTGTCGCCTGCGGCAACAGTGTCGCCAACGTTGACCTTAAGGTCGAGGATTACACCTGGGAGCGGAGCTTTCACTGCGCCGGCGCCACCGGCAGCCGCCGGTTTGGCAACGACTTTTGTGCCAGCCTCGGTGCGTGGAGCGGCTGCAGGTTTAACGCTCTTCACAACAGGAGCCGGAGCGGCAGCCTGTTCGAGTTCCACCTTGTATGTCGTTCCGTTGACCGAAACTTCAGCGATGTTGTTCTCAATGTCGCCTACGGCAACTTTGTATTCTTGTCCGTTGATTTTATATTTATATTCTTTCATAATAAATTCAATGATTTAAAGTGGATTTGGATTATTTGTGAGGAAGCTCGCGGAGAGAATAAATCTTTGAGTTCCATGGAGAATATGCGCGTTTCACCTTGTTGATGGTGAGCACGAAATCCTCTTTGTCGTGCATGTTGAGATGCTCGTGGAGAGCCATGCAGATTGCTGCGATCTCCTCGCCTGAGTCGAGACCTGCCATCAGCGGCTTGCTGTCGTCGACAGTGCCTGTTGCGGCTTGCTTCTTGCGGCGTGCAGATTGAGCGTGGAACAAACCAAGTCCAATGAAACATAAACTAAGAATCAACAGCGAAAGGAATACGATGGTCATTGCCATCACTGTCATTCCGACACCGGTCTTGTCGTGCTTCTCGAAATTCTCGATTTTCTCGTTCTTGTCGATAATCACGTTGTTGCTGCTCGGAGTGATGTATTTGCCATTCTTTCCGTCGCGCACTTCCCATGCTTCGTCGTCGTTTTCAGCCTTTTGTCCGTCGGCCTTGCGGGCGAACGAAGCGCCTGCAGGCAGTGTTGCAGGGACGGTTACCTCGTCGATGAGGGTTGTGCCGTCGCTGTCAAACAGGTAGATTGTGTTGTCCTGTCCGGGTTTGAGGCTGAAATTCACGTGGAACGTGCCTTTGTCGGGCTCGTTGTCGCACCAGAACACCACGTGCTGGCGTGGCGGGATCTTGGCGTTGACGTCCATGCGTGGGATTGGATATTTACGCGGGTTTGCCTTGTCGTCGGTCAGGAACATGCTTGAGATGTTGACCGAACCAAACGTGGAGTTGAACAGCTCAACCCACGCGTGGCGCATACCGTAGTCGTCTACATAGTTGCTGTCGTTCTGCACCATCACTTCGTTGATGCAGACGCCTTTGCGTCCTTGGGCAAACAAGCCGGCAACGCAGAAGGAGCAGAGCAACAGCAGCGTTAAAAATCTTTTATTCATACACGTAACTATATTATAAAGGAATATTGCCGTGCTTCTTGGCAGGGTTGGTCAATTTCTTTGTAGCCAGTTGCTGCAAAGCGCGGATGATGCGGAAACGCGTGTTGCGCGGTTCGATTACATCGTCGATATAGCCGTATTTCGCTGCGTTGTAAGGGTTGCAGAAGAGGTCGGTGTACTCTTTTTCCTTCTCTGCAATGTAGGCCTTCGGGTCTTCTTGAGTCTTGGCTTCTTTCATATAAAGCACTTCGGCAGCACCCGACGCACCCATCACGGCGATTTCAGCCGATGGCCATGCGTAGTTCATGTCGCCGCGGAGTTGCTTGCAGCTCATCACGATGTGGCTTCCGCCGTAGCTCTTGCGGATTGTCACAGTCACCTTAGGCACTGTAGCCTCGCCGTAGGCGTAGAGGAGCTTAGCACCGTGAAGGATTACGGCGTTGTATTCTTGGCCTGTGCCAGGAAGGAATCCAGGAACGTCGACAAGAGAAACCAAAGGAATGTTGAAGGCGTCGCAGAAGCGTACGAAGCGGGCTGCCTTGCGCGATGCGTTGCAGTCGAGCACTCCGGCGAGGAATTTAGGCTGGTTGGCAACGATACCTACAGACTGTCCGTTGAAGCGGGCGAAACCGATGATGATGTTCTTCGCATAGTCGCGTTGCACTTCGAGGAACTCGCCGTTGTCGATGATTGCGCCTATGATCTCATACATGTCGTATGCCTTGTTTGGAGAGTCGGGCACGATTTCGTTCAAAGCGTCTTCCACGCGGTCGATCGGGTCTGTGCACTTTACGAGCGGAGCCTCTTCGAGGTTGTTCTGAGGGATGTAGCTGAGGAGTTTGCGGATGAGCTTCAATGCCTCTTCTCCGTCTTCAGTAGCGAAGTGTGCCACACCTGATTTTGTGGTGTGCATTGTTGCGCCGCCGAGTTGTTCTTGAGTAACGTCCTCGCCAGTCACTGTCTTCACAACCTTCGGACCTGTAAGGAACATGTATGAGATGCCCTTTGTCATGATTGTGAAGTCGGTAAGAGCCGGAGAGTAGACAGCGCCACCGGCGCAAGGACCGAGGATTGCAGAGATTTGAGGCACTACACCTGATGCAAGGATGTTGCGCTCGAAGATTTCAGCGTAGCCGGCAAGGGCGTTGATGCCTTCCTGGATACGTGCGCCTCCCGAGTCGTTCAAACCGATGACCGGAGCGCCCATCTTCATTGCCATATCCATGATTTTGCAAATCTTCATTGCCATAGCTTCCGACAGCGAGCCGCCCCAAACGGTGAAGTCCTGTGCGAAAACATAAACGAGACGGCCGTCGATTGTACCGTAGCCGGTAACGACGCCGTCGCCGAGATAATGTTTCTTGTCTTGTCCGAAGTTGGTGCAACGGTGCTGCACGAACATATCCAATTCCTCGAAGCTGCCTTCGTCAAGCAGTTGGGCGATACGCTCACGTGCGGTGTATTTACCTCTTTCGTGCTGCTTGGCAATGGCTTTCTCGCCGCCGCCAAGGCGTGCTTTCTCGCGCAAGGCGATAAGCTCCTGCACTTTTTCAAGTTGATTGCTCATATTAAAATGCTTAATAGTTTAAGTGTTTGCTTATTCAGGTTTCTCGCAGAATTCAGTAAGAACGCCGTGTGTCGACTTCGGGTGGATGAACGCGATGTTCAGACCTTCGGCACCTTTGCGAGGAGCTTTGTCGATGAGGCGCACGCCTTTGCCTTCCATTTCAGCCAAAGCGTTGGCAACACCGTCTTCAACGGCAAATGCGAGGTGATGGATGCCTTCGCCGCGCTTCTCGATGAATTTGGCGATAGGGCTCTCGTCAGAAGTCGGCTCGAGGAGCTCGAGTTTGGTCTGTCCAACCTTGAAGAACGCAGTCTTTACTTTCTGGTCGGCAACTTCTTCGATAGAGTAGCACTTCATTCCGAGAATGTTTTCATAATAAGGAATGGCTTCGTCAAGGCTCTTGACAGCGATTCCGAGATGTTCGATGTGAGAGATATTCATAATATTTAAAATTTAAAAGTTCTCTAAATAGATTACTTGTTCGCAAAAGTACGAAAAAATATCAAGAACAACTTTTTTATTTGTAAAAATATGGTTAATTGAAGAGTTTTAGCGCAAAATGTCAGTAACAGACTGACGTAATGTCAGCATCGGCGGCTGTCGGATTCGCGCAGCCGGAGTTTGGCACGCGATTTGTTTATCCGAGTGTGCCGCGTCCCGCAAGGGCACGGCAGAGAAAACTTGAATAATAACAAATAAAAATATAGAATCATGGGTAAAATCATTGGTATAGACTTAGGTACTACGAACTCCTGCGTGGCAGTTCTCGAGGGTAAAGACCCTGTGGTAATTCCTAACAGCGAAGGCCGCAACACAACGCCTTCAATCGTTGCTTTCGTCGATGGTGGCGAAAGAAAAGTAGGTGACCCTGCAAAGCGTCAGGCAATCACCAATCCGACTCGTACGGTGTTCTCCATCAAACGTTTTATGGGCGAATCCTACGATGCCGTGCAAAAAGAAATTGCACGTGTGCCATATAATGTGGTCAAAGGCGACAACAACACTCCGCGTGTCGACATCGACGGTCGCCAGTACACTCCGCAAGAAATCTCGGCTATGATTCTTCAGAAAATGAAGAAGACGGCAGAAGATTATCTCGGACAGACAGTGACCGACGCCGTAATCACCGTTCCGGCATACTTCAACGACTCTCAGCGTCAGGCAACTAAGGAAGCCGGCGAAATTGCAGGCTTGAACGTTCGCCGTATCGTGAACGAGCCTACAGCCGCAGCGTTGGCTTACGGTCTTGACAAGAGCCAGAGCGACCGCAAGATTGCGGTGTTCGACCTCGGTGGCGGTACGTTTGATATCTCAATTCTTGAGCTTGGCGACGGTGTGTTTGAAGTGAAATCGACCAACGGCGACACTCACCTTGGCGGTGACGACTTCGACCACAAGATTATCGACTGGCTGGCTGACGAGTTTAAAAACGACGAGGGTGTTGACCTCCGTCAGGACCCGATGGCTCTTCAGCGCTTGAAAGAGGCTGCTGAAAAAGCAAAAATCGAGCTTTCAAGCTCTACGTCGACAGAAATCAACCTGCCGTATATCATGCCGGTAAACGGTGTGCCTAAACACTTGGTAAAAACGCTTACCCGCGCTAAATTCGAGCAGCTTTGCGACAGCCTTATCCAGGCAACCGTAGTTCCTTGCCAGCAGGCATTGAAGGATGCTGGACTGACTGCATCAGACATCGACGACGTGATTCTCGTGGGCGGTTCTACCCGTATCCCTGCCGTACAGGAAATCGTACAGAAATTCTTCGGCAAAGCTCCGTCGAAGGGCGTTAACCCTGACGAGGTGGTAGCCGTAGGCGCTGCAATCCAGGGCGGTGTGCTCAGCGGCGACGTGAAAGACGTGCTTCTGCTTGACGTCGTTCCATTGTCGGTCGGCATCGAGACTCTCGGTGGCGTGATGACAAAACTTATCGAAGCCAACACAACGATACCAACGCGCAAGAGCGAGACATTCTCAACGGCAGCCGACAACCAGCCGTCAGTTGAAATCAACGTGCTCCAGGGCGAGCGTCCAATGGCGCGCGACGACAAATCGCTCGGACGTTTCCATCTTGATGGAATCGCACCGGCACCGCGTGGAATCCCTCAGATCGAGGTTACATTCGAAATCGATGCAAACGGCATCCTCAACGTGTCGGCAAAAGATAAAGCCACAGGCAAGGAGCAGAGCATCCGTATCGAGGCGTCAAGCGGCTTGAGCGACGAGGAAATCAAGCGTATGAAAGACGAGGCGGCAGCCAATGCGGCAGCCGATGCCAAAGAGAAAGAGCGCATCGACAAAGTAAACAAGGCCGACGCCGTAATCTTCCAGACCGAAAAGCAGTTGAAAGACCTCGGCGACAAGTTCCCTGCCGACAAGCGCGCAGCCGTAGAGACGGCGCTCAACGAGTTGAAGGAAGCGCACAAGGCTCAGAACATCGACGCCATCGACCCTGCAATCGATAAGCTTAACGCTGCCCTTCAGACAGCCGCTCAGGACATCTACAATGCCCAGCAGCAAGCCGGAGGCGCACAGCAAGGCGCAGGATTCGACCCTAACGCCGGAGCGCAGCAGGGCGGCAATGCCGGCAACAACGGCGACACCGTCCAAGATGCCGACTTCGAGGAGGTTAAGTAGACTTAGATAATCAACAATAATTATCGGAAACCAAATCCGTGTAGCTCAACGAGTTGCACGGATTTGTCATTTTAAGGGGTTTGGAGTTTGTTATCAATTCCTATCGATTTCTATCCAAGGCATGTTCCATATTTGTACCGCGACAAAAAAGTCGTAAACAAGCGACTAAAATACACTTATAAATAACAAACATTAAATTAGTTCAGAATTATGCCAGGTATTGCATTAGAAATCAGATGGAAATGCAAAGAGTGTGGGAAAGTCTTCATTGCTAAGACACTTGACTCACAATTTTGCTGCAAGCGTTGTGGTGACGTGTTCCGTAAACGGCAACTCGACGCAAAGAAAAGAGAAGAAACTTTGTCTCGTATCATCCTTCAAATTCCAGATGCCAGAGAATACATCTCGGTCAAGGAAGCTGTTGCTATCTTTGGAGTTGAACGAGACACCATCTACAGGCTTATTAGGAAAGGAAGAATCCCAGCTATAAACCTTGGAACTCGTCTTACAAGAATCAAACGTGAGGATTTGGAGAAGCTTATTCCCACGCGCGATGCTATTAAAGCAGAAAAGGCTAAACCCATACCCAAGCTATACAATCTCGAACCTGAGAATTGCTATACAGTTGGAGAGATCTGCAAGAAGTATCACATCAACGATAGCTCCGTATGGGCGCATGTTCGCAAATACTCTATCCCATCAAGACAGATAGGCAACTTTGTCTATATACCAAAAGAGGAAATTGATAACCTCTATAAATCAGACGTAAAATGAAGAAAGCAATGCTCCACACCAAGGTTTCCGTCAAGCTCCGCAAATCAGAGTTACGCGATGAATGGTATCTTTACCTTGAAGCCTATCCTGTGTTCAAACCAGGCCATGACAAGCCTTGTCGCGAACGCGAGTACCTAAACCGTATTATCACCACTCCTATGTGGGATAAGACTCGTCCTGCCCGTATAGATAAGGATGGTGTCCAGACCTATAAACCCAAACGGGATATGAATGGCATCATCATCTGCCGCTCAAAGACAGACAGAGAAACATGTATCTTTGCTGATAATGTGCGTAATCTCCGTCAACATGAATATGATAGTGCAGAACTCTACACCGACACAGACCAAGAAATGGTTGAGAAGAAGGCAAAGGACAGGTAAACTTCATCGATTATTTTGACAAAGTCACTGAAACCAGACACAAGAAAAGTTCTAAGTCTATCATCGTCAATTGGAATAGAGTGCAGGAACTCATGAAGATCTACACGGAAGGCAAACCGCTTCCATTCTCCAAGATTGACCTACGACTTATAGATAGTTTCAAGACGTTCTTGCTAACAGCTCCACAAGGAGGTGGTAAGTCTGGTATCATTTCTCAAAACACGGCATCCACCTATTTCTCCATTTTCAAGGCAGCTGTACATCAAGCGTTTATTGACGGTTATCTTGATGTTGACCTTGCTGCAAAAGTGAAGGGTGTACCTGAAGAAGAAAGTCGTCGAGAATATTTGACTATCGATGAACTAAACCTTCTTGCTGCTACACCTTGTAACTATCCTATGCTTAAAAAAGCTGCCTTTTTCAGTGCGTTGACGGGACTTCGACATTGCGACATCCGCAAGATGACATGGCAGGAGTTGTCGAAGGAAGGAGACCACTACCGCATCAACTTCACTCAAAAGAAGACAGGAGGTGTTGAGTATATGCCTATATCAGAGCAAGCCTATCTCATCTGTGGAGAACCTCAGGAACCTGACAGACTCGTATTCGAGGGATTACAAGACCCGTCTTACATCAATCGGCCTGTCAAGGTATGGGTTGAAGCTGCTGGCATCAAGAAACACATCACGTTCCACATGAGGAGTCACAACAAAATATATTATTGATTGACTATCAACGAATTAAGTATAGCAAAGAATGTAACTGCTAACGATTTAGAAACGAGCAATATTCTTTTTCTTTCACAACCTTGCAATATCCAAAGAACGCCTAAATTTGCGACAAAGATACGATATTTTTCTTAATATCCCATAATTTGCAAGAAGAGAAACATAGAAATTAGGACTTTTGACCCGGAAAAACTACCCATGCACCCTAAAACAGGGGGTATGGGTAGGATTAACGACATAGCCATTAGGTATGTGGCGAAGTTGAGTGGTAAAGGAGTAAGTATGGTGCAACGAGTTAAGCGATTACTAAAAGTACAATCATCGCAATAATACTATTGATTTTACGTTCTTTTCAAAGAAAGGGGTTGTGCAATAGTGGCTTAAAGGCTAAAAGCACTACCTTTGCATACAATAATAAGTAACAACACGTTTAAGGTCACAATTTGTGATCTCAAAATAAAGATAGAAATATGGCAGATAACATAGATAAAAAAGAACCAGTCGCAATTTGCGACCAGACCAAAATAGATGTTACAAAATGCGATAACCATGAACTCGCAGGTAATATCGAACCTCTAATAAAAGTAATTAGAGGGCAACAAGTTATGCTTGATAAAGATTTAGCCACTTTATATGGTGTAGAGACAAGGGTGCTTAATCAAACCGTTAAGCGTAACATAGAGCGATTTCCCGATGATTTTATAAGTGTTTCTTTTCATTCTCTGCTTTCTCTTTAAACGCCAAAGTAATGATAGGCATATTCTGCCGATTATTCAGCCCTCTTATTGCCCAAATATACAAAACAATGTCTCGCTCTTCTTTTGTTTCCTGTTCTGCATAGATATGTGGAAAACGAACGCCATTTCATACAAACTCCTCAGGACAGAAATCAATGAAGGAATATCCAGAATCCTAATCGTATCCTTCTCTGGTCTCACATTTATTCCATTGCTCATGTCAAGTAATGAGCGAATCTTGCAAACAATGATTTGAAGTATGCATTGAGCTATAGCATCAGATTCTGATATATCATTTTTACCCTTACTACGATGCCAATTATAGAATAAATGGAACAATCCATCACAGACGGTTCCTAGGCCATTTCTCATAATGGCGATCTGCCCATCAATACCTATATTTCCAAAAATCTTTTCTGTATCCATATTGTCAATAAAAAGTGATAACACCCCCTCAATATTCAATCGATTTAATCATATTCATAACCATAATGCATTTCGCTATAATTATGAAGGCTTATGCTCTCCTCTTCCCTATCATAACATGAGAATCGCTGGTCTGTTGCCAGTTTTATCTTTTCACATGCCACAACAGGGTCAACACCACGGATCTCCAGATTATACAAGAAAATACCGAAACAGATATGCATATCAGCAGAGGTCAAGCTTTGTCTCGGCCCAAGCACATAGCAAATCTGCTGGCAAGTCAGGAAAATATTGTATGCCACTTCCATCAATCCGCCCCTGCAACAAGATAACAAAAGGATGCTGTCTTCGTTCATGCACTTGCTTTTACATAGCAGCATGGCCAACTTCTGCCAACTAATGTTGACCTTTTCATCCTCGCTTGCAAAACCTTCAGAATTACCATGAGCACTCAAATAAATATAGTCGAAAAGTCCATGAGAATAGAGGATGTTTTCTAAGTCCTCATTATCCTTAACACACTTGCAGACAGACTCAATTCCGTATAATTGTGCCTGTTCGCATATCCCGTTGCACTCATGTGGTTCATCGGAACCTCCGCATACTTTTAAAATTAGGATTCTTTTGCTCATACTCAAGAATCATTTATAGTATTTGTTGACCTTCTTTTGAAGATTATCAATTACAATGTCAACAGAAGCTGGCCTTCTTTTTTTGGAATGATTCAACATCTGTTTTATTAAAGAGTAGAGAGAAGAGTTCCTGAGCAAGAAGTCAGATTCCTTAACGCATCCTATTGGAGCATTACCTTGTAATATATACCAAAAGACTTTTGCTAATTGGAACAAGTCTGACTGGTGATCGATATTGCAATCAAATTTTTTCCCTTCAACCTTCTCTGATAAGTATTTATTCATAGCTTCTGGGGATAGCCAACCGCGTGGCCCGACTAATTCCCCTTTATCATCAAGACTTGGCTTATTCCTCATTTGTATAAGCCCCAAATCTGGCTCAAGCAGAATTTCCGGTGCATGGATTTTTCGAAAAGTGTTAAATT
>OMDD01001097.1_pt1 | contig 11323 bp, 8 predicted proteins | sample 1674331 | NCBI WGS metagenome assembly OMDD01 (sample SAMEA103958164, study PRJEB25191) | human gut metagenome | biome: human-associated habitat [ENVO:00009003]; feature: intestine environment [ENVO:2100002]; material: feces | place: Germany | collected 2013/2015
GTGACTGCGACAGCGCAGGGGTGAACCTCGTTTGCGAGAGCGTGATCTGCACGGAGACTCCCGACGACGCGGCGCTTGAAGCCTGCCGCGCTCTGGGCAAGGCATTGGTGGAATGAAAAATGATGCCTGCCATTGACGGTAACTTTAGCGGCAGATTGCGCGGGTTGCATTTGCCAAACAGCCTATCCGAAAAGGCAGGGACACCTCTTGCGGTGTTCCTGCCTTGCGCTGTATGGCGAGTATTGAAAAAGAATATGCTCAAGTATCCAAGACATGTGAACAGAGAGGCTCTGTGTTGAGTAGACGTAAAGCCGAATAAGAAAACGTGTTTGAATCGATTGATTTTTTCGCTGAAAGCACTGAGGCCTTCTCTCTCGGCACACGGATGACATTGGGCAAACGGAAAATTCGCAGGAAAATCAGGGATGCCTGGTGTTCTACATTGAAATCCCTGCGCGCTTATGGTAAAATATTTTTTACAGGCGCTGTGCCGTCGGATTTGAGGCAAACTGCGTACAGGCAGTCTGCCTTTTATTTCATCCACTGGTTAGAGTAGGCTAACCAGTGTGCAGAACTGGAACTGGAAAGGTGGAATGGACCAATTTGCATAAAAGTGTCTAATCATGTGTCGGAGGAGGTGGCCTGGTATGCAAGAAGCACAATATGATTTTCTTCATGGGCAAACGGATCGCAGCGACTTTTTCTCCCCCGCAATGCAGCAGCTTTGCGGTATTATGAAAGACAATCAGGTTGCTTTGCCAAGCGACATTGGAGAAGGATATTTCCGCTATATTTCACCGTGCCCCAATATCGAGATGTATATCTGCGATGTAATGTTTTACAGGGACACAGTATTGCGGGAGCAAGTGTATAAGGATTCTTTTTCCGTCATTTTCTCTCTTTCCGACGCATTGGAGTGGAAGGCTTCGGGCAGAAACAAAAAAACGTTGTTGGAAAAGGGAGATTGCTGCGTATACGGCAGCGGTCTGTTTGATGCGGAAAATATCTATGAGGCAGGACAGAGATATATAGGTGTCGGGCTGAACCTGCATCCCTGTCGGTTTCGCTCTGTGATGGATGGTTTGCAGAAGAAAAAGGCTTGCACCGCCTTTAGCGGGGGTAAAACTCCACCAAAACATAGAATCACCGCTACCATAGAAGCCACAATACGCCAGATATTGCAGTGTAACTACAATGATTGTGCAAAGTCATTGTATCAAGAAGGAAAGATACTGGAACTTGTTGCAGCCTTTGCGAACGAGATGATGGATCAGAATTCTGTTGCTGTGAAGGGGTCGTTGAGCTGGGCGGATAGCGAGACGTTACTTCGGGTCAGGCGACAGATAGATGAGGGATTTCTGGAACCCGTGACCATCGCGGAGCTCTCCAAACAGCACTTTATGTGTGAATCCAAACTTCGTGAGATATTTCGAAAGCACTATGGAATCACCATATATCAATATATGTTAAATCGCCGCATGGAGCACGCCTGCGAACTGTTGTCTGTGCCCGATGCTCAGGTGAAAGACATAGCAGGGTTGGTGGGGTACAGCAACATCAGCCATTTCAGCGACGCCTTCCGAAAAAAGTTTGGATGCACTCCGAGTGAATATAAGCGGAGCTTACCATTCTGAAACATAAGAGCAAAGACACAGGTGTATTCTCTTGTGGTTACTTGGATGGAAATTACAAAGATTGCATCTTCCCTTGAAAAACCAGAATAGTAGGCAGCACATTTCGAGGAAGATCTTGCCCAGTGGAAACTATATCATTTGAAATGTGAGTTGCTCAGCAGCGGCATACACATCGATGTTAGTGCTGGGCGGAATTAACCATTTGCGCGGGGCTGTAAACGAGCCTACGCATAAGTAAAACTTTGACCGCTGAAAAAGCAGAGCGGCGGGACAGATAAAGGCTGTCCCGCCGCTCGTGTTTTAAGGGCATATTGGCTTGATGAACCGGAAGTTACAGCGCCGCCTTTTTCCATTTTCTGATCTTAGTTCTAAAAGTTCCGAAAGGAGCAACAGTATTAACGTGAATGAACCTGTAAACTTCCCATACAGCTGCTTTTGTAGCATCATCAGCCCATTTTCTCATATGCGGCTTAAATAATTCATCCGCACTGAGCGAATCAATCATTGCGCAGATAGACTTGACATTTTCGTTCAGTTCGGCTTTCAACTCTTGAAGAGACAAATGAGCGTAGGTATCCGTGAACCACTGATACAGCTCGCCAAGTTGGTTCCATTTGAATTCGTCCGACGGCGTCTTTACTTGAAGCCCCTTCCTTTCATCTTCCTCCCATTTAAGAACCAATGTTGTCCAACCCACCTGATAGGCAAGGTTTTCTGCCGGGGTCCGGTCAACCTCATCAACCCTCTTATCTTTTAAGGCTTCTGGTATGCTATCAAACTCCGAAATATATTTTTCAAAAGTTTTATTGATTTCAGCTTTGAGTTCTTCTTTGCTTTTGTATACTCGCAAAAAAACACCTCCATAAATTCCGGTTTGTCTATTGAGCAATGATTCTGATTATAGCATAGCTTTATGAATTATTCTATTACTGCACTGAGCATCATGGCGCTTTAGGGGAAAGACATGGCGTTTTCGGGGGGATTTTTCCTTTCGCCGACTGTATAATGGTAGGCGGTTAGAAAAGGTTGACCCCACACGGTTAAAAGACTCAGCTGTTCTGTTATTTCGCTATGCGCGCCCGTTGGTTAGCTTACTCTAACTAAAGATTTATTACTCAGGAGGTCATCAGAATGAAAAAATCCGCAATGCTCATGTTGTGCCTTGTGCTTGTGTTTGCTCTTGCAGCCTGTGCTGGAACGGATACCACGCCGCAGGGATCGGTCTCGGATACCGTCACGGTAACGGATATGAAGGGCGAGGTTGCCATCCCGGCAAATCCACAGCGCATCGTTGATGTAGCTGGCTTGACAGAGGAACTTCTTATTCTGGATATGAAGGTAATTGCCTCGGCTAATACCAGCATGTTCGATGGGGTGTCTGTCCCCAAACATCTGACAACGCTTTTTGCCGAAAGAGGTATTGAGGTTGTCGGCAATTACTCCGGGTCTTCTTCTACCGGAGACCTGAACCTCGAAAAGATCGCGGAGTTAAAGCCTGATCTGATCATTATGAATATTCGCCACGAGAAGGTTTATGAACAACTCGCGGCTATTGCTCCCACGGTCATGATCGATGATGACATAAGCTATGTTAACTGGCGCGGAAGATTTAAGCAACTGGGGCAGTGGTTTGATAAAGAAGCAGCCGTAGAAAAATGGCTTGCCGACTACGACGTCAAAGCTGCGGAGCTTGCGGCGAGAATCAGGGATATGATTGGGGACGAAACCTTTGCTGTATTGGAGGCCAATTCCGTTCATTTTGGTTCCTATTACATCTATCGCAGCGGCGGGCCGGGTGAGCTTGTCTACGATGAGCTGAAACTCACACCATCAGCCGGTGTACCGGAGAATGTCTGGGGTGAAGTGGTCGATGCGGAATACTTTTCCCTGATCGATGCAGATCACATCTTCTTCTTTAGCGACGACGGCAGAGCTGGAGACACGGGGAACCTTGCCGTGTGGAAGAATATGAAAGCTGTCAAAGCCGGCAATGTTTACTTTGGTATCAATGAGGATCAGTATAATATGGCTTTTACGGCGATGGGGAAGGAACTCTATTTGGAAAAACTCGCAAACGCGATTCTGAACCATGGGGACGTTGAGTAAGGGAACAGGCGCGGTTGCGGGAATATCGCAGAGACAAGAGAGATACAAACGCTCCGCGCCGGATTTTCTGATTATTCTTGCTGCATTGGTGCTGCTGCTTGGGTTCTCAATGGTTCTCTCCGTCTGCACCGGCATTGCTGGCGGTAGCTTCAAGGTCTTTGCGGAAACGGTTATGTCCCCCGCTAAAGCTTCTGGTGTTGGAATGATTATGTTGGAAATGCGTATGCCCAGGGCGCTGGCTGCCGGGCTGACAGGAATGGCCTTCGCTCTCTCCGGCGCTGTGATGCAGGGAATTACCAGAAACCCCCTGTCGGACGCCGGCCTTCTGGGGATCAATGCGGGAGCTGGTTTCTTTGTCGCGCTGTCCGCAATTCTGTTTCCCGCCGCATCAGACATCGTGAAAACATGCGCCGCCTTTGCCGGAGCCGCTCTTGCGGTATTCATGGTCTATGGTTTCGGTGCCGGCAAACATAGATCCGAATCTTTCCGGTTCATTCTGGCAGGCGCTGCTGTATCAGCCCTGCTTACCGCGTTGAGTCAGGCGGTTTCTCTGGCGTTTGGAATCGTGAAATCCCTTTCTTTCTGGAGCGCGGGCAGTTTGTCCGGTGTGACATGGCAAAGCTTGAAAATGCTATCCCCGGTGATCCTCTCAGCCGGTGCGCTTGGTTTGCTTTTATCGAGCCGGCTATCAGCTTTGGCACTGGGAGAAGATAGCGCCGCCAGCTTGGGTGTAAATGTTCGCACGGTCAGGCTTTTCGGTATGCTTGTGGTGTTGCTGCTTGCGGGAGCCAGTGTATCGCTCGTGGGAGGCATCGCATTTATCGGTCTTATCGTACCGCATATATCCCGACTTCTTGTGGGCGGTGATTACCGCAGGCTGGTTCCCGTGTCTGCGCTCATGGGCGGCGTTGTGCTGGTGCTGTCGGATATTGCGGCGCGCATGATAAACGCCCCTTTTGATACGCCTGTCGGCGCACTGGTATCCATCCTCGGCGTGCCCGTCTTTTTTGCGCTTACTTTCAGGAAGGAGGGCATGGTCTTATGAAAAAGAAAACCAGGCAGCTCCTTATCCTCAACGGTCTTCTTATCCTGATTGTGGCTGCGGCTATCTTATCCGTTAACAGTGGTTACGCAAGAATTCCCTTCTCAGCTGCGGTTCGCAGCATATTACAACCACATACGGATGGAGCCTCCGTAGTCGTAGCGCAGTTTCGCGTTCCGAGAATCGTCCTCGCCGTTCTATGTGGGATGGGTCTGGCACTTGCCGGATGCATCATGCAGACTGTCACGGGGAATCCGCTGGCCGATCCGGGGATATTGGGCATAAACGCAGGGGCGGGATTTGCCGTTATGCTGTTCCTGACATTTTTCCCTGCGCTGCATATACGTACCATGGCATACCAGCCGATATTTGCCATAGCGGGCGGGCTTTGCACAACGGGACTGCTGTATCTTTTTGCAAAGAGGAACGGAAAACTTCTCCCAATATATTTTCTGTTGGGCGGCATCGGTCTTGCGTCCCTATTTTCTTCTTTTATGCTGATCATGGCCGCGAACATGGACAACAGCAGCTATCAGCTCGTGGCAAGATGGCTTGCAGGAAATATTTGGGGAACGAGCTGGCATCAGGTTCTTGCCCTGTTGCCATATATGCTCATACTGGTTCCTTTTCTTCTTACAAAGTCGAACATACTGGATATTCTGCTCTTAGGAGAGAATACGGCCATTTCTCTGGGGGCAGCCGTAGAGAGGGAGTTGAGACTGCTCCTGATTGCATCGGTGGCTCTTACCTCTGCCTGCGTTGCCGTCAGCGGAGGGATCGGTTTTGTGGGACTGGTAGCGCCGCATATAGCACGAAGGTTGATCGGAGGCAGACACCACGCCCTTATGCCTGCCTCCATGCTGCTGGGGGCGCTGCTGTTGCTTTTGGCAGACACGCTGGGACGGTCTGCCTTTCAGCCGAGGGAGATCCCGGTTGGTATCGTGATCTCCGTGCTTTCGGCTCCGTATTTTCTGTTCCTGCTCCGCAGGTATTTTTAAGGGAGGATGTCTATGCTTTCACATATGCAGGCAAAGGGTTTGTCTGCCGGATATAACGGGGAGGCCGTCTTCAGGGGGCTTGACTTAAAAATCCCTGAAGGCAGCATAACCACCTTGATAGGCTCCAACGGTTCTGGAAAATCCACCATACTGAAGACACTGTGCCGGATCATTTCCCCGGATTCCGGCGCAGTATACCTTGATGGCGAAGCGATCCACAGAATGCCGACAAAGTGTGTTGCCCAGAGACTTGCGCTGCTGCCGCAGGGAGCGCAAGCCCCTGCCGGCATCACAGTCGGCGATCTTGTGGAATATGGGCGTTTTCCTTACAGGTCGGCGCTAAGCGGTCTCGGTGAAAAGGATCGGGAAATCATTCAGTGGGCTCTTGCCAGTACAGGCATGAGTTCCCTTGAACATAGAGAAATGGAGAGGCTTTCGGGAGGTCAACAACAGCGGGCATGGATCGCCATGGCGTTGGCGCAGAAAACAGGATTGCTGTTTCTGGATGAACCCACGACCTATTTGGACATCTCGCACCAACTGGATATATTGTACCTTCTGCGCCGCCTCAACCGGGAAAATGGTGTTACCATCGTAATGGTTCTTCATGATTTAAATCATGCCATCATGTTTTCCGACTATTTGGTGGCGATCAAAGACGGGACACTGCACAGCGCAGGTACGCCGCAAGAGGTTATTACCCAGCAGGCGTTGCGGGAAATCTTTGATGTAGAAGCGGAGGTCATTACACATCCGGTATTAAATGTTCCGGTATGCCTTCCCTTCAGGATAACGGAGCAGAACAAAAAAACAGGAGGTTCGAACACATGAAAAAAAGGGTGCAATCAGTGCTGTTTTCCGTGCTGGTGGGTGCGCTGCTGCTGTGCGCCGGATGCGGCAAATCGGGAGACATCTACACGGCGGGCGTTTATACGGCTTCCGCTGAAGGTTATTCCGGTCCGGTTACCGTAGAGGTAGAGTTTGACGGGAGCAGCATATTGTCTGTACATGTCCTATCTCACAGCGAAACAGTAAATATCTCAGACCGCGCAATAGATGAACTCCCTTCCCGGATCGTGGAGGCGCAGACCTGGGATGTGGATGCCGTTTCATCTGCAACATTTACCAGCGATGCCATTCGTGAAGCGGTCAGAGATTGCCTCGCGCAGGCGGCACTCCGATGAACCATTTGCGTTGTAAAGGATATTTTGCGGCGATAGAATGGGTGAGATGAAGGGCAAGTCAAAAAATCAGCCATAGCTGCTGTTTTAAGTGCTTTTCCAGCGAAGTGCCGCAGGCATTTCGCTGGAGATTCCATATATGGCTGTATGAACTCCCTTCCATGCACAAAAGAATATCGCGAATCCTCCAAGCAAGGGTGTATGTGTTTAGTATAAAATGTGTCACTCCCATTGACAAACCAAATCTACGCGGTTATAATATACCAGCGGTATGTACTGCTGGTATATCAGGAGGCGTAGGAGATGGAACGAACGGAAACCCAAAGGAAGATCCTTGAGATTGGGAAAAGAGAGTTCTTGGAGAAAGGCTTCAAGGACGCATCTCTGAACCAAATTGTCGCGGAGGCGGGCTTCACGAAGGGTGCCTTCTACGGCTACTACCCGGATAAGACCGCTCTGTTTGAAGACCTTGTGGGCGGGACCGCAAGCGAGCTGCTCACCCGCTTCAAGGCGGCACAGGATGATTATTTTGACCTCGTCCCGGAAGGGAGAGCAAAAGACAGTCTGGAGCTTTCCACCCAACACCTGCACGAGCTTGTCGCGTTCATGTACGACCATTTCGACGAATTCAAGCTGATTCTCTGCCGGGCGGAGGGAACGGGCTATGCGGATTTCATCGAGGTGCTGGTGGAGCTGGAGGTCGATCGATCCGAAGAATACTACGCCCTCCTCAGAAAAAACGGTATGCTCTCCGGGAGCATGACTCGTCAGCTTCATCACATGATCACAAGGGCCTACTTTACGGCGGTGTGTGAAACCATCGTCCACGATATGCCGAGAGAGGAAGCCATGAAATACGTCGATGAACTGGCTATCTTTTTCCACTCCGGCTGGAGCGGACTTTTAAGGCTCGAATGAGCCTTAAAAAAATAACTGTCGGTTAGTTGCCTCTAACCGATGCGGCGCATCCTCCAACAAATCCATATATTTTAAGAAAGGAACACGGAATATGAGCAAACAGAAAAAAACAAAGCAGCCGCCGGTGCTGGGCAGGCTGCTGGAATACGCCGGAGGGCATAAGTGGCTGTCCGTCTTGGGCTGCGGGCTGTCCGGCGTTTCGGCGGCAGTCGGCATTTTCCCGTTCGTCTTTGTCTGGTACGCGGCCCGTGGCATTTTAACGCCGGGAGGCGGCGTTTCGGCAGGGCTTGCCCGCTACGGCTGGTATGCGCTGGCGGCGGCGCTTCTGAGCGCGGCGATCTATTTCGCCGGGCTCATGTGTACACACCTTGCGGCCTTCCGGGTGGCGACGAATATGCGAAAGGCGGCGGTCGCCCATCTCGTTGACCTGCCGCTGGGGTACTTTAACGCCAACCTCACGGGGCGGCTTCGCAAGCAGATCGACGACAACGCGGCGCTGACAGAAACGCTCCTTGCCCACACCATCCCCGACGCAGTGGGCGGGATCGTAACGCCGATACTGGCGGTTGGGCTGCTCTTCGTCTTTGACTGGCGCATGGGGCTTGCCTGCCTGATCCCTATGGTCATCGGGCTTGCCTACCTGATGAGCATGATGACGGGCACCAGCATGAAGTTCTTTGAGGAATACCAGCGGGCAGGAGAGCGCATTTCCGCCGAGGCCACGGAGTATGTCCGGGGCATCCCGGTGGTCAAGGTATTCCAACAGACGGTTTACTCCTTCAAGAGCTTTCATGCCGCCATCCTCAGCTACCGCGACCTTGCCAGCGGCTACGCCATGATGTGCCGTATGCCCTACACGCTGCTTACGGTGGTGCTGAACGCCATGTTCCTGTTTCTCATGCCCTTGGGAATGGTTCTCATCGGCGGCGCGGCAGACGGCTGGGCGGTGCTGGCCGATCTGGTGTTTTACATCTTCTTCGCGCCCCAGCTTGCCTTTATGATGGAGCGGCTGATGTACGCGGTCAACGCACAGATGGAGGCCGCCGAGGCAGTGAACAAGCTGGAGGCGATATTGAAGGAGTCGCCCTTTCCCGAGCCTGCGGCGGACAGCGGAAGCAAGCCCGCGGACAGCAGCATTTCCTTTGAGAATGTCACCTTTTCCTATGACGGCGCGGACAGGCCCACGCTGACGAATGTGAGCTTCCATCTGCCGCAGGGGGAGACGTGGGCGCTGGTGGGCCCCTCCGGCGGCGGCAAGACCACCATCGCCCGGCTGATCCCGCGCTTTTTCGATGTGCAGGCAGGGGCGGTGCTCCTGGGCGGACGGGATGTGCGAAGCATCCCCACCGCGGAGCTGATGGAGCAGATCTCCTTTGTCTTTCAGGAGGTACGCCTGTTTAAGAAGAGCATCCGCGACAACATCCGCGCCGCTCGGCCGAGCGCCACAGAGGATGAGATATTACGGGCAGCGCAGCTTGCTCAGTGCGGCGATATTCTGGGAAAGACGCCGGGCGGGCTGGACGCCGTGATCGGCGCCAAGGGCGTGTACCTCTCCGGCGGCGAGATGCAGCGAATCGCGCTGGCCCGGGCGATCTTAAAGGACGCGCCCATCGTGGTGCTGGATGAGGCCAGCTCCTTTGCAGACCCGGAGAACGAGGCGAAGATACAAAAGGCCTTCGAGGCGCTGATGAAGGGCAAGACCGTGCTGATGATCGCCCACCGCCTGTCCACGGTGCGGAACATGGATCGCATCCTCGTCATCCGAGACGGCGAGATCGCCGAGGAAGGAAAGCACGACGAGCTTCTTGAAAAGGGCGGCGTATACGCCGCTATGTGGGAGGAATACCAAAAGGCCGCGCAGTGGAAGGTAGGAGGTGCCGCATGATCGAACGCATCCGCAAAAAATACGCCATGACGGAGAAGGGCGCAAAAGACTATGTGTCCGCCGTGTTCTGGTCCGTACTGGTCAACATCAGCAAAATGCTGCCGGTGGGCGTGCTGGCCACGGCGCTCTCCGGCATCGTAGAGGCACTGACAAACGGCACCGACCCAAGGGCGGGGCTTACGCGCTTTCTGGTCGCGGGCGTCCTTGCCCTCGCCGCGCTCTTTGTGACCTTTCTGATCCAGTACAGAGCCCTATACGAAGCCACCTACCGGGAGAGTGCCAACCGCCGCATCCGGCTGGCGGAGGTGCTGCGCCAGCTCCCACTGTCCTTCTTCGGAAACCGTGACCTGACTGACCTGACCACCACCATTATGGGGGATACGGAGACGCTGGAAAAGGCCTTCTCCCACTTTTACCCCGCCATGCACGGCGCGCTCATCTCCACGGCGCTGATTTCCGCAGGCATGCTGCTTTACGACTGGCGGATGGCGTTGGCTCTTTTGTGGGTGGTGCCCGCGTCGCTGCTGATGGTCTATCTCTCCCGGCGCATGGAAAAGCGGCATATAAAGAAGGGCCTCGTCACCCGCCGCGCGGCCACCGACGCCATGCAGGAGGTGCTGGAGTGCGCGCCGGAGATCAAGGCGTGCAACCAAAAGGCGCGGTATATCGCCGACCTGAACCGCAGGCTGGACGAGGCGGAGCAGGACACCATCCAGGGCGAGCTGTTCACAGGCTCCGTAGTCACGGCGGCACAGTCCTTCCTAAAGCTGGGCATTGCCACCACCGTCCTCACGGGGGTAACGCTGATGAGCCGCGGCGATCTGGTGCTGATCCCGTTTCTGATGTTCCTTATCGCCGCCACCCGTGTATATGACCCCATCGGCTCCATGTTTGCCAACATGGCAGCGGTTTTCGCCTGCGAGGTGCGCATCGAGCGTATGCAGGAGATTGAGAACGAAAAGCGCATGACCGGTATGACCGAATATGGTCCCGATGGCTACGACATCCGCTTTGAGCATGTGACCTTTGCCTACCGGGAAAAAGAGGACGTGCTAAGAGACGTTTCCTTTACAGCGAAGCAGGGGCAGGTGACGGCGCTGGTGGGCCCCTCCGGCGGCGGCAAATCCACGGCAGCCAAGCTGGCGGCCCGCTTCTGGGACCCGGCGGAGGGAACGGTGCGGCTGGGCGGTGTGGATGTGTCCACGGTGGACGGCGAGGCACTGCTGAAAAACTACGCCATCGTATTTCAGGATGTGGTGCTGTTTGCCGACTCCGTGATGGAAAACATCCGCCTCGGCAAGCGGGACGCCACCGACGAGGAGGTGCTGGCGGCGGCGAAGGCGGCGCAGTGCGACGCCTTTGTATCCAAGCTGCCGGACGGCTACCATACCCTGATCGGAGAAAACGGCTCCCGGCTCTCCGGCGGTGAGCGGCAGCGCATCTCCATTGCCCGCGCCATCTTGAAGGACGCGCCGGTGATTTTGCTGGATGAGGCCACGGCCTCGCTGGACGTGGAAAATGAAACGGCGGTGCAGGCGGCGCTGTCCGGGCTTATCAAG
>OMDD01001105.1_pt1 | contig 11220 bp, 10 predicted proteins | sample 1674331 | NCBI WGS metagenome assembly OMDD01 (sample SAMEA103958164, study PRJEB25191) | human gut metagenome | biome: human-associated habitat [ENVO:00009003]; feature: intestine environment [ENVO:2100002]; material: feces | place: Germany | collected 2013/2015
AATTTCTATATCATCCATACTTGTTTCAATTACTTCCTGATTATAATCAAACACAAGTGCTTTATTAGGGCGATTCAAATTTAAAACCCTGATGTAATCTCCTGATTTTGTAAACGCATAACCGTTTATAATCAAATCAGCATTGTCAGCAATTGTCTTAAAATCAATCATAACTGATTCTCACTTTCTCTATCTGTTTTAAAAATTCATCAGGATCAATATACAGATTTTCAAGAATCGGCACTAAATCTATATATTCCTCTTCTTCGGGAAGCCCTTTATATTTTGCTGTCACTGCAATATAACCGTTTTCCCATTCAAGTATTTTTGTATATCTTTCGAGTTTTGATGAAGTTCTGAATCTGATAACATAGCCGTTAAAGCTGAATAGTGTATAATTTCCGTTACTGCTTAATATTGCTTCATTCGTCATATTCGTTACTCCTTTCAAAATCAGTTATTATACTTTTCAAGCATTGATTCTGCGTGTTTAAGTGCGGCGTCGGTTATATCAACACCGCCGATTATTCGTGCAAGTTCGCCTGCTCTGCCGTTATGGTCAAGGAGGGTTACATTTGTAAATGTTCTTCCTTTTTCAACCTGTTTGCGGATAAGATAGTGATAATCCGCAAGAGCTGCGATTTGTGCCTGATGTGTCACGCAGAGAACCTGACTGCTTTTGCTGACTTCACGCAGTTTTAAGCCGACCTTTTCTGCCGCTGAACCCGAAATACCTGTGTCAACCTCATCAAAAATGAGGGTATCAACCGTATCCGTGCTTGCGAGAACTGTTTTGATTGCAAGCATCATTCTTGAAAGCTCACCGCCCGATGCGATTTTTGCAACAGGGCGAGGTGTTTCACCCGGGTTTGCGGAGATGAGCAGTTCCATTTTATCCGTACCCTTTGAATTTGGTTCGCACTTTTCAAAGTACGGAACAAGCTCAACATTCGGCATATTCAAAAATGCCATTTCGGATTTTACTTTTGTTGCAAAGGTTTTTGCGGCTTTTCTGCGGAGAGTACCGAGTTTTTCGGCAGCCGCAAGCATTTTTTCTTCGCTTTCTCTGCATTTTTCCGCAAGCTCGTCACGGTTGCGGTCATAGTTCATAAGTTCGTCAAGTCTTGCCTGATATTTTTCGGCAAGATCCGAAAGCTCGTCTGACGGACAATTATATTTTCTTGTAAGACGATTGATAAGGTCAAGCCTTTCTTCAACTTCTTCAAGCCTTTGCGGATCGGATTCAAGCGAATCAATAGCGTCGGAAATGCTGTCACAACAATCCTTTAAATTGTAATATGCATCTGTAAGCGTATTTGCAATTTCTTCATATTCAGCATTATATGATGACGCTTTTTGAAGGGCAGTTGATGCAGAATCGACCGATTCAAGACCGCCGCCATAGTTTTCGTCACCGTCAAGAGCCATTTTAGCATCATTGAGCAGAGAAAAGATTTTCTCAAAGCTCATAAGCGCTGTTCTTTCGCTCTCAAGCTCCTGTTCTTCGCCCTGCTTAACATCGGATTCTGTGAGTTCATTTACCTGATATGAAAGTAAATCAATTTCTTTCAATCTTTCACTTTCGTCCGAATCGGTTGAATTTAATTTCTTTTTGAGAATTTTATATTCATCATAACATTTTTTATAATCAGTCAAAAGCTTTTCACAACCGCCGAAACGGTCAATATAATCAATATGAGTTTCAGGAGAGAAAAGTTCGTAGCTTTCGTGCTGACCGTGAATGTTTATAAGGTGCTTTGAAAGTTCTTTGAGCATTGAAACCGTTGCAGGCTTGCCGTTGATTTTACAACTGCTCTTGCCGTTTCTGTTGAGAGTTCTCTGCAAAATGAGTGTTCCCTCGTCATCGGAAAAGCCGAGTTCATCAAGCTTTTCAACAATACTTTGGTTAATATCGTCAAATTGGGCACTTACAAAGGCTGAATCAGCCTCGGTGCGAATAATTTCCTTTGATGTCCGCTGTCCCATAATTGCATTGATTGCGTCAATTATTATACTTTTACCTGCACCTGTTTCACCTGTGAGGACATTAAGACCGTTTTCAAAATCTATTGAAGTTTTTTCAATCACGGCAATGTTTTCTATATATAAAGTTCTGAGCATTTCAATCAGTCCTGTCAAATAAGCTTTTTGAGTTCTTCGGTAAGCGACACCGCAAGGTCGGCTGTTCGGCAGGCAATGAAGATTGTATCGTCACCTGCAATTGTTCCGACAACAGACGGATAGTCGGCTGAATCGAGTGCGGCACAAACTGCCTGTGCCATACCGCTGAGGGTTTTTATTACAACAAGATTCTGTGCTACATCTATTGAATTTACCGAAGTGCTGAAAAGATTTGAAAAATTGGTACGGATATCGGTCGAACTGCGAGATGCAGAAACATAGCGATATTTTCCGTCACTTCCGAGAGTTTTAACAAGGCGTAAATCCTTGATATCTCTTGAAATTGTAGCCTGCGTCGCCTTGAAACCTTCTTCACGAAGTCGGGTAAGCAACTCATCCTGTGTTTCAATGGGATGTTCGGCTATAATATCAAGAATTCGTGCGTGTCGCCCTGTTTTCATCAAAAATCCCTCTCTTTCAGTTTTTCATTGAGCAGTTTATAAAAATTGCGGTTGTGGAGTAACGCAAGTTTAAGCTTTAAATCGGATTTGCGGATTACAACCCTGTCGGTTGCAAGAACAGGAACATTTTTTTCACCGTCAACTGTCAGCACGCAACAGCATTCTTCGGGGATTTTCACATGAACCGAAAGCTCCGATTCTCCGCTGAAAAGTACGGAACGGGAAAATAATGAATGGGGACAAACGGGAGTCATAAGAATACATTCCATTTTAGGTGCGAGGATAGGTCCGCCTGCCGACAATGAATAAGCGGTTGAGCCTGTCGGAGTTGCAAAAAGCAGACCGTCCGCCCTGTATTTTGAAATCTCGTCACCGTCAAGCGTCAGGTGCAAATCAATTGTTTTTGAGAGCTGACCTCTTGCGACAACGGCATCGTTCACTGCAAGATAGTGCTTTGAGCCGTCCTCTTTTATGACCTCAACATCAAGCAAAATTCTCTCCTCTGTTGTGTAATCGCCCGTAATAAGCCGTTCAAGCTGTTCATATTCGTGCGGTTCAACATCTGCGGCAAAACCGAGTCTGCCGACATTCACACCGATAAGCTGTTTATCGGCTTTTGCGGCATATTTTGCGGCATGGATAATCGTTCCGTCACCGCCTACTGTAATTGCCATATCGCAGTATTCAAAAAGCTCAGTAATATTTTTTGAATAATGAATGTGGATTCCCTTAAAATACTGACTGCATTCCTCAATCATAGCAATTTCTGCATTTTTATCAAGAAGAAAAAGAGAAATCTTTTTTGCATATTTAATTGCCCGTTCTTTTGAAAGATTGACCACTAATGCAAATTTCATAAAAGCACCTGCTCATTTTTTGTCAAGAGCGGCATGTGAATTTTCAACAAGCTGCTCGGGTGTTACATCTGTGTATGACTTTGGATCATCACTTTTGCGAAGATGGATAAGGTATTCTATATTGCCTTCGGGACCTTTGATTGGCGAATAGTCGAGATTAAGCACATCAAAGCCGTTTTCAAGGCAAAAATCAAATATTTTTCTGACAACCTCAACATGGACGGCAGGATCACGAACTACGCCCTTTTTGCCCACCTTTTCCCTGCCTGCCTCAAACTGCGGTTTGATTAGGCAGACAGCCTGTGCGTTTTCGCTCATAAGCTGTCTTGCAACAGGCAGAATCAGCTTTAATGAAATGAACGAAACATCAACCGAGAAAAAATCAATTTCATCGGGAACCTGCTCCCTTGTAACCTTTCTCATATTGGTGCGTTCAAGATTGACAACACGGGGATCGTTGCGAAGCTTCCAAGCAAGCTGACCGTAACCGACATCAATTGAATACACCTTTTTTGCACCGTTTTGGAGCATACAGTCGGTAAAGCCGCCCGTTGACGCACCGATATCCATTGTTATCTTATCTTTTAAATCAAAGTCAAAATTGTCTATGGCCTTTTCAAGCTTTAAACCGCCACGGCTGACATATTTCTGTGTGTTGCCCCTTACTTCAATTTTAACATTTTCATCATAAGAGGTTCCGCACTTGTCGGCTTTCTGATTATCAACATAAACCTGCCCCGACATTATAATCGCCTTAGCCTTTTCACGGCTGTCGGTAAAGCCCTTTTCATATACAAGAATATCAAGTCTTTTTTTCATCCTAATTCTTTTCCTTTAAATTTTTGGTAATGGTATTTACCATTCCGTCATCATCGAGTTTAAGCTCATGAAGAGCCTCGCTGACAGACATCTGCTTGACAAATTTGTCATTAATAGCCTTTATATGATAATCTCCGCAGAACTGTGTGCAACAGAGTAAATCGGAAAAATTTCTCGCAATACCGCCGTTTTTGATGCCCTCTTCAAAAAACCATACATTATCGAAATCTGCCGCAAAATCAACGGCATTTTCGTCAATCGGTTTAATTCTGCAAAGTTTTAATATGCAAATCTCAATGCCCTGTTTTGCAAGGGTTTCCTTGGCTTTGCAAGCATAAGAGAAAAGTCTGCCGTAGGTTATGAGAAGATTTTTACAATTCGGATTTCCGTAAACATCGTATGAAAGATTCTCTTCACCGAAATCATCGGGTCTGTAAAGCTCTCCGCCACGGGGATAACGCACAACAGCGAGGCTGTCGCAAATGTAAATTGAGGTTGAAAGAGATTTTCTCATACCGTCAAAATATGCCGGAGAAAAAATTGTTGTGTTCGGAATGGTGTTGAGTATCGAAACATCAAACACACCCTGATGAGTTTCACCATCATCACCAACAATTCCCGCACGGTCAACCCCGATTACGAGGTGAAGCTTTCCGAGAGCCGCATCATGCAAAAGCTGGTCATAGGCTCTCTGGAGAAATGTTGAATACACGGCAAAAACAGGTCGCATACCCTTTGCGGCAAGTCCGCATCCAAAAGTTACTGCGTGTTCTTCAGCAATACCGACATCAAAAAATCTTTCCTTAAAAAGCCTTGAAAATTCGGTAAGTCCCGTTCCTCCAGACATTGCGGCTGTAATTGCGCAAATCTTTTTATCGTCCTCGGCAAATTCGCACATAGTCTTTCCGAACTCAGCCGAAAATCCCTTGTGACTTGAAAGCGGTTCGCCCGAATCAATATCGAACCTGCCTATTCCGTGAAATCCGCCCGGATTGTCCTCGGCAGGCTGATAGCCTTTGCCCTTTTTGGTAACAACATGAACAAGAACGGGAGAATTCACCTTTTTTGCACACTCAAACGCATTTTCAAGCTCATCAATGTTGTGTCCGTCAATAGGTCCGAGATAGGTAAAACCGAAGCAGTCAAAAAGAGTGTTTTTGTACACAAGATTTTTAAGTTTAGACTTTCCTCCCTGAAGAAATCTTTTCAGAGGTTTTCCGATAAGCGGAATGTGTAAAAGAATTTTTTCCGTAATTTTCTTGACTCGCATATACCACGGCTGAATTCTTACCGTTGTAAGGTAGCGTGACAATGCGCCTACATTCGGTGAAATGGACATTTTGTTATCGTTGAGAACAACAATAAAGTTCTTGTTAAATCTGCCTGAGTTGTTCATTCCCTCAAAAGCAAGTCCACCCGTAAATGAACCGTCACCGATTACGGCAACGGTGTAGCTTTGGTCGCCCATAAGGTGTTTTGCTCTTGCAATTCCGTATGCGGCTGATATTGATGTACTGCTGTGACCTGTGTTAAAATCGTCGTATTTGCTCTCGGCACGCTTCGGAAAGCCTGAAATTCCGCCTTTTTTGCGGATTGTGTCAAACTGCTCGTAGCGTCCCGTCAACAGCTTGTGGGTATATGCCTGATGTCCGACATCCCATACAATGCTATCTTTCGGCAGATTAAAGCTACGCTCAAGAGCAACGGTAAGTTCAACAACACCGAGGTTCGGTGAAAGATGTCCGCCGTTTACAGACACGGTTTCAACGAGCTTTTCCCTTATTTCGGTACACAGCTTTTCAAGCTGTTCGTCATTAAGCTTTTTGACATCATGCGGTGATTTAATTTTAGAAAGCAGTTCATACTCACCCATAATTTATTTCCTATCCGTTTAATTAATATTTGCAAAGAATTATTTATTTCTCTTTGCAAGCTTGTAAGCAAATTCTTCAAGCTCTTTTGTATCACCGTCAAAGCCATGAAGTGCGTTAACAGCTTTTTCGGTAAGTTCATCAACAAGCTCACGGCACTTTTCAATTCCGAGAAGTGAAACATAGGTTGATTTACTATTTTCTGCGTCACTGCCTACAGGCTTGCCGAGTTCCTCATCGGAGGAGGTTACATCGAGAATATCGTCCTGAATTTGGAACGCAATGCCGATGCATTCGCCGAATTCAGAGGCGGCTTTAATTTGCTTATCGTTTGCACCTGCGCTTATACAGCCCAGTTCACAAGCTGCTTTGATAAGACAGGCTGTTTTTTTGTAGTCCATTTCACGAAGGACTTCAATCGGAGCGTTTGTGTTTTCGCTCATAAGGTCAATCACCTGACCGCCTATCATTCCTGTCGCACCTGCGTATTTTGAAAGTACGGAAACACCTCTGCAACAAGCAGAAGTTCCGCAGATTTTTACTGTCTTTTCGTTTGTAAGGGTTTCGAAGGCAAGCGTCAGAAGGGCGTCGCCTGCAAGCAATGCGATATCTTCGCCGAATACCTTGTGGTTTGACGGCTTGCCTCTTCTGAGGTCATCGTTGTCCATACACGGCAAATCATCGTGAATGAGAGAATATGTGTGAATCATTTCAACTGCACAGGCAAATGCCGTTGCAGACTCTTCACTTCCGCCGCAAAGGCTGTTAAACGAGAACACAAGATACGGGCGGACACGCTTTCCGCCTGCCTCAAGGCTGTAAGCCATTGCGTCAATCAGCTTTTTTTCACGGCAATCCGTACTCGGCAGACAGCTCTTTAAAGAGTTTTCAATATTTTTTGCATAATCTTTAGTCATTGTCATCACCCTTTGAAAGCCTTGAAATTCTCTCGTTTATATCAATAATTTTACCCTTGCATTGTTCAAGCTGTTTCATACAATAAGCAAGGAGTTCACACGCTTTTGCGTACTCCTCCATTGTCTGTTCGAGAGTAAGTTCACCGCTCTCCATTTTTGAAACCGTTTTTTCAAGCAGTTCGTTTGCCTGCTCAAAAGTCAAATTTTTATTTTCCATTGGTTTTTACCTCTGTACCTGCATATTCAAGCAGTCTTTGCATACGGTGATTTGCACCGCTTCGGCTGATTGGGGTTGAAAGATTCTGTCCCAAATCACGAAGTGACATATCGGGATTTTCAAGCCTTAAATATGCGATTTCACGCAAGTCCTCGGGCAAAGAATCGATTCCGACTGTCTTTTTTATATGTTCGATTGCACTGAGCTGTTTTGCAGACGCCGTTGCGATTTTTCCGATATTCGCAACCTCGCCGTTAATTCTGCGGTTCACATTGTTGCGAACCTGCTTTATTGCCTTTGTACCCATAATTTCCATTGATCTTATCGGTGAGCCTATGTAGGTAAGCAAGTCACAAATCTGCTCGCTCTCCTTAAAATAGACAATGTAACTGCCGCTGCGGACAACCGTTTTGGGAATAAGGGTACATTCGGTTATTTCGGAAAGAATCTTGCACAAATCCTGAGAAAGATTTTTGTGCGGAACACAGAATTCAAGGTGATAGCTTTTCATGGGATCGGACACCGAACCGCAGCTAAGAAAAACTCCGCGCAAAAACGATTGCGAAAGTTCTTCGCTTGAAAGATTTGCCCTGTTGACACGCAAAGTAATCTGACCGTCCGTATGACCGAAATCTTCAAAAATACGCTTGCAATCGTTTCCGTCAACCACAATTATTTTGTAAAGATGGCTGTCGCTTGATTTTGTTCGCAAAGCCGATTGTTTTTCAATTATCGGCATATATAAATTCTGCAGAAGAAATATAAGACGATTTCCCGCATAATTGCTTTCTGTTGTGAAGGTTATTTTGTTCGGAGAAAAATTTCTGCTGAATAAAAGCATTCCGTAAAGCTCCGCTTTGAGAGCCTCACGGTCAAACTGTTCAACCGAACAAATTTCTTTTTTTACATCCGAGGAAAATGACATTTCTGCACCTTACCTGTCAATATCTCTGTGCTGAATAACACACCTATAGCCTTTTTTACGAAAGTGGTCGTTCAGCTGCATTGCGATTGTAACACTTCTGTGCTTGCCGCCCGTACAACCTATGCCGACAACAAGCTCGCTTTTGCCCTCTTTGAGATAGAGCGGTACGGAAAAATCGAGCATACTCAAAAGTCGCTTTAAAAATTCGGTTGTTTCTTCACTTTCAAGAACATAGTCACGCACATCTTTGTCAAGTCCTGTAAGATGTTTGAGTTCGGGAATATAAAAAGGATTAGGCAGACAACGCACATCCATAATGAGATCTGCCTCAAGCGGAATTCCGTATTTGAAACCGAACGACATAAATGTCAGCGTAATGCTTTGTGAAGTGTCTTCCATGAACATTGACATAATTCGCTCTCGGAGCTGTTTGTTTGACATATATGTAGTGTCAATGTTATAATCGGCTGTTCTTTTAATAGGCAAAAGAAGCTCCCTTTCAAGCTCAACGGCAGACAGTACCGAACCGTCCTTGAGTTTATCCGAAAGAGGATGTCTTCTTCTTGTTTCCTTATAACGAACAACGAGCCTGTCCGTCATTGCGTCAAAGAACAATACCTTTACATTTTCGTAATGCATTTTGAAGTGTTCAATCTGAGAACACATTTCCTCAAATTTTTCGTTACCTCTTACATCGACAACAACCGCAACCCTCTTCATTGAATCATCTTCAGATTTGAGGCAAAGTCGGTAGAGTGTTGACAACAGACTTGAAGATTGTCAACACAATAATAACCGATGTCTTCAAGCACATGAAGAGCGCCTGTTTTGCCTGCACCCGACATTCCCGTAATGATTACAAATTCCATAAAATTACACCTTTTTGCTTTATAGAAAAATAAGTTCACATTCAAGCTTGTAGCCTGTTTCATTTTCAACAGTTTTCTGAATTTCCGACACAAGCTGTTTTACATCGTCAGCCGTAGCCTTTGATTTGTTGATGATAAATCCTGCGTGCTTTTCGCTGACCTGAGCACCGCCGACGGTTTTGCCCTTGAGTCCGCATTGCTCAATGAGCGCACCTGCAAATGCACCCTCGGGTCTTTTGAACACACTGCCTGCGCTCGGATATTCAAGCGGCTGTTTTGTTGAACGGCGGTTCATATAATCGTTCATTCTGTTCTGAATTTCTTCGGGATCATCTTTTTTAAGTTTGAATACCGCACCTGTGATTATGCAACCGTTTTTGCGGTAAACGCTTGTTCTGTAGCCAAACTCAAGATTCTCCGCCTCTGTTCTGCCGATATCACCGTTCTGTGTGATGTGAGAAACGCTGTATACAACATCTTTCATTTCACCGCCGTATGCACCTGCGTTCATAAACAAAGCACCGCCGACTGTTCCCGGAATTCCCCATGCAAATTCAAGTCCCGAAAGTCCGCATTTTTGGGCAAACTTACAAAGACTTCCCAAAGCCGCACCTGCGCCGCAATAGATTGTTGTATCATCAATTAATGAAATATTCCTGAAATCACCGTCAAGACGGAGAACCGTGCCGTGGATTCCCTCATCCGGAACCAGAACATTACTGCCATTGCCGAGAAGAATATACTTCTCCTTGCAGACATCGCATTCCTTTAAAATTTTCATCAGCTGAGAAAGATTTGTCACCTTTATGTAAACATCTGCTTTTCCGCCGATTTTAAATGAAGTGTGTCTGCTCATCGGTTCAAATCGTCTTGCGTCACAATCAAGCTTTTTAGCACAGTTATATATAATATCGGTAGTGTCCATTCAATTACCCTCCGTTGTTAGTTTAGAATATGAAATTTCTGTTCCCTGTATTCCGTTACAAAGCGGAATTATTCCCATGTATCAACAATAACCTTTGGTGACGGCGGAAGATCCTCAACAGCCATTCCTAGATTTTTGAGAAGTTCTCTTGCTGCATTGTAGCCCATTTTCTTCTGTCTGTTATTCATGGCGGCAACCTCTATGATTACAGCAAGGTTACGGCCGGGCTTTACGGGAATTGTAAGAGTAGGCACTTCGACACCGAGAATCTTCATATATTCGTTGTCAAGTCCCATTCTGTCATAAACCTTTGCGCTGTCCCATTGCTCAAGGTTGATTACCATATCAATCTTTTCCTGCAGCTTGATAGCACCCATACCGAAAAGTTTTCTGGCATTGATAATTCCTATACCTCGAAGCTCAATGAAGTGACGGATATTTTCGGGCGACTGGCCATAGAGTGTAGTCTGGGCAGTTCTTCTGATTTCTACGGCATCATCGGCAACAAGGCGGTGACCACGCTTAATAAGCTCAATTGCGGTTTCACTCTTACCGACACCGCTGTCGCCCGTAAGCAGACAGCCTTCGCCGTACACTTCAACAAGAACGCCGTGACGGGTGATTCTCGGAGCAAGCTCTTTGTTAAGATATTGTACAAGTGACGCAGTAAGATCCGATGTACTCTGCGTGGTGCTGAAAATAGACACCTTGTGCAGCTTTGCACTTTCGAGAATTGCGTTTGACGGTTCAATATCACGGCAGATTATTACAGCCGGAGGACCAAAGCTGAAAATGGAGTCAATAACCATTTTCTGAGCCTCCGGACCGTATCTGCCGAGATATGAGAACTCTGTATTACCGAGAACCTGAATTCGCTTGTTGTCAAAGAATTCAAGATAACCCGTAAGCTCAAGTCCCGGTCTGTTGATTTCAACAGTCGATATGTTAGTTTCCTTGTAATTTTCAGCGACATAAACTTCAGTGAGGTTCAATGCTTCTGCAATTTGCGACAGCGGAACAGAAAATTCAACAGACATAAATCATCGTCCTATTCTAAATATTTATTACCTTTCACAAATCAGAGCAACCGCTCTGCCGCCTAACGGGCAGATGTATGCTCTCAGGCTATATACTTATTGCTATTATACACCATAACGCAGTTTTGATAAAGTCTTTTTGTGAATTATTTTTCAATTTTTAATAAAATTTTCCCATCTTTTGCAAAAATTGTTCTACTC
>OMDD01001111.1_pt1 | contig 11198 bp, 9 predicted proteins | sample 1674331 | NCBI WGS metagenome assembly OMDD01 (sample SAMEA103958164, study PRJEB25191) | human gut metagenome | biome: human-associated habitat [ENVO:00009003]; feature: intestine environment [ENVO:2100002]; material: feces | place: Germany | collected 2013/2015
ACTGACAGGAAGAAGTGTTATGAATATACAGCCGATAAATAATAGCATAACAATGCAGGGAAAACCTCTAAAATCCCTAAAAGACAGAGTCATGCAGAAAGCAATTGACGCTGTACCTGAGCATACCGTTAAAGAATCTGCTAAAAAACTCGAAAAATGGGAGCATATTGACAGTGTTGTATCACGTCCGGCAGAAAATAGAGGTATCATGGGGGCAACAGCACTTCTCACACAGCCTGCAATAGATGCCAGCAACCATAAAGTTGACAAAGAAACAAGAAGGGTATCTGTTAATAGAACTATCGCAAAAATTCTTGCCGGAACAGGAGTTGGTATGCTTGTTGTAAGGGGACCTATATACAAAGGTATTCTAAGCATGACAAATATTAAAGGTAATTCAAAGTTCAGCAAAGCTCTATTGCCTAAAAAATATCTTAAAGAACTCAATGACAATCCCAAATTTCTTAAAAATTATAGAAGTGCGCTTGCTATGGCTATAGCACTTCTTGCAATGTGCGTTACAAACTTTGTCCTTGATGCACCTTTGACCGCAATTTTAACGAATTACCTTAATGAAAAAACGGAGGAAAAGAAAATGGAAAAATGGAAATGCACAGTCTGCGGTCACATTCACGAAGGCCCTATGACACCTGATTTTAAGTGCCCCATCTGCAAGCAGCCTGCCAACAAGTTTGTGAAGATTGAGGATGCTGCGGCTCCTGCAAAGAATCCCTATGCAGGTACCAAAACCGAGAAAAATCTGTGGGAAGCCTTTGCTGGTGAATCTCAGGCACGCAACAAATATACTTACTTTGCTTCAGTAGCCAAGAAAGCCGGTTACGAGCAGATTGCTGCTCTGTTCCTGCATACTGCACAGAACGAGATGGAGCACGCCAAGTTGTGGTTCAAAGCTCTGGGCGAGCTGGGCGATACTGCCGAGAACCTGCTCCATGCTGCTGAAGGTGAGAACGCCGAGTGGACGGATATGTATGACCGCATGGCCCGTGAGGCTGACGAGGAAGGATTCCATGATCTGGCTGAACAATTCCGTGGCGTAGCTGCCATTGAGAAGATGCACGAGGAGCGCTACCGCAAGCTTTTGAGCAACGTGGAGGCCATGCAGGTGTTTGAGAAGAGCGGCGTTACCATCTGGGAGTGCCGTAACTGCGGACATATCGTAGTAGGAACCAAGGCTCCTGAGATCTGCCCTGTCTGCAAGCATCCTCAGGCATTCTTCGAAGTGCGTGCGGAAAACTATTGATAAAACGGAGGAAATGAAAATGGGGGCAAAGTTTTTTGTCTGTGAACACTGCGGCAATCTGGTGGGTATGATCCATGATGCAGGTGTTCCTATGATGTGCTGCGGTCAGAAAATGACTGCTCTGGTACCCAACACCGTAGAAGCCAGCGGCGAGAAGCACAAGCCTGTGGTTAAGGTAGAGGGCAATACCGTCACCGTCAATGTGGGCAGTGTGGATCATCCGATGCTTTCGGAACACTTCATCGAGTGGGTCTATGTCCAGACCGAAAACGGTGGGCAGCGCAAGGCTCTGAAACCCGATGACAAACCCAATGTCACCTTCTGCTTGGGAGATGATAAAGCGGTTGCGGTTTACGCCTATTGCAATCTCCACGGCCTGTGGAAAACTGAAATTTAACATGGAGGTTCTTGCAAATGAACGACAAAGTACATGCGCTTATCAATCAACAGATTAATAAGGAATTCTATTCCGCATACCTTTATCTCAATTTTTCAAACTATTTCGAGGAAGTCGGGCTTGACGGCTTTGCCAACTGGTATAAAATTCAGGCTCAGGAAGAGCGTGACCACGCCATGCTTTTCTATCAGTACCTGCAAAACGAAAACCAGAAGGTAACGCTTGAAGCCATTGACAAGCCTGATCTGAATGCTGTTTGCCATATGGATGTTTTGAAGGCAGGTCTTGAGCACGAAAAATATGTAACCTCGCTGATTAATGATATCTATGGTGAGGCTTACGAAGCAAGGGATTTCCGTACCATGCAGTTTCTCGATTGGTTTGTGAAAGAGCAAGGTGAAGAAGAAACCAATGCAAATGATTTGATTTCCAAAATGGAACTCTTCGGTTCTGATTCCAAGAGTTTGTATATGCTCAATCAGGAATTGGCAACACGAGTTTACTCTGCTCCTTCTTTCGTTCTTTAATCGCTATAGGCGGGAAGCAAACACGGTTCATTTATATGCTTCTCTCTCGCTGGAGGAGGCAAGAAAAACATCCATAAAAGATAAGCAGTCTCAAATCATCCGTTCCAGTGAACATATCCTCGAGTTACTTAATAACGAAAAATTTTAGTGCGGCAGCAATGGCGCACTATTTTATGTGATATCATCACCGAAATGTTATTTTAGATTGGCTATACTATAATCAAGCAAAGGAAAGGAGCTGGTAATATGGCAGTTATCAATATTAATAGAAATCAATTTGAAGAAATGGTGCATAGCGGAAAGACTGTTCTGGTGGAGTTTTCAGCCCCTTGGTGCGTATATTGCCGCCGTCTGGCTCCAGCATTGGAAAGCGTTGCTGAGGAATATAAGGATACACTGGTATTCACTGCTGTCAACATTGATGATGAACCGGAATTGGCTGAGACCGAGGCTATTGAAGTTGTCCCTACTCTGCTGATCTATCACAGCGGACAGACTCTTGGCTCTATCGTCGCTCCAGAATCCAGAGCGCAGCTGGTGGCTTTTATTGAGGAAACCTTACAGCACCGGACTCAGGAAGTAAATAATGCGCAGCATATCTATGACATGATCGTTGTAGGTGGCGGTCCCGGCGGGTATACCGCAGCCCTTTATGCTGCAAGAGCAGGAATGGACACCGTGGTTTTAGAAAAGCTGTCTGCCGGTGGGCAGATGGCTCTGACCGAGCAAATCGACAACTATCCCGGCTTCGAGGATGGCATCGACGGTTTCTCCCTGGGAGAAAAAATGAAGCGAGGAACGGAGCGGTTTGGTGTGGAAACCAAGCTGACTGAGGTGCTGTCTCTGGAACTGTCAGGTTCTGTAAAGAAAGCTGTGACCAGCGAAGGCGCTATGTACGCAAAATCCATCGTATTGGCTACAGGAGCCGGTCCCAGAGAGCTGGGTGTTGATGGGGAACAGGCGTTAATCGGTAAAGGTGTCCATTACTGTGCAGCCTGTGACGGAATGTTCTATCGGAACAAAACGGTTGTCATCGCAGGAGGTGGCAATACCGCTGCGGCGGATGCGCTGATTCTCTCCCGTATCTGCAAAAAGGTCATCGTCGTTCACCGCAGAGGCACCCTAAAAGCAACAAAGATCTACCATGAACCTTTGATGAAAACAGAAAATGTAGAATTTGTCTGGGACAGTGAGATTATAGCTCTGCTCCATAACGAAAAGCTGACCGGTATCCAGATTAGGAACGTGAAAACTGGAGAAGAAAGTACCCTTGCTTGCGATGGTGTATTTGTAAGCGTGGGAAGAAAGCCTTCCACCGAATTGATGAAAGATCAGATTGAGATTGATCCGGCTGGATACATTATTGCAGATGAGAGTACCCGCACCAACATCCCCGGTGTGTTCGCCGTTGGGGATGTCCGCACAAAGGCATTACGGCAGGTCGTAACTGCTGTAGCCGATGGGGCAACTGCTGTTCACTATGCAGAGGAATATTTAGCAGGAGGAATGTGAGATGAAAGAAAAAATTAAAAAATGGCTGAAGCCAGTTCTTTTTACCGCAGGCGGCGCATTAGTTGGCCTTGCATATTACTACTTTGTGGGATGCCCCACTGGAGCTTGTCCGCTGACTTCTAACCCGTTCATCACGATGGCCTATATGGGCTTTATCGGCTGGCTGTTGTCCGGTATTTTCGGAAAGGGGTGCAGCGGTTCATGCAATACGCAGTAGCTTATCGCACGTTTCAAACGGAGTCATTGGGATTTCCAACAAGAGTTTCGTTATATTGTAATACTTCAGCGCGCACGCAATAATATCCCACTTAAACCATATTATGATGCAGACTTAGATGATGCTGCTATAAGCAATATGCGGATTGTTGTTAGCCCAATGTTCTCAGACAGTAACTATCTGCTTCTCGACGCACTGCTTAAAAAATATGATTATGGAATAAAACCCAGCGACAGCGCACTCAAAGGAAAAATCAAATTGAAATAGTGACCAGCCACGAAGCAACCGTCAGCCGACACGCGCCCGCGTGTCGGCTTTTCTGCGTCTCGGTAGGGATGCTGCACCCTGAAACCATAAAGCCGCGCGTTGGCGCGCGTGTGACGAAGTGCGAAAACAGATGTACAGGAGGTAAGAAAACACAAATGCTATCTGAGCACCAAAACAAGAACGCAAATTATCTCAGAATCCTTATGACGCTCCGCGCCCTGCGGCAGCGCGGAGACATTACGGAAAAAGAATACCGTAGAGCAAAAAAATATTATCAGAACCTGACCGGCGCGGACATTGTCCTTACGGATTAAACTGTAATTTGCACGGTTTCCACAAGAATTCGCACTGCCGTTTCAGCGTTTGGTAGAATTCGGAACCGCTTGAAAGATATCAGTAGACTTGAACCTTTTCTCGGATATACTTGTCGTTGACAAACGGCACGGGAGGTGAAAAAAATGCCAGTTGCAAAACTGATTGTGCCAACGACGAAGCAGGAGATCCCCAAGCTGCGCGTGGCGGCATATTGCCGCGTGTCCTCAAACTCCGCAGATCAGCGAAATTCCTTTGCAACGCAGGAACATGTTTATACGAAATACATTGCAGAGAAGCAGGAATGGGAGCTGGTCGACATTTTTGCCGACGAGGGTCTCAGCGGCATGAAAGCGGATAACCGTCCGGAATTTCAGCGGATGATCCGCATGTGCGAGCTGCACCAGATCGATCTCATTCTTACAAAATCAGTCTCACGATTTGCCCGCAACGTGAAAGAGGCACTGAATTATACGCGCAAGCTGAAGCTGCTCGGCATCGGGGTGCAGTTCGAAGAAGATGGAATCAACACACTGGCGATGGCCGACGAGATGCTGCTCAATACGTTTGCAGCCATTGCGCAGGAGGAATCCAAGTCCATCTCGCAGAACCAGCGGCTGTCCATTGTCAAACGGATGGAGTCGGGGGAATACATCGCAAGTAATGCACCGTATGGATATCGGCTAATTGATAAAAAACTTGTTATCTATGAACCGGAAGCCGAGGTCGTTCGTTGGATATTTGCAGCGTACTTAAATGGAATGTCGACGGTTGAAATTGCACACGAATTAAGCGCAAAAAGCGTTCCGACAAAAGGGAAAAAAGAACAGTGGAAAGCGAACAGAATTGCATATATCCTGTCCAATGAAAAATACGATGGGGATACGCTATTCCAAAAATACTATGGCGAGGAAACTGTGCCATTCAAAAAACATCGCAATTACGGAGAGGTGGATCAGTTTTTTGCGCGAAATACCCACGATGCTATTTTACCACAGGGAATGTTTCAGGCTGCACAAACACTACTTCAGAGCAGAGGCAGGAAGTTTGGAAGGAAAATGTCTCAATCAGAATACCCTCTTACAAGCCGCATTCGGTGTTCCGAGTGCGGCGCTTTCTATCATCGGAAGGTGCGGAACGGAACGGTCAAATGGGTCTGCTCCAGACACGCAGCAGACCCAACCGCCTGCAATTCCGGCTATTACAGTGAGGAACGTATTTACGACGGCATCATCACCATGATCAACAAGCTGCGCTTTTGCGAAGAAGATATCCTTGGTCAGACGATTCAGAAGCTGGAATTTGCCGCCGCAGCCTATAAGCGGAACAACAGAGCGGCCAGCCAGCTCAGCCAGAGCATCGCTGAACTGAATGCAAAGCTGCTCGCGCTGGAACGGCTGCGATCAAAGGGATACCTCGCCGCAGATATTTACCATACGCAGGCGCGGGAGATCCGCCAGCAGCTCGGCAAGCTGAAAACAGAGCGGTACAGCAGCTTTGAATCTCGGATCACAACGATGTTGGAGGATGTGCGGAAGCTGAAATCCCTGATTGACGAGCTGGAACAGCCGCTGGAGGTGTTCGACGAGAAGCTGTTCCATGAGGTCGTCACAGACATTTGCATCAATAACCGCGACGAAATGACAGTTACCTTGCTTGGCGGGCTCAAATTTACAGAACAGATTTAAGAGGGACAGGTATGAAAAAGATTCGATATTTACCGTTTGGCTACACGATCCGCAACGGACACACCGTGGTTGAACAGCAAGAGGCCGACATTGTCCGCAATATTTTCAAGGCGTACATTCAAGGTGCATCCCTTAAAGAGATCGCAGAGGATTTGACGGCAAAGCAGATCTCATACACAGAGCGGACCTGTGTATGGGATAAGGCGCGGATTTCTCGGATTCTGGAGAATGCGAAGTACACCGGCGATGAAGAATTCGAGACGATCATCGACGAAAACATCTACGAAGAAGCCGCTGCAGTCAAAAGCGCACGGCGCTGGAATCAGGCAGTCGAGGAAAGCGAGGGCATCCGGCAGATCCGCGACCGTGTCCGCTGCGGACAATGCGGTGCGCCGATGCTTCGGCATATCAATTCCAAACGAGAGATTCGGGAAAGCTGGACATGCAGCAATGCAGACTGTGGCATTCGGGTGCGGGTCAGCGACGGCGAGCTGCTCCGGAAAATCACGCTCCTTATGAACCGCGTCATCGCAAATGCCGATCTCATGCTTCCTCATCCGAAAGTGAAGCCCAGGGATTCCGCTGTGGTGCTGAATTTGCAGCAGCAGATCTCTGACGAAATGGAGCAGGAACGCCCCAGCGAGGAACGGATCGCTACGTTGCTCTGCGAAATTGCAGGTCAGCTTTACAAAGAAACAAACGCCAAAACGCAGATCGCCGCGCAGATTGCCAGAAAGCGTGCCTCTCTGATGAAGCCGCAGGATGCGTTCAATGCTGCATATTTTTCCGAACTGATCGACACCGTCTCCCTTCATGTGGGAGGCGGCGTCGTTCTGCATACGAAAACAGAAACCGATATTTGCGAAAGTGAGGAAGAACCGAATGGAAGTCCAGAGAATTCCGAAACGGACAGTTTCCGTAATTGAACCCCAAAAGTCCATCCTTGTGGACAAGGAGAAATATCACCAAAAGCGGGTCGCGGCTTACTGCCGCGTCTCCACAGATTCCGAAGAACAGCTTACATCCTATCAGAACCAGATGCGCGTTTACACGGAAATGATCGCTGCCAACAAGGAATGGGAGTTTGCCGGCCTTTATGCCGACGAGGGCATTTCCGGCACAAGGGCGGACAAACGCCCGGAATTTCAGCGCATGATCCGCGACTGCCAGAACGGGAAAATCGACTATATCATCACGAAATCCGTATCCCGATTTGCCAGAAACACGGTGGAGTGTCTGGAATATGTACGATCCTTAAAAGCGCAGGGCATTGGCATCTTCTTTGAAGAACAGAACATTGACACGCTGAAAAACGAGAGCGAATTATACCTTGTCATTTACGCGGGCTTTGCGCAGTCCGAATCCGAGAGCATCAGCAAGCACATCACATGGACCTACCGCAAAAACTTCGAGGATGGGAAAGTGAGCTTTCAGTACAAGCGGCTGCTGGGCTACCGGAAAGGCGAGGATGGCAAACCGGAGATCGTGCCGGAAGAAGCAGCCATCGTGGAGCGGATCTACGAGATGTTCCTCGCCGGTCAGCCGGTCAAGATGATCGCGCAAACGCTGCAAGCGGAGAAAATTGAGATCCCCGGAAAGAATCTCAGCTTCAGCAAGAACATGATCATGAATATCCTGCGGAACGAAAAATACTGTGGTGACTGCATCCTCCAGAAAACCGTTACGGTCGACTGCATCTCCAAAACGCGAAAAGCGAATCAGGGCGAAGCACCCATGTACATTGTCGAGAACAATCATCCAGCGATTATCAGCCGTGAGGTGTTCAACCGCGCACAAGAAGAACTGTCACGCAGAAATTCACTGCGGCTTCAATCGGATAAAACCGCAGTTACGGCAAATGGCCGATACTCAAAGTATGCTTTGACGGAAGTCCTCCACTGCGCAGAGTGCGGCAGCCGGTACAAACGTGTCACATGGAATATCCGCGGAAAAAAGAAAATCGTCTGGCGTTGCGTCAGCCGTTTGGACTATGGCAAAAAGTATTGTAAGAACTCCATCACCGCGGAGGAAGAAGCCCTGCATGGGGCCGTTGTCCGAGCGCTAAGACGCTTTCACGCGGAGGACGAGTCCACATACCTGACGCTTATGAAAGCCACCATTGGAGAAGCCATCGGCATAAATGGCGGTTCGGAGGGAATCGACCTGCTGACCCGCCGCATCGACACGCTGAACAAACGGATGCTGGATCTGGTCAACGAAACCGTCGCGGCCGGAAAGGATGTGGAGAGCAGCGAGGATGAATTCAAAGGCATTTCCGATCAGATCGAGCAGCTTAACCGCCGCATTGCCGCAATTCAGGAGAGTGTGCGCGGCGATGCCACGCGGCAGGCGCGGCTGGAGGAAATTCAGAGCATCATCGCCAAGCGCAATGCGAATGAAACGCAGTACGATGACAGCATCGTGCGCCAGATGATCGAGTGCATCAAGGTACATAACGATGGAAAGCTGACGATCATTTTCGGCGGCGGGTATGAGATCGAGGAAACACTATAGAAAGCCAGATCGCAAGACACAGAAAAAACTGGAGGTATGCGCACACTTTTGCAAGAGTTTTCTCTGAGAGGTTGGTATCACATTTTGATACCAGTCTCTCAGAGAAAACAGATAAATATTTTTCACAAAGTGAACTTTTGACGGATTACCCTGTATAATAAAAAGGAAACTGACAAAGGAAACAGAAAATATGATTTATTACATTGCAGATATGCATTTTGGACATACGAATGTGCTCCGTTTTGATAATCGCCCATTTCCAGATACCGCACAGATGGACGATACTCTGATTCAAAACTGGAATGAGCGCGTCACGTCAGAGGATACAGTCTATGTGCTCGGCGATGCGTTCTGGAAAAACGAAGAAAACAGTATTCGGATTATGGAGCGGTTGCAGGGACATAAGCACCTGATTCAAGGAAACCACGACCGCGTGAAAGGAAAGCTCCGCCCTTATTGGGAGAGCATCGAGCAGTACGCGGAGGTCAACGATGAGAATCGGCTGGTGATTCTGAGTCATTACCCGATTCTGTTTTATAAGAATCAGCATTATGGCGCGGTCATGCTGTACGGGCATGTACATAATACGCGCGAATGGGAACTCGTTGAGAAGTGGAAGAAAGAGCAGTGGGCGATGGGCATCCCCAGCAGATTGATCAATGTCGGCTGCATGATGGATTACATGAGATACACACCGCGCACACTGACGGAGCTGCTGGACGCCAACCCGATGCCGGAGATCGCCAGAGATCGCAAGGACGGAAGCGCAGTTGAAAGCGCGGAGTAGCAGAACAAACGGGAAAGGACGTGGGATCTGAATGAAGGTTACACCGCTGAAAAAACAGAGTAAGAAAAACCAGCGCAAATTTCATGCAGCCAAGCGCGGTTCATGGAACGGCGTCTCCCCAATCACCCGTGTTGTGCAGAGCAAGCGGATTTATGACCGGAACCGCACAAAGCAGGAAAGCCGTCAAAGTGGAGATCGTTGACAGAATCGTGCAGACCGCACAAAATTCCATAAATCCCACAATATCTTTTTTGGTTGCACAGCAGCAACCAGCAGTATGAAGCAGCAAGCTCCAAAAACCTTGCCCCAAAAAGCTGAAACCATTGAAAACACTAGAAAAACCACTGATATCTTAATTGGTGCAGCTTGCCATAAAGCTGAACCCAAAAAGATATCAGCGCGAAAAGCCCAGAAGTTTCAACTGTTTCACCCCATAGGTACACAATGTGTCATAGGGGTACAGCTGGTACGGGCAAAAGCAAGACGCAAGCTCATGCATTTGAGTTTGCGTCTTGCTTTTTTACATAAGGATAGAGCTTGACAGGAGCAATGTCGACGGTCGGAGTTTTCAGGCATTAACAGATAAAATGCTGTGTTTTCAAGGGTTGTACGGTTTTTAACGAGAACAGCCAGCTTCTCTGAACTTTCCGAAAACCATTGAAAACACTGGGCAAACCGGCTTTTTGAGGATTTCGGATGATAGTAGTCAAATAGTAGTCACGGTCATATCATTGCCAGAAATCATTTGAGTTAGAATCATTGTCGGCAGATAATTGTGGTGACTATAAGGTCTATGGCTCACAAACAACGGCTGGAACTGAGCGAGAACAGCAGCAGGCTCTCTTTGTCGCAAAATTCCATGATATTTATGAAAACAGTTATGTAAGGCAGTACCCCAATTTACATTCAGGTGAGCAGCAGAAAAATATCTGCCGTCTGGTTCCACAGCGGCGGCTGAAACGCAGTTGAAGATTGCCGTACAAAAAACATGGAGGCTTCCGAAATCCGGAAACCTCCATAAATTTATCAGATTCGACAAAAGAAGAATTGACCACCTAGGCGGTGTAGAACGGCTCCAGATCGGTGTGATCCTTCCACTCGTCCGTGACGCCAGCATCGCGCAGCAGCTCTGTCACGGTTTTATCCAAGGCATCGACTCCGTCGCTGCTGACTGCCTGCAGGTCAAAGCCGGCGTCGCCGGCATCGTCCAGAATCGCGGGATCCTCACTGCCGTCCAGCAGGGCGTTTGCCTGAAGAAGCGCCTGCTGCCACTGGAAGGAGAAGAAGTCTTTCTGCGTTGCATTCATTCCGGCCAGATAAGTTTTCGCTGCTTCTTCGACCTTTCTGCTCTCGTTCATAGCGAGCTTCATCAGAGAAACCGCGGCGTTTGCCTGCTGCAGGCTGCCGCCTGCGCTGCCGTGCGCGACAGTATCAATGCTCACGAGCAGATTGACCAGCGTATCCTTGCTCTCGGGCGCGTACATCCAGCCGGTCACGTCACCGCTGTAATCCACCTTGTCGGTTGTCTGGGACTCCAGCCGGTACAGCAGCGTCACAAGCTGGGCGCGGGTACAGGCGGCATCCGGCAGCAGACGGTTATTGGCTCCCTTGAGGATTTCCGTGTTGACTGCCCACGCCATCGCCTCGCGGGCATACTCGGAAAGGCTGTCATAGTCGGCATACTCGCGGATCGCCATGCCGCCCTGCGTGGTGTCG
>OMDD01001117.1_pt1 | contig 11187 bp, 6 predicted proteins | sample 1674331 | NCBI WGS metagenome assembly OMDD01 (sample SAMEA103958164, study PRJEB25191) | human gut metagenome | biome: human-associated habitat [ENVO:00009003]; feature: intestine environment [ENVO:2100002]; material: feces | place: Germany | collected 2013/2015
AAACAGAAGAAAACAAGGAGAAAAAAATGAATTCAGAATGGTCATTGGATGAACTCTATAAAGGCTTTGACGACCCGAAGTTCGCTGCGGATCTTGCAAAATACGACGAAATGATTGCAAAAACAAACGAGTTTGCAGCAAAGATTTCCGACATGCAGCCGCTTGACGCCCTGAAGACCTATATTGCCGGCAGCGAAAGCTCAATGCAGCTTTTAACGGACATGTATTCATATGCCATGCTGCGTTCCTCCGTGAACACAAAGGACACCGAGGCGGCAAGCATCAGCGGCAGGCTCATGGCAAAGATGAGTGCAACAACAAAGGCGGAAACGATAATCAAAAAGTTCATTTCCGAAATTCCGAACCTTGATGAGCTTATCGAGTCCGATCCCGTGCTGAAGGAATACGAATTCCTGCTTAAAAACATCCGTGCGGATCAAAAACATACCATGAGCGATGAATGCGAAGAAGTCGCCGCACTTTACAACATCAGCGGGGCAAGCGCATGGAGCGATCTGCACAGCTACCTGACGTCATCCGTGACTGCGGATTTCCGCGGCGAAAAACTGACCCTTTCTTCCGTGCGCAACCTTGCGTATTCCGCTGACCCGGCGGTTCGAAAGGAAGCCTACGAGGCGGAACTTGCCTGCTATGAAAAAATTCGGGATTCTGTTGCATTTTCGCTCAACAGCATCAAACTTGAAGTTATCAACAACGCACGTCTGCGCGGGTTTGAGTCGCCTTTGGCACAAACTCTGTACAATTCCCGCATGACGCGCAAAACCCTTGATGCGCTCATGGCGGCAATGGACGAACATTTGGATATTTTCCGCCGCTACCTGAGGCTCAAGGGCGAAGTCCTGGGTCATAAAAACGGGATTCCGTGGTACGATATGTTTGCGCCCATGGGCACGAACACCAAAAAATATACCGTTGAGGAGGCAAAGGCATATCTGCTGAAAATCTTCCGCGGCTTTGATAATGACCTTGCAAATATGGTTGAGCGTGCGTTTGATGAGGCATGGATCGATTTCTATCCCCGCGAGGGAAAGGTCGGCGGTGCATTCTGCGCAAATCTGGACGGACACAACCAGAGCCGTGTGCTGACGAATTTTGACGGCTCGTTCTCCGACATCGTAACGCTGGCACATGAACTCGGTCATGCGTTCCATAATCTCAACATCGCCGGGCACCGTCCGCTGAACAACGATTATTCAATGCCCGTCGCGGAAACGGCATCCACGTTCAACGAGAACGTTATCATGAACGCCGCCATTGGAGCAGCGGAAACCGATGAGGAGAAACTCTTCCTTATCGAAAGCCAGCTTCAGGACGCCGCTCAGATAATGTGCGATATTTACTCACGCTATCTGTTCGAAACTTCCGTTTTCGAAAACCGCGAAAATGATTTCATGCCCGCGGACAGGCTTTGCGAGCTGATGCTTGATGCCCAGCGCAGGGCATACGGCAACGGACTTGACCCCGAAACGCTGCATCCGTACATGTGGCTCTGCAAAGGGCATTATTACAGTACCCTCTCGTTCTATAATTTCCCGTATGCTTTCGGCGGACTGTTTGCAAGGGGACTTTATGAAAAGTACATGCAGGAGGGCGCGGCATTTGTTCCCGTTTACCGCAAGCTGCTCTATGCAACCCCGGTATGCACCGTTGAGGATACCGCAAAAGTTGCCGGAATTGACCTTACAGATAAGAAATTCTGGGAAAACAGCATGCTTTCCTACAGGCACAATGTTGACGAATTCGAACGGCTTTCCAAAAAACTGAATAAATAAGCACGGATCATCTATCGGCTTACAGGCTTATTGACGAACGGCAGGATGAATCGCATGATTGCGGAACGTCCTGCCGTTTTTTGTTTTCTGCACGGACAAAATGAATATATTGTGTTGTCGGGACCGCTTCTAAACGAACAGAAGCAGCTTGTCGCCGTCCTTAAAAGGTTCTGCGGAGTCCGGGTTCAGTTCGCGTACACGCTGCGACGGAACACCGAAACGTTTTCCGATGTCAAAAGCATCCTCACCCGCACATGCATTGCAAAGAATAATGCCCGTGCTTTTTCCGTCGGCGTCGTTGGAATTATCGGTTTCCGCAACGCCTGCAACGGCTGAAACGGCGGATTCGCTGAAATATTCTGCCGAAACATCGAGATTGTAGGAAACCTGTGCCGTGCGCCCGCTGCCGCCGGATATGCTTGCCGAGGCGTTCAGTCGAAGCTGAGCAAAGTTTGCTTCCGAAGGTGCGGCCATGCGAAGCACGAAGGGAACATCATCGCTGAAACTGTAGATCCTGTTGCTGCTGCTGCGATATATGATACGCGTGAACAGCAGTCCCTCAACGGTCATTGTTGAGTCTTCAATTGAAACATTTGTTGCGATCGGGCGCGCCGCCGCGTTCAATGCGGCAAAAATATCGGCCATTCCGTCCGGAACGGACAGATTTTCGCGCAGCGAATGCTGCGCAAACGAGCCGCCGCAGGCGTTTGCAACGGTCATTTTTTCGTACATGCAGCTGAAATTCAGTGACGGCGAATAAGCGTCCGTCGGAATGTCAATAACGGAGCGGCGAATGCCGAAAATGCGGAAGTCAATATCCGCATCGAATGCCAAAAGGGAAAACTCCGTGCCGAGTGCGCGCAGGCTGACGTTTTTAAGCTCCGCAACGGTATAAATCTCATCCGCACCGACTGCGGCCGAAAGGCTTTCGCGGAACGGAACGCCGCGAGTCAGCTGCATCAATTCTCCGTCGGAAGTTTTCAGCAGCGCATTCAGTGTTATTATGCCGCTGACGGATGTGCCGCCGTTTTCAATGGCCGTGTCGCGCACGGAGATTTGCGCCGAGAATGAAAGCACGCTGTCCGCACCTTCGCTGCTCAACTCTTCCGAAAAACGTATTGTTTCGCTTCCGATTTCAACACGACGCGCTGTTCTGTACTGCATTGATTTGATTTCCATATCGGCCACTCCCGAAACTCCGGATAAAACGCGAACGGGTGCCGCCGATGTAACTATGAAGTCAATGTTCACATTTGCGCTGAAAGCTGCCGCACCGTCCGCTGCAAGCCGCATATCCAGCACAGCCACGGCGGGGAGTGCATTTGAAAGCATTCCGGCGGCAAAATCCGCATTCTCCGTGCAGTGGGAAAACGGTATTTCGCCGACAAAGGCAAATGTGTCGCCTGTTTCGTCCGCTGCGGCAATTGTGATGCAGAGTCGACCTTCAAAATTCAGCTTCCCGGTTTCCGTTTTGCAGTTTGAAATTTCAACTTCGGCGGAACAGTCAAGCAATTCCGCTGCGCGGCATCCGCCGGGCGGCGGGATGCTGCCGGCAACTTCAACCTGTTCCGTGCTCCTGTGAATCAGTCGGAGCACGCTGAGATCATTCCATAACAATTCCATGTCGTTCACCTTTCATGTGTTTTTTGCTGCTTTTATAAAAGAATACTCGCTGTTTTACGCAGATATGACGTGCTTGGGAAAGAAAGTCGAAACAAGAGTGCAGCTTGCTTTGCGAACGGGCGGTGGAAACACTCGTTCGACACAATGCTTATTTTTTATGAATTGGATGCAGCTGCGGAAAGTATTTACATATGTCCGCAAGAAATACTTGTAGGTTATCCATGCAAAAAAACGGGAAGTTATCCACATTATCCACAAGGTTATCCGCTTTTGGGGCTGAACAGGCGGTTTTTTATGTTGATAACGGGTGTGACTCAATTTGAAATATGAACAAATTATATTGTGAAACGCACTTGACATTTGTCAAGAGGCGCATATGCTGTAAATTAATTTCAACATATATAAACGCGAATAGAACATATATCAAACGGCAGACAAATCGGAGCAGCAAAAATGCGGCGAACCGCGGTCGGAGGTTAACGCGGTCGCCGCAAGGAGTGGGGGGACAGGTTAATAAACATCGGAAAAGTCTGCCCTGTCGGGCGCGATGCCCTGCGCCGCTGCTTCAGCGGACTTTGGTTATTTTTCCAGCGGGAGTCATTCGGCGGCAGCGTGGGCAAGCACCGTGTCGCGTCCGTCCTCAATTATCAGCTTGTCCGCAACAAGTGCAACAAATTCTCCGTTGGTGGGCTTATCGTTTTTTCCGTATACGTTAAATCCGAAGAGTTTGTTGATGTTTTCGATTTTGCCGCGTGTCCAGCTTACCTCAATTGCATGACGAATTGCGCGTTCGACTTTGCTCGGGGTCGTGTTGAACCGTTTTGCAATGCCGGGGTAAAGCTCCTTGGTGATTTTGCTGATAAGCTCGGGTTTATAATAGACCATGCGAATAGCTTCGCGGAGAAAATGGTATCCCTTAATATGAGCGGGAATGCCGACGGAGAGGAAAACGGAGGTGATTTTTTCATCAAGGCTTTTGACTGCGGAAGGCGGTGCAAAACCGATGTCGCGCTCGTTGACACAGGTTTCAAGCAAATCGCGCATCCTGCGATACAGAAATTCAGGTTCCACCGGCTTAAGCATGACATAGCCGGCACCTTTGGCGAATGAACGCTGAAGCAGGTTGTCATTCCGCATGTACGAAACAACGATGATTACCGATGGTCGGTGCGCCGACTCAATACGAAGCTGATCCAAAAGATCCAGCCCGTCCAGTTTCGGCATTACCAATTCCGTGATAAGAACGTCAAAATGTTCTTCACGCATCTTTTCAAGAGCGGCCTGCCCGTCCGTCGCTTCTTCAACGCGGATAATTTCTTTGTCCGTTCGGAAGAATTCTGCGGTTGTGTGACGGAACTGAGCGTTCCCGTCCGCGATGATAACCCTGTATTCTGACATTGTCATGTCCTCCTCGGTGTTTTTTGTTATGGTTGAATTATACCGCAGAAAAACGCACATTTCCACCAAAAAGTTTGTATTCTTTTGCGTTAAAAAAGAATATGACTTGTGCAATTTTGTATCCGTTCTGCAAAATAAATTGAAATTGCGCACTTTTTTTAATTGTTTCAACCGTTTTGAAATCCAAAATGCATAAAAAAACGACCCTGCGCTGCAAAAAAAGCCGAGTATATATGGGGTTTTTGTGTCGATTCAATAAAAAGCAATGCGAAAACCAAAAAGGAAGAACGAAGCGGGAAGGTCGGGACAGTCGAAAAAGCGGATTTGAAATTAATATAAAAATCGCTCGCATTGTTCCAAACGGTGCGGTAAATGAGCTGTGTCGGATTTGGTCAAACAAAAAAATTCACAGACTTTGAAATGCTTATGCCTGAAGTGCAGAAAAAATAAACATTCAAACAGCAAAAATATTAAACAATATCAAAATAATTTTACAAATTCTTTACATTTACCCCGTTGACTCGGCGCAAATGCGGTTGTAACATGTTATTTGTCCCATTTTGCGCAAAAGCGCGGGGCAGGATATAACGACGCAAATATTGCCGCCGATGCCGCGGGGAAACGGCACGGCGTGCTGATTCGGAGGAATGTATGACATTTTTTGACGTGCTGTCTTTGGTTGGCGGCATTGCTCTGTTCCTTTACGGAATGGATGTTTTGGGAAAATCCCTTGAAAAAGCAGCGGGAAGCCAGCTCAAAAGCATACTGTCGAAGCTTACCAACAGCACAATAAAGGGACTGCTGCTCGGCGTTGCCGTCACGGCAGTCATCCAATCATCCGCGGCAACAACGGTAATGGTTGTCGGCTTTGTAAACTCGGGACTTATGCAGCTTGGGCAGGCTGTCGGCGTTATTATGGGTGCAAACATCGGAACGACCGTCACGGCATGGATTCTCAGCCTTACCGGCATAAGCGGCAGCAGCTTTTTTATTCAGCTTCTGAATCCGATGAGCTTCACGCCGATTCTTGCCATCATAGGCGTTGCACTTCAAATGTTTTCAAAGCGCGAACGCAGACGCAACATCGGTTCGGTCATGATCGGCTTTGCCGTGCTGATGTTCGGCATGAATATAATGAGCGAAAGCGTTGAACCGCTCAAAAATGTGCCCGAATTCACAAACCTATTCGTAATTTTCGGAAAAAATCCGATTCTTTCGATAGTTGTCGGCTGCATTTTGACGGCAATAATTCAAAGCTCTTCCGCCTCGGTAGGCATTTTGCAGGCTCTTTCCGCAACCGGTGCGGTCACATTCGGCAGTGCGATACCGATAATCATGGGTCAGCATATCGGCACATGCATAACCGCAATGATTGCCGCGATCGGAACAACCAAAAACGCAAGAAGAGCATCGTTTATTCATCTGTACTTTAATGTAATCGGAACAATTATCTGCACGATTGTTTTCTACACGCTGAACGCATTCCTGAAGTTCGATTTTATGGATAAAACAATCGATACGTTTCAGATTGCGATTGTGCACACGCTGTTCAGCGTGATTTACACGCTGATGCTGCTGCCGTTCGGAAAACAGCTTGAAAGGCTTGCGGTGCTGTCCATTCCCGATTCAAAGGATGATCCGCAGCCGGTCATGCTTGACGAAAGGCTGCTTGCAACACCCGCAATTGCGGTTGAACAAACGCGTGTACTTGCGGCGGATATGGCGAAGCTTGTGCGGAAAAGCGTTCAGGCTGCAATTGCGCTGCTCGGGAACTACAGCGAAAAAGGCTATAATGAGGTTGCAAAGCTTGAAAAAGAGGCCGATAATTACGAAGATGAAATCGGCACATACCTTGTAAAAGTTTCTATGCAGGAGCTTTCGGATGCGGACAGCCGCGATGTTACAAAAATTCTGCATTCAATAACGGATTTTGAACGCATAAGCGACCATGCGCTGAACATTGCTCAGAGTGCACGCGAAATGGCGGAAAAGAAATTAAGCTTTTCTCCCGCGGCGCAGGCGGAGCTTAAGGTTATGACGGGTGCGATCGATGAGATCGTCGGCATAGCAATCGGGGGGTTCGTTTCCGATTCCGCGGATGCCGCAAGGCATGTTGAACCGCTTGAAGAGGTTGTTGACGAGCTTAACACAAACATTCGCGCCGCGCATATCAAACGGCTTAAGGACGGCGAATGCACCATTGAGTTGGGATTTGTTTTGAATGATATTCTTGCAAATTTCGAGCGAATAAGCGATCACTGTTCGAATATTGCTGTTTGCAAACTGGAGCTTGTTGAGGGCATGATGGATGCACATGCGTATCTGCATAATCTCAAAAACACAAACAATGAAGAGTTTGTGAAAAGCTATAACGAATACAGAGAAAAATATGCTTTGAAAAATACGCCTTGAAGGAAACGGGAAACGGATTTCAAGGATTAGCATTTGACAACACCGCCTGCAGCGAAAACTCTGCGGGCGTGTTTGTGTTTAAGGGGAATCTTGCTTCGGACGCCTTGCAAAAATGTTGTTAAAAGGCTATAATTTAACGCGAAACAGTGTTTCCGCAAAGTCGGACGGAAAGAGGAACGGATGATATATATCGTTGAAGATGATGAGAATATAGGGCAAATGGAATGCTATGCCTTGAAAAACAGCGGTTTCGGTACGGAGCTTTTTGAAGATTCCGAAAGCTTTTTTTCAGCTGTTGCAAGGCGTCTTCCCACGCTTGTGATATTGGATCTCATGCTGCCGGGCGAGGACGGATTGACAATTTTGCGCCGACTGAGGGATTCCGCCGAAACAAGAAAGATTCCGGTAATAATTGTGAGTGCCAAGTCAAGCGAAGCAGATGCGGTACGCGGGCTGGACAGCGGAGCCGATGATTACATAACAAAACCTTTCGGGGTTTCGGAATTGATTTCAAGGGTCAAAGCCGTTTTACGCAGAACAGACGGAGCGGCTCCGAATAATTACAGTGTCGGCGGCATTTCGTTGGATGACGGGCGAAGGCTTGTGTGCGCCGAGGGACGGCAATGCGCACTGACATATACCGAATATGAGCTGCTTAAAGCTCTGGTTTCCAACTGCGGAATGGTACTGAGCCGCGAAAAGCTGATGGTTCTTGTTTGGGGAACCGATTTTGCGGGTGAAAGCCGAACGGTGGACGTTCACGTCAAAACACTTCGGCAAAAGCTCGGTTCATGCGGGGATCTGATAAAAACGGTTCGAAATGTCGGATACAAAATAGAAATGCAATGACAAAGAAAATCTACAATCAATGTATACCGTTTATTCTTATTGTGCTTTTGTCGGCGTTTGCAGTCGGAAGCATTTTCGGTGCTGCATCCGCATTATCGGAGCGGGAAGCAGGCGCGGAAACGCTTGCATGTTCCGCAAAGGAAATCTATGATTCAACCGGAGAAATTCATCGGTTAAGGGCATTTGCTCAAAAGGGCTGCATTGCGCTTGTTTCGGAAGATTTGCAGCGGGTTAAAGCGGTGAATGCGGCGGGAAATGCGGAGAGCGTTTCGATTGACGATTTAAAAAGCGGCAGCAATTCTGCGCTTTGCTGTTTCGCAGGCAAAACCATCGAACGTTTGCGAATGAAGCTTGATGAGAAAAAGGGTCAGACAGCAGCCCTGCTTTGCAAACGGAACGGCTCTTTTTTTAATTTGAATTCCTGCACGATAACAAGGCTTAACAACGGTGACTATTTGCTTTTGTCCGTACACGGCGGCGATTCCGCAGCTGAAAATCTCCTTTTCGCGGGTGCTTCGCTGCTTGCGCTCGCCGTCGGTGCAGCGTTGTTTGCAATAAATCTTTCAAAACGCATTACAAAAACGCTTATCACTCCGCTTCAGGGCATTGCGGAACATGCGGACGGCAGCGAGTTTGCGGTTCCGTTTGACGAGCTGAAGCCCTTTGTTGAAACCCTGAAGCAGCGTCAGGCAGCAAAAAACAATATGGAACAGATGCGGCAGGAATTCACGGCAAATGTTTCGCACGAGCTGAAAACCCCGCTCACGAGCATTTCCGGCTATGCCGAAATGATTGCCACCGGCATTGCAAAGGAAGAGGATGTTCAAAACTTTGCGCGGCGTATTCATTCGGAATCCTCCCGTCTGCTGTCGTTGATTGCAGACATAATTCAGCTCAGCGAACTGGATTACATTGAGGGACGTGATGATTTTGAAAACGTTGATTTGCTTGACTTGGCACATGCGACCGAAAACAGCCTTGCTCCCGGAGCGGAAAAATACGGAATTGTGATTTCCGTTGAGGGTGAGCATTTTCAAACGTTCGGATGCCGCAGCCAGCTTGAGGAATTAATTTATAACTTGTGCGATAATGCAATTCGGTACAATAAACGGAACGGAAAGGTTTCGGTAACTGTTTTCGGCAGCGAGGGACGGCCCGCAATTTCCGTTGAGGACACGGGCATAGGCATACCGGAGGATAAGCTTGACCGCGTTTTTGAACGCTTTTTCCGCGTTGATAAGGGGCGCAGCAAGCGCACGGGCGGAACGGGACTCGGTCTTGCGATCGTCAAACATATTGCACTGCGTCACGGAGCTCAAATCTCAATTTCGAGTGAATTGGGAAAGGGAACAAAGATTACCGTTGTTTTTGAAGAGAACAAAGGCGAAAATTCCGATTAAGACATAAATAATTTCAACAAAAAACAGGGCCTTGCCGTTTCATTCGCAGCTAAGCCCTGTTTTTGTTCGGTATAAAGATTTGTTCTTTCAGAAAAAATCGATTTGTTCTTTCAGAAAAAATCCGTTTTAAGCTTTCAGCATAAAGATTTATCTCTTCGCGATAAATCCCTTTAAGCTTTCAGCATAAAGATTTATCTCTTCGTGATAAATCCACTTTATGCCTTCAGCATAAAGGCATGGTAAGCCTTAACTGCTTCGTACAGGTCGGCCTTGGAGATGATTTCCCACGGAGCATGCATGGACAGCACTGCAACGCCGCTGTCGATGACTTCCATGCCGTAATTAGCGCAGATGTAAGCGATGGTGCCGCCGCCGCCCTGATCGACTTTGCCGAGTTCGGCAGTCTGGAAGTTGACGTTTGCGTCATCCATCAGCCTGCGGAGCTTGCCCATGTATTCGGCGTTGGCGTCGTTGGAACCGCTCTTGCCGCCGGAACCGGTGTACTTATTGAAGCAAACGCCCCTGCCGAGGTATGCCGAATTCTTGCGTTCAAATACGCTCGCAAAATTGGGGTCATAGCCCGCACTGACATCGCAGCTGAGCATACGGCAGGCGGTGAGTGCGCGGCGAACGAGCAGGTCGGAATAGTCGCCTGTTGCGTTTACAAGCTCTGCAACAGCGTTTTCGAAATACTTGCCGTGCATACCGGTTGCGCCGACGGAGCCGATCTCTTCCTTGTCGGCAAGCAGGCAGCAGCAGGTGTATTCGGGCGTTTCGTCAATGCTGAGGATCGCATTGACGGAAGCATATGCGCAAACGCGGTCATCGTGGCCGTAACCTATGATCATGCTGCGGTCAAGACCACAGTCACGAGCCTTGCCAGCTGGAACGATCTCAAGCTCTGCAGAGAGGAAATCTTCCTCTTCTACACCGTATTTCTCATTCAGAATACGAAGCACGTTCTCCTTAACAGCCTCTTTCTTCTTATCATCCGGAAGGTCCTTCAGCGGCTGGCTTCCGATCAGGATGTCAAGTTTCTCACCCTCAACAGCCTCAGAAGCCTTCTTCGCCATCTGCTGTCCTGCAAGATGGATCAAAAGGTCTGTGATGTAAACAACCGGATCGTCCTCGTCCTCTCCGATGGTTACGTTTACAACTGTGCCGTCTTTCTTCGCAATCACACCGTGCATTGCCATCGGAAGGGCAACCCACTGATATTTCTTAACACCGCCATAGTAATGGGTGTCAAGATAAGCCAGATCGGTATCCTCATATAACGGATTCTGTTTAATATCCAAACGTGGGGAGTCAATGTGCGCGCCAAGGATTGCCATTCCTTCTTCCAACGGTTTCTTTCCGATCTGGAAAAGAGAGATCATTTTTTTCATGCCGACAGCGTACACTTTGTCTCCTGCCTTCAACGTCTCTTTTTTGGCAATAACCTCTTTTAAGTCGCGGTATCCTGCCTCTTCTGCCATTTTCACAGCCAGTTTCACGCATTCGCGCTCGGTTTTTCCCTCATTCAAAAATGTGCGGTATTCCTGATTTAACGCATCCACTTTTTTCAATTCTTCTGTTTCATATCCATTCCATGCATTTTCGCGTTCCATGTTCATTCCTCCATTTATTCATCAAATTCGGCTATCACATAATAGCCTTTTTCATTTTCAACTACATCTTTTACCACACCTTCGCGGTTTTTCAGCCGGTCG
>OMDD01001139.1_pt1 | contig 11024 bp, 7 predicted proteins | sample 1674331 | NCBI WGS metagenome assembly OMDD01 (sample SAMEA103958164, study PRJEB25191) | human gut metagenome | biome: human-associated habitat [ENVO:00009003]; feature: intestine environment [ENVO:2100002]; material: feces | place: Germany | collected 2013/2015
TTTCTCGCTAAAATATTTTCCGTGATTTATACAACCGCTCTTCGGCGGTAGATTATTCTTCCGCACCCTGACCCCAGGTAGGCTTGCCAACCTGGGGCTATGATTATACAACCGTCCTTCGGCGGTTGCCTCCATCACCGGATTGCCATTGATAAACTGCCGAAGTACGGTTTAATATGTCAGCACGGGGTTGGCTCGCCTACCCCGTGACACCTGCTCCAATCGTAGTAGCATTGCCCTCAACCGCCGCATCGGCTGATGATAACCCGTATTATATACGAGGTGCAACCAGTAGAAGAATTTATGGAGGTTATTCTTAGTTTGACACACATGAGGAATATGGACGTGTAACTGCTTAGAGGGTGTGCATTCTATTTTTCCATGCACACCCTCCGTTATTTTTTAGCTATTCGTTTGCTATATCAGTTCTTCACGCGCTTCACGCCGTCTACGATGTAGATGCCGGCAGGCAGGTCGTCCCACTGCTGGGTCAGCTTTACGCCGTTAAGGTTGTAGATGCCTTGCTTGCGGGCGGGCACGTCGGCTGTAATGGTGCCGATGCTGTTGTTGTCAGGCTCAATCACCACCTTGGACTTAAACACCTCGCCATTCAAAACTACCGCCTTTTGGTCGGCGTCGAACTCCGCACCGACGGGCTGTGTGATGGCGCAGTTGTCGAGGATGAGGTTGCTGATGAGTGTGATAGATCCGCTGCCGCTGCCTTCTGCCTCTACGTAAGAGTTGCGCACGGTGAGCACCTCGCTCTCTGCTCCAATAAAACCTGCTATGCCATAGCCACCCTTAACAAACAGACTGGTGTTGTCGATGGTTACGGAAGCGCTCTCCATGTCGAGACCGCAGAATCGCTTGCTCGTGAGATAGAGCGAACCGTCGCCGGTGATGGTAGACGTCTGGTTCAACACCATGCTTGCCAGGTCGGCTGTAACGGTGTTCTTGCCAATCAGCTTGACGGTGAAGTCGGAGACAGTCTTGTTCACAATGCCCGTTCCGTCGGTAGAGTTTCTTTCGATGGTGGCGTTGTCGAGAGTGAGGGTTTTTGTATCGGGGTCGTAAGAGACGCTGCCGCTCACTCCGTAGATGCTTGTGAGGTCTTTATAGTTGAGTGTTGTCACCGGCTTGTCGGCGATATAGATGCCATAGCTGTTGGGTTCAATCACAACTTTTTCTTTCACGGTTTCCCCGTTCAATGCCACCGCCTTCTTGTCGGCGTCATACGCCGCCTTGGACGGAATGTCGATGTGGCATCCCTCAAGCTTCAGACCGGCGATGTCGCAGATTGAGCCCGAAGTGCCCGTAGCTTCCACGTGAGAGTTGCGTATGGTGAGCACCTCTTCTGCCTCGTTGTAGCTTGCAGATATGCCCCATTTGCCCTCTGCCTCCAACCAGCAATTGTTGATCTCGAGAGGACAACCACCGAAGAGCAAGGCGCACAGGTCGCTCTTTACGCTGAGCTTTGCACCGCTGTCGCCCAGAATAACTGTCGACTCGCGCGTGTATATGCCAGCCGAGTTGGTAACATTAATGGTGTTTGTGCCGAGCAACTTTATCAAAAGGTTGTCGCAGGTTTCGTTCAAGATGGCGTTATAGTCATTTGCCTCAATAGTGGCGTTCTCGAGCGTCAGGGTTCTGGTGTTCGGGTCGAAATACACCTTACCGCTCACTCCGCTGATTTCGGTGAGGTCATAACGGTTGTAGCCCGTAATATCCTCTCCGGCAATCTTGATGCCATACGTTTCTTGCGCCATCACGAATGCTGACGACATCATAATTAGCACAAGCGTGAGAAACATACGCATGCTTACTTGTCTGGTTGGTTTGTTGTGTTTCATAATTTTTTTAGTTTTTTTGCCTGGGCAGCCGAAACATACCCAGAGGTTTGTAAATATTAATTAGGAAATTGGTTCCTTTGAAAGAATTTTTCATATTTTGACTATATCGTCAAGAGTCCATGTGATGTTGTCTCCGCATTTGCCTGTTTTGGAAGCCTGCACATTTACACTCGACAGCAGCGACAGCCACCACCAACATTGTTACTTTTGATTTGCTTTTCATACTCTTTTATTTTATAGGTTTCTATCTCATCTTCACAACCGCTGCTCCACCAATCGATGCGGCTTTGCCATCCACTATGATTGACTGACATTTGTCTGGTTTCCACAGCTTATTGCCTATATGTCACAACGCATCCCTTTGCGTCGGCGTTAAATTCCTGAACAAAGCGGAGAATCCACTCCCGTTGTCCGACTCTCCCTAAAATCCGTTAGCTTGGTTTATGTTTTTTATTTCGGTTTGTTCGCAAAGTTATGCAATATATTCAAATTCCAAACATTTATGCCTAAAAAATTTACTCTAATTTTTGATTATGATGATTTTTTACAACAAAAGAAACGCCCTCCGATTTTCACAAACCAGAGAGCGCATGATGTTACACTAATATTTTTTATAAAACTTACCTTATTGCCACCTTGACGGTGCCTTTCTTGAATTCCACGATATAGACTCCCGGCGACGGCACTTCAACCTGCCGGTTCAAGCCCATTCCGACAAGCATTCCGCCCGCCGAATAAACCTTAATCATCTCTGTTTCACCTACGCCGTCAACGCAGATGCGTCCGTCGCACACAGCCACACTCAAACCGTCGCCTGCCACCGCCGACACGCCGCTTGTTGTCAGGTCGCCGATATTCGAGAATTCCTTCCATCCGGTGGCTGCGGCATAGGCTGCCATCGACTCTGCCGGCACACAGAGATGCGCCGAATAGTCGGTGAATGTATTGTCACGTATCGATGGCGGAGTAACAGCCAGACACGTGATTTCCTCAAACACGACGTTCCGGAACGTCTCATGCTTAATTTCCTGGAGCGACGCCGGCAATAGTATGCGTTTCAACGACGTACAGCCGTCGAAGGCATATTCACCGATTGTCTTCACCCCTTCGGCTATACCCACCGACACGAGCGACTCGCAGCCGTCGAAAGCGAATGAGCCTATCATCCCGCCTGCCACACTCACGGCTTTAAGACTCTTGCACCCCTCAAATTCCATTCCAAGTTTGCTGATATCGCTGCTCAGCTGCAACGGATTGGCGGAATTAATCGTTTCAAGCGACTCGCAACTATAGAATGCACGGTCGGCTATCGTCAGATTGTCGGCGCAGACATTTACCGTCGTCAAAGCCTTGCAGTTGTAGAAGCATCCGCCGCCCACCGAGACGAGGTTTGACGGGAGCGTGATTTCTGTCAGCGACAAGCAATTTTTGAACACTCCGTCGGGCAATTCCGTGACGCCCTCCGGTATCTCTATCGCTGCAACGGCTGTCGACATGAATGCCCACTTGCCGATGGTCTGCAACTGGCTGCCTGACGCAAACGTCACCGCATTGAGCGACGTGCAGTCTTTGAACATATTCTCGGGAAGCGCTTTGACGGCTGCGGGAACGGTCACCTTTTGCAACTGTGTCTTGCCGCTGAACGCAGCATCGATGCGAGTCACCGGCATCTGAGAGCCGTCAATCGACAGATAGTCCTTGATGTCGGCAACCACAGTGTCGTCGGCAACACCTGTCACCCACGCTTCCGTATCGTTTGCCCTATACTCAACGCCGTCTGCCAATCCGGCAAACGTCAGATACGTGTTGCTTTCGTCCCAGCCTTTGTCAGTTGCCGCCACATACGCTGCGACGCTTCCAACCGGCACGATTACCGTGCATTTTTTGAACTGATATGAATACGTCGTCGATTTTGGTAGCGTCAGCGGAGCCGCGCTGTGGCAAACCACCTTTATGCCGATATTCCAGAAAGCGTTGCTGCCCATGGTTGTAAGCGATGCCGGCAATTCAAGCTCCTTGATTTTGCTACAATTGAAAAATCCCATCTCGCCGATTTCAGTCAAGCCTTCGTTGAGCGTTATCACCGTAATGTTCTTTATAAGCGACTCGCCCTCGCCTTCAAACATTCTCACAGCAAGCACCTCCACGGGATAGGTCTTTCCTCCAATCTGCACCGTCTGCGGAATATTGAGCGGGCCGTTGAGCTCGCTCACCACGTCGTAGCCGATTGCACGGTGGGAATCGTGATAATAACGTATGCCGTCTACATCCGCATGGTCTGTGCCTTCTACAAGCACCTCCGCCTGATTCCACCCGGCAGCGTTATAGGCATCGGAGCATCCTTCTGGCACGTGCACTGTGGTGCGGCCCGAATATGCCTTGTATTGTATGCGGGTGACTTCCGGCAACGTGGGCGGAACGGCCGACGTTGCCGGAAGTCACCCGCATTCTTATAAGACGTGTCATTGTCAATGAAATAAACAATGTTGTTCGTAACAGAGCCTGTGATATAATCACGGCTGCCAGCGGTTATCGTTGGCGAGCCTTCGATTGTCAGCTTCTGTATTCGTCCCGACTCAATCGTGACCATCTCCTTCACCGATGCCGGAAATGTCAGTTCGCTGATGCCCGACATTTGTGCAAATTTCGTTTTTACCGACTTCACCGTGCCGGGGATTACGAGCGACGTCAATTTGCTCTGCCCGGAAAATGCGTTTGCCTTGATTTCAAGCAAACCCTCCGGAAGAACTATCGACGTGTAGTCGAACCAGCCACCCCTCAAGCCATAGACGGTGAACGCTCCATCGCCGAGCGCCGTGACGCGGTAGGTCTGATTGTCGTTGGGGTTTACAACTGTCATCGGCACCACTACATCCATCTTTGTGGGACGCACCATTTCGCCGTCTACCGTATAGTCATACTTCGCCACTTCGACGGTTTTCGCCTCCGCGTCGGTGATGTTGTAACACAGCTCATCAACAACAAAGTCTGACGCCTGTATGCCTGTCGCAACGGCAAGCATTGCTGCCAACAGACAAATTTTAATTCTGATTTTTCGCATAAGATTTGGTTTGTTTTTTCGCTCACAAAAATCGGCATTTTCAAACCTACTGCAAAAAATCAAAGCCGCAAAAATGTTCCTCTCGCGCAATCCGATGTTCCCCTGACGCAATTTGTCGCTATAACATTCTGCCCTTCAACTAATTCACACCTTTATTTTTTTTGATTTTCATTCCCCTTCACACCATCTTTTCACTGCTTTCCGGAGCGCGGAATCAAACATTTACAGCACACCTGTGCCGTCTGACTCATTGTCTATTTTCTTGACGCCATTGTCAAATTTTTTGACAGTCAGGCATCCCGCCTAAAATCATTACCAATTATGTCTCAACAATTTAACTCTTTTGGCACTATTATAGCACTATTTTTTTACATGAGAATAAAATTTGTCATATTATCAATGTTTCTGGCGGCGTTGGCAGCCACGGCTCAGACACGGATGTCGGTCGACAGCTGCATGCGCTATGCCGCAAACCACAATCTCGACGTGCGCGCAGCCCGCATTTCGCTCAGCGACAGCCGTCTTGACCAGCAGTCGGCATTGGCAAGCACACTGCCGTCGGTGGGCGCTCAGATAGGCGCACAATTCAGCTTCGGACGCTCCATCGACCCCGCCACCAACACCTATAACAACCTGCGCACATTCAGCAATTCCTACGGGTTGAACATAAGCGTGCCGCTGTTTACCGGTGGAAGTCTTGTAAACGACTTCCGCAGCGCGCGTGCAGCCAAACGCCAGGCGGAGTCGGAAGTCGACGCGCAGCGCGACAACGCCTCTATCGCGGCACTCGACGCCTGCATCAATCTGCTATACTGTCAGGAATTGTCTAAAATTATGGACGCCAAACACCGCGAAAGCCTCGACGCTCTGAAGCAGACTCGCCGCATGAAGGAGCTGGGGCTGAAAAGCGCCGTAGACCTAAGCCAAAGCGAAGCCCAGGAAGCCGACGACGACTATTGCCTCACCTCCGCGCTCGCACAATTGCGTTCTGCCGAACTGAAACTGAAATCGACGATGAATTTTCCGCTCGCCGACAGTCTTTCGGTGGAGATGCCGGCAACAGGGGCGGCTACGGTCAGCAACGGGCTGCTGGCTGCCGACAATCCTCTGTTGCGTCAAGCCGAGGCAAACGTCGAGACTCAACGGCTAAACGCGCTCTCTGCCCGCGGACGGCTGATGCCGTCAATCTTCCTCAACGCCGGCATTTCCGACTACTATTACAGCCATCAGGGTCAGACAAACGAGTCGTTCGGCAGACAGATGGACGTGAACTTCGGACAATACGTCGGTGTGTCGGTAAGCATTCCGCTGTTCAACGGTCTGAGCCGCATCAACGGCTACCGCAAGGCGCGCAACAGGTATGTGGCGGCGCAGATTGCCTTGGAACGGCAGCGACTGCAACTTGACACCGACTTCTCGCAAGCCGTCATCGACCGCGACAACTTTGCCAAAGAGATTGTGAAGATGGAGCGCAAGGTCGATGCCGACTCGGTGGCATACGCTCTGGCGCGACGCAAATACGACGAGGGACTGATGGACGTGCTCGACCTGCGCAAAAGTGCCGACAATTGGTTTGCATCGCAAGCCGAACTCGTGCGCTGCCGTTTGCTCTTCGACGTGAAACGTCGCCTCGCCAACTATTACATTACAAACAAAATCTTTGACTGACATGGACATACAACTGAAAAAGCGCCGCTTCCCAATAAGCCGCAAAACGATTACAATAATCGCCATTGCCGCCGGAGTGGCTATAGCCGCCGCTATTGTGGTGCTACAAGGCGGAGCGTCGGCAATGAGAGTGGAGAGGGAGTCGCTGCTCATAGGCGACGTGACGCGAGGTCAGTTTGACGACTACGTCCGAATTCTCGGCAAGGTGCAGCCGCTCACATCGATACAGCTGAGCGCCGAGGAGGGAGGCATCGTGGACCGCATTTTCGTAGAAGAGGGCGCAAGAGTGGTGAAAGGACAACCAATAGCACAGCTGCGCAACTCTTCGCTTGACCTTGAGATTCTCAATGCCGAGGCAAACCTCGCCGAGAAACAGAATTTCCTGCGCAACACGCAAGTGACAATGGAGCAGGACAAGCTAAGCAACCGCACAGAAAAACTGCAGCTCGACATCGATGTGCGACAAAAACGACGCACGTTTGAGCAGTACAAACGTCTGCTCGACGAAGACCTGATTTCCAAAGAAGAATATCTGAAGGCACAGGAGGACTTTCAGCTTGCCTCGGAGAAGCGCAAACTTGTCTGCGAGCGGCTGCGCCAGGACTCCATCTACCGCAGCATCCAGATAAGCCAACTTGAGAGCGACCTTCAAAACATGCGTCTGAGCCTCGACCTTATCCGCCAGCGGCGCGACAAGCTGACCGTATGCGCTTCTGCCGACGGCGAGCTGGGACAGATGTCGCTGGAGCTGGGACAGACCATCGCTTCCGGACAGATGATAGGCCGCATCAACGTGGTGAACGGGCATAAGATGGAAGCCGACATTGACGAGCACTACATCGACCGCATCGCCACCGGGCTGACCGGGACGATGGAGCGTGGCAAATCCACCTATCAAGTGATGGTGGGCAAGGTTTATCCCGACGTGCGCGACTCTAAATTCCGCATCGACATGCAGTTTGTGGGCAACGTTCCTGCAAATATGCGCAACGGGCAGACAAACTATGTCAACCTGCGCCTCGGCGAACCTTCGACGGCGATAATGATTCCTCGCGGATCTTTCTTCACAACAACAGGCGGAAACTGGATTTTCGTGATAGGTAAAGACGGCAAGACTGCCCATCGCCGTTCTGTAAGAATCGGACGGCAGAATCCGAGTTTCTACGAGGTGACCGAGGGGCTGCAGCCGGGCGAGCGCGTTGTGATTGGCGGCTACGACAATTTCGGCGACTGCACAAAACTGATTATTGAATAATACAAAAAACATCCACAGATATGATTATCAAAACAACAAATCTCACAAAGACATTCCGCACAAGCGACATCGAGACTATTGCGGTCAACAACATCTGCCTTGAAATCGAAAATGGCGAATTCGTGGCAATAATGGGTCCTTCGGGATGTGGCAAAACCACATTGCTGAACATTCTCGGACTTCTTGACTCGCCATCTTCCGGCTCTTTTATGCTCAACGGCACAGACGTCGGAACGCTCGGCGAGCGCGACCGCACTCGCCTGCGACGCGGAAAGATTGGATTCGTGTTCCAAAGTTTCAATCTCATCGACGAACTCACTGTGAGGGAAAACATCGAGTTGCCGCTCACTTATATGAAAATCCCATCGGCTGAACGCCGGAAGTTGGTCAACAACATCATGCAACGCATGGAGATAAGCCACCGCGCAAAGCATTTTCCTCACCAGCTGTCGGGCGGACAGCAGCAGAGAGTGGCTATTGCACGGGCTGTGGTGAGCCATCCCGACCTCGTGCTTGCCGACGAGCCTACGGGCAACCTTGACTCCAAAAACGGAGCGGAGGTGATGAGAATCCTCAGCGAGCTCAACGCCGCCGGCACCACCATCGTGATGGTAACCCACAACAAGCACGACGCCGAGTATGCCGCGCGTGTGGTGGAGATGCTCGACGGAAAGATTGTGTCGACAATACAAAACAAAAATCTTTAATCTGCGGAGGAATCAGACGATGAAATCACTATTACGCAACCTGATGTTCGTGGCGCGGCGCTACCGCCTGTCGGTGGTGCTCAACCTGCTGGGACTGACAGCGGCATTCATGGTGTTTGTGGCACTGTTGATGCAGATTGACTACGACCGCAGCTACAATGCCGCACTGGCGGATGCCGACCGTATAGCCATGCCTTGCAACATTCCGCCAAAAGACAGCGATTTTGAAAAGTATTCGGCAATGAGCTTCCCTATAATGGAGCTGATTGGCGGGCAACCGCATGTGGAAAGCTACACCTATATCCTCGGCGACTGCTATGAGGAGACATTCTACATCAACGAGCATTTCTGCTCCGGGACGTTTATGATGTGCGCTCCGAATTTTGCCGACTTCTACAAACTCGACATCGTGGTGGGTGACAAAAAATGCCTCGATGCCAACCAGGTGATGATACCGGAAAGTTTCGCCAAGAAATATTTCGGCGACGCTTCGCCATTGGGCAAAAGCATCAACAAAGCGAAAACATGGATTGTGGGTGCCGTCTACCGCGACATCCACGCCAAAAACACATGGCTGAGGAATCCTGTGCTCAGAGTAATCGACAAATCGTGGTTTGGCGACAATCTGACGAACCCCAACATGAACTCGTTCACAATGTTCATAAAAGCCGACAGAGCGGAGAATTTCCCTGCAATACGGGCGTCGGCCAACAAGCAGTTTGAAGAAATCTGCAAAGGCAACGAGTGGTTTGGCAATACCCGCAAAGAGTTTGTGCTGATTCCGCTGACCGAGACCCACTACAACAGCGATTTCATTCTGGTGGGAGAACAAATAAAAGCGTCAAACGAGAAGATTCTGCTGTCAATAGCCTTGCTGATTCTGCTGATTGCCGCCATCAATTTCGCCAACTTCTCCAACGCGCTGATTCCGATGCGCGTGCGCAGCATAAACACGCAAAAGATTCTCGGAGCCACACAATCGTCGCTGCGCCTGTATCTGACAGCAGAGGCTGCCGGAATCGCTTTTACGGCATTCATAATTGCCGTCGGTGGGTTGTTGCTGCTGTCGCACACGGAGATGAACCAACTGACCGTGGCTGGAATAAATCCTTTCGGCAACCTGCACGTGCTTGGTCTTTCTGCCGCGACGGCGATTGTGGCAGGTGTTCTTGCCGGACTGGCTCCCGCTTGGCGGATCACGTCGTTTGCCCCTGCCGTAGCGCTTAAAGGCAACTTTGGATTGTCGCCAAGAGGCAAGGCTATGCGCACGGCGATGATAGGGCTGCAGTTCTTCATCTCGGCTTCGCTGATTGTCAGTGCCCTGCTTATGCAATGGCAACGCGACTACCTTGTGAACTCCGCCGACTACGGATTTCTGAAGGATGAGTTGATAGTATGCGACATCACCCGCGCCGACATCTCCGAGCCGCAAACCGCCGTCGAGGCTTTGAAACGTCTGCCGATGGTGGCTGATGCTTCGCTGTCGTGGAGTGTGGCTGGGCGCAAAGACAACTCCCAGGGATGGGTGTTCCACAGCGCCGACGGTAATGAGGTGGCGCCACGCACCCTGTTTGCCACCGCCGGCTATTGCAACACAATGGGCATAAAAATCGTCGACGGACGCGACTTCTGCGCCTCCGACACAAATGCCATAATCCTCAACAAGCTGGCACGCGACAAATACAGCAGCTCTGTCGATGTTGGCAAATGCCTTATGTTCGGCGGCACGCAGTTTCCAATCGTGGGCATCTGCGACAATGCGAAGTTCTCGTCGCTGCACAGCAAGACGGAGCCTGTAATGATTGTGTTGAGAAAGGACTTTAATTGCGACAACCTGACTGTGCGTGTCAAGAAAGGCGCAAACATGTTTGACGCTGCCTCCAAGATTCGCACGGAATTGACGAAGTTCAACGCTGAATACCCTTTCGAGATGCAGTTCTACAACAAGATTCTCGACGACACCTACAAAAACGAGATGCGCCTCACCAATCAGATTTCGGTTTTCTCGCTGCTTGCCATTGCCATCAGCATTATGGGTGTGTTCGGGCTGGTGGTGTTCGACAGCGAGTATCGCCGACGAGAGATTGCCGTGCGCAAAGTGTTCGGCTCGTCGACTGCCGATGTTGTGGCAATGTTCAATCTGAAATACTTAAAGATTCTGGCTGTCAGCTTCATTCCTGCAGTGCCTCTGTCATATTGGTTCGTGAACCGATGGCTTGAGGAGTTTGCATATAGAATCAGCATCGGCTGGATTGTGTATGCCGCCACGTTCATCGCCCTTGCCGCACTGACTGCCGCCACTGTCACCTATCAATGCTGGCGCACAGCCAGGGCTAATCCTGTCGACAGCCTGCATGCTGAATAGCTTCCTGAAAATATAAGTTTCCTCAATCCCGGCAGAAAGGCAATTGACTCTTGCCGTTTTTGCGGGTCAAACCGAAATTGCGGTGCATATGTTAAATTGAGCCGGATGGAATGTTAAA
>OMDD01001155.1_pt1 | contig 10894 bp, 10 predicted proteins | sample 1674331 | NCBI WGS metagenome assembly OMDD01 (sample SAMEA103958164, study PRJEB25191) | human gut metagenome | biome: human-associated habitat [ENVO:00009003]; feature: intestine environment [ENVO:2100002]; material: feces | place: Germany | collected 2013/2015
GTGGATGGCAATCTGGTATTTGTATACAGCCAGGACGCTTCCGTGTTAGGTGGAACAATCGGTGAAATGCACGCAAAGAAAATTGCTTCTGTTTATGACATGGCAATGAAGATGGGTGCACCGGTCATTGGTCTTTTAGACTGTGCGGGTGTCCGTTTACAGGAATCTGTAGATGCATTGGAAGGAATGGGTCAGATTTATGCAAAACAGACAGCAGCTTCCGGTGTTGTACCACAGATCAGTGCCGTATTCGGCAGCTGTGGAGGTGGACTTGCCGTTGCATCCGCATTATGTGACTTCACTTACATGGAGACAGAAAAAGGAAGACTTTTCGTAAACTCTCCGGATGCCATTGCAGACAACAACGTATCGAAATGCGATACAGCAAAAGCTGACTTCCAGGCAGCAAACACAGGTGTTGTAGATGCAGCCGGAACAGAGGATGAGATCCTTGCTGAGATCCGCGAATTAGTAACCATTCTTCCGGGATGCAACGAGGAGAGCGGACGTGTGGACGAGTGTACGGACGATTTAAACCGTGCATGTGAGAGCATGGAATCCATGAAAGGTGATCCAAGATACTTCCTTTCTGAAATTGCAGATGACCATAACTTTGTAGAGACAAAGAAAGGTTATGCAAAAGATATGGTAACAGGATTCATCAAATTAAACGGAATTACCGTTGGTGCAGTAGCAAACGCTACCGTAATGCATGATGAAAACGGAAACAGGACAGAGGAATTTGAAGCAGCATTAACCGCACAGGGATGCGAAAAAGCAGCAGACTTTATCCAGTACTGTGACGCATTTGATATCCCGGTACTTTCCATGACAAATACAACAGGATTTAAAGCGACTTCATGTTCTGAAAAACGTCTTCCAAAGGCACTTGCCCGTATGACATACGCATTTGCCAATGCAACAACTGCAAAGATTAACTTCATTACAGGAGATGCATTCGGAAGTTCTTATGTAATGATGAACTCAAAATCTCTTGGAGCAGATTTAGTCTATGCATGGCCGGATGCAAAAGTCGGCATGATGGATGCAAAATCGGCAGCTAAGATCATGTATGCAGATGCTTCCGCAGATGTCTTGGACGAAAAGGCAAAAGAATATGAAGCATTACAGTCAAATGTGGAAAATGCTGCAAGAAGAGGATATATTGATCTGATCATCAACCCTGCAGATACAAGAAAATACTTAATCGCAGGATTTGAGATGTTATTTACAAAAAAAGTAGAAGGGCCGATGAAAAAACACGGAGCGAAATAGAAAGGTGAAGTTTATGAAGAAGAAAATATTGCTGATGGTAAGTGTGTGTCTGATGATACTCGGACTTACAGCATGCGGAAAAACGGATCCTAAGTCTGTCGATTACAATGGCTATACATATGACCAGTTAAAACAGGTGACACAGAATACCGTTGCTACATTGGTAAATATGACTGATGAGCAGAAGACTGTGTACGAAGCCAGTGATGACGAAATGACAAAGAACATCGTTACCAGATGGGAGGATGCTACTTCCGGTGTTGGTTCTTATGTAGAACTCGGTGATTTCAAAATTACAAAATCAGGAAAGACACTGACATGTGAACAGACCATTGAGTTTGAAAAACGTGAAGTAATTTTGACTTATGTATACACTTACTATTCTATGGAAGTGGAAGATGTAACAATTGATAAGGTTTACTCACTTGGTGAAAAGATGAGCAAGGCCGGTATGAATACACTCATGGGAATGGGAACTGTATTTGCAGTATTGATCTTAATCAGCTTAGTTATTTCCTGCTTCAAGATCTTCCCATATCTTGAAAGCAAGAAAAAAGCAGGACAGACCGAAAATGCTGTAAAAGAGACAGTACAGGATATTCCGGCAGAACAGCAGGATAACACAGAACTGATCGCTGTTATCGCTGCAGCAATTGCAGCATCCACAGGAACATCTACAGATGATTTTGTAGTGCGTTCCATCAAGAGAAGATATTAATCGCAAATTTAGGAGGAAATTAAGATGAAAAGCTATACAATTACCGTAAATGGAAATGTTTATGATGTTACTGTAGAAGAAACAGGAGCAGCAGCACCTACAGCAGCTCCAAGAAAAGCCGCTCCAGCAGCAGCAGCACCGGCAGCAGCAGCCGCACCGGCAGCAGGTGCAGGAAGCATTAAGATTGAAGCAGGTGCAGCAGGAAAAGTATTCAAGCTGGAAGCAAATCCTGGTACAGCCGTTAAGAGAGGCGATACCATCTTAGTATTAGAGGTAATGAAAATGGAGACTCCGGTTGTTGCACCACAGGATGGAACTGTTGCAAGTATTGAAGTTGCAGTTGGAGACCATATTGAAGCAGGTGCATTACTTGCAACCATGAATTAAGAAAGCCAGGAGGATTAATTATGAGTTACGTAGGAGAAACAATGTCAAACCTCCTGCACCAGACAGCATTTTTGAATCTGACATGGGGCAACTTTGTCATGATTGCCGTAGCATTTTTATTCCTGTTTCTGGCAATCAAGAAAGAATATGAGCCATTACTGTTAGTTCCGATTGCATTTGGTATGCTGCTGGTAAATATCTATCCGGATATCATTATCAGCCCGGAAGAGGCAAGTAACGGTGTAGGTGGTTTGTTACACTATTTTTATATCTTAGATGAGTGGTCAATATTACCGTCTCTGATTTTCCTTGGAGTCGGAGCAATGACAGACTTTGGACCGTTGATTGCGAATCCAATCAGTTTCCTGCTTGGAGCAGCAGCACAGTTCGGTATTTTCTCAGCTTACTTCCTTGCAATCCTGATGGGATTCAATGATAAGTCCGCAGCCGCAGTATCCATTATTGGTGGTGCAGACGGCCCGACTTCCATTTTCCTTGCAGGTAAGCTTGGACAGACTGGTCTGTTAGGACCAATTGCGGTGGCAGCATATTCCTATATGGCATTAGTGCCGATCATTCAGCCACCTGTTATGAAATTATTTACAACGAAAAAAGAACGTGCGATTAAAATGGAGAACTTAAGACCTGTTTCTAAATTAGAAAGAATCTTATTCCCTGTTATCGTTACGACAATTGTATGTTTAATTCTTCCTACCACAGCACCATTAGTTGGTATGCTGATGTTAGGTAACCTGTTCCGTGAGTCCGGAGTAGTACGTCAGTTAACAGATACAGCATCCAATGCATTAATGTATATCGTTGTTATCTTACTGGGTACTTCCGTAGGAGCTACCACAAGTGCAGAGGCATTCTTAAATATCACAACAATCAAGATTGTTGTTCTCGGACTTGTAGCTTTCGTATTTGGTACAGCAGCAGGTGTACTCTTCGGTAAAGTATTATGCTGGGTTACAAAAGGTAAGATTAATCCATTGATCGGTTCTGCCGGTGTATCCGCAGTACCTATGGCTGCTCGTGTATCTCAGAAGGTTGGAGCAGAAGAGGACCCGACGAACTTTTTACTTATGCATGCAATGGGACCAAACGTTGCCGGAGTTATCGGTACAGCAGTAGCTGCCGGTGTATTTATGGCAATCTTTGGAATATAGGAGGAGAAAATCATGGCAGAAGTGACCAAAAAACCATTAAAAATTACAGAGACTGTCCTGCGTGATGCACACCAGTCTTTGATTGCAACCAGAATGACTACTGAGCAGATGCTCCCGATCGTAGATAAGATGGATCAGGTTGGTTATCATGCAGTAGAGTGCTGGGGTGGTGCAACATTTGATGCATCCCTCCGTTTCTTAAAAGAAGATCCATGGGATCGTCTTAGAAAATTAAGAGATGGATTTAAGAATACAAAATTACAGATGTTATTCCGTGGACAGAATATCTTAGGATATCGTCCATATGCAGATGATGTAGTAGAGTATTTCGTACAGAAATCTATTGCAAACGGAATTGATATCATCCGTATTTTCGATTGTTTAAATGATATCCGTAACTTACAGACCGCTGTTACTGCTTGTAACAAAGAAAAAGGTCATGCACAGGTAGCACTTTCCTATACCTTAGGAGATGCTTATACCTTAGATTACTGGATGGATATGGCAAAGAAAGTAGAAGATATGGGAGCTGATTCCTTATGTATTAAGGATATGGCGGGACTGTTAGTACCTACCAAAGCAACCGAGTTAGTACAGGCATTAAAAGATGCAACTTCACTCCCGATTGAGCTTCATACACACTATACATCCGGTGTAGCTTCCATGACTTATATGAAGGCTGTAGAAGCAGGATGTGACATCATTGATACTGCAATGTCTCCATTTGCACTGGGAACATCCCAGCCGGCAACAGAGGTTATGGTAGAAGCATTCAAGGGTACAGAATTTGATACAGGATTAGATCAGACAAAATTAGCAGAAATTGCTGATTACTTCCGTCCAATGAGAGAAGAAGCCTTAGAGAGCGGACTGATGAATCCAAAAGTATTAGGCGTAAACATCAAGACTCTGTTATATCAGGTACCGGGTGGTATGTTATCCAACTTAATCTCCCAGTTAAAAGAGCAGGGTAAAGAAGATAAATACGAAGAAGTGCTTGCAGAAGTACCTCGCGTTCGTAAAGACCTTGGTGAGCCACCACTTGTAACACCATCTTCCCAGATTGTTGGTACACAGGCTGTATTCAACGTATTAATGGGCGAGCGTTACAAAGTTGCAACCAAAGAGACCAAAGATGTACTGTTAGGAAAATACGGACAGACCGTAAAACCGTTCAATCCGGAAATCGTAGACAAAGTACTTGGCGAAGATAAGAAGAATGCAATTACCTGCCGTCCGGCAGACCTCTTAGAGCCTGAGTTAGATAAGATAGAGGCAGAGATGAAACAGTGGAAGCAGCAGGATGAGGATGTCCTTACCTATGCATTATTCCCACAGGTAGCTACAGACTTCTTTAAATATCGTGAAGCTCAGCAGACAAAAGTAGACCAGAATATTGCTGATACAAAAAATGGAGCATATCCTGTATAAGCTATTGTAAAAAATGAGAAAATGAATTAAAATAAAAGGTGTTTTGGCGAGAGCCAAGGCACCTTTTTGGGTTATAACAAAATTTTTGAAGGATCATAGCAAAATGATCCTGTCTACAATAGAGATAAGGCGGTTTTCTTATGGGGAATAGTAACGATTTGAGTAATCGGATTAATGAAGCGTACAGCACACTGAGCAAAGGACAAAAACTTCTTGCAAGTTATATCACAGATAATTATGACAAGGCAGTCTTTTTAACGGCAGCCAAATTAGGTGATGTGGTAGGAGTCAGTGAATCGACAGTTGTACGTTTTGCAACACATCTCGGATATAAAGGATATCCTGATTTTCAAAAAGCACTGGAGGAACTGGTACGCAACAAACTCAATTCCGTACAGCGGATGGAGGTGGCGTATGGGCGAATTAGTCAGTCTAAAATATTAGAATCCGTTCTCCATTCAGATGCGGAGCGAATCAAAGAGTCCATTGAGATGATAGACCCGAATGCCTTTGATATGGCGGTAGAGACAATTTTAAATGCAAAACGGATCTATATTGTGGGAATCCGTAGTTGCGCACCACTTGCAGGATTTCTTGCATTTTACTTAAATATGATGTTTGACGATGTGCGTCTGTTGTCCACAAACAGCTCCAGTGAGCTGTTTGAGCAGATGGTACGCATCAACAAGGACGATGTGATCATCGGGATCAGTTTTCCGAGATATTCCATGCGTACTTTAAAAGCAATGGAATTTGCAAACAACCGGAGTGCAAAAGTGATCACGCTTACAGACAGCGTACATTCGCCGATGAATCTGTATTCCTCCTGCAATCTGATTGCAAAAAGTGATATGGCGTCCATCGTAGATTCACTGGTGGCACCTCTTTCCGTCATCAATGCACTGATTGTTGCACTCTGCATGAAAAAACAGGGAGAAGTTGTCAATACGCTTGAGATGTTAGAAGACATCTGGGATGAGTATCAGGTCTATGAAAATGACGAGATCAACTATATTGATGATTCCATGAAAATGCGCTATGCCAGATTAGGAGAAAAAAATGAGTAAAGTCATCATCATCGGCGGCGGTGCGGCAGGAATGTTTGCGGCACTCGGAGCAGCGGATGCAGGGCATCAGGTTACGATATTAGAACAAAATGAAAAACTGGGCAAAAAAATATATATCACGGGAAAAGGCAGATGCAATCTGACGAACGCCTGTGAGACATCGGAAATCTTTGAAAACATACCGAAAAATGCAAAATTTTTGTATAGCGCCATCTATGGCTATGACAATTTCCGTGTTATAGATTTTTTTGAAGAGCATGGAATGCCAACAAAAACAGAACGTGGCAACCGGGTATTTCCGGTATCGGATCATTCCTCGGATGTCATTGCAACCCTGCAGCGGACTTTAAAAAATAAAGGAGTTACCGTAAGACTCCATACAAAGGCAGAACATCTTGAGATAGAAGAGGGAAAAGTCCGTGGTGTAAAGACATCCAATGGGACAACTTATCCGGCAGATGCAGTCATCATAGCAACCGGAGGATATTCCTATCAGACAACAGGTTCTACCGGAGACGGATACCGTTTTGCAAAAAAGAGCGGACACACGATCGCGCCATTGTCCACATCTTTAGTTCCTATGACCGTAAAAGAAGACTACTGTATGCAGATGCAGGGACTGTCTTTAAAAAATGTAGAAGTAAAGATCAAAGACGGAAAAAAAGTATTGTTTGAAGAATTTGGGAAAATGCTGTTTACCCATTTCGGGGTCAGCGGACCTTTGATCTTAAGTGCAAGCAGTGTCGTAAATGACAAGATCCGAAAAAAAGAACTTGCCATGGAGATTGATTTAAAGCCGGCATTATCGGAAGAAAAACTAGATGCCCGGATCTTAAGGGACTTTGAAGAAAATAAAAACAGACAGTTTAAAAATGTGCTTTCCGGTCTGCTTCCGGCAAAAATGATACCGGTCATGGTCTCATTGAGCGGGATCACGCCGGTGAAAAAGATCAACGAGATCACGAAAGAAGAGCGAAGAAGGCTCGTGAACTGTATCAAGCATTTTCCGATGACGCTGACCGGACTTCGTGATTATAACGAAGCGATCATTACCAGAGGCGGAGTTGCCGTCAAGAATATCGACCCATCCACGATGCAGTCAAAATTAGTGAAGGGACTCTACTTTGCCGGAGAGGTTATTGATGTGGATGCCTATACCGGTGGATTCAACTTACAGATCGCATGGTCAACCGGATATTTAGCAGGCAGTTCCATAGAGAAATAGGATGAGGCATGAAATCGTAGAAACTAACAAAAATAATAGAGTCGTAAAATCGTAGTATCATAAACTTATAGGAAGAAAAGAGTACAACGTCATAGAAAGATAGAAATAAAAAATTGGAGCAGGAAGTGAGGAAACAAGCATGAGTTTTAATATCGCAATTGATGGACCGGCAGGCGCCGGAAAAAGTACCATTGCAAAGAAAATCGCAAAAGAATTAGGCTTTGTCTATGTAGATACCGGAGCAATGTACCGTGCCATGGCACTCTATTTTTTACGGAGCAATATCTCTAATGAGGACGAGCAGGCGATCAGCCGTGCCAGTGAGAACGTAGAGATTACGATCCAATATGAGAACGGCGAACAGCAGGTATTTTTAAACGGTGAAAATGTCAGTGGTGAGATCCGCAAAGAAGAAGTCGGCAACATGGCATCTAAAACCAGTGGATACGGACAGGTGCGGAAAAAATTAGTCGAATTACAGCAGCAGCTTGCAAAAAAGGCAGACGTTGTCATGGACGGAAGAGACATTGGAACCGTCGTACTTCCGGATGCACAGGTCAAAGTATATTTAACGGCAAGTGTGGCTACGAGAGCAAAAAGACGTTATGACGAGCTGTCAGAAAAAGGACAGGAATGTAATTTAGAAAAAATAGAAGCAGACATTGAACAGCGGGATTATCAGGATATGCACCGCGAAAATTCTCCGCTTCGTCAGGCAGAGGATGCCACACTGGTGGATTCTTCCAATATGAGCATTGAAGAGGTCGTTGCAGCGATCAAAAAATTATATGAGGATGTGTGTAACGCATGAGACAGGTAACCTTAGCGAAAAGTGCGGGCTTTTGTTTTGGAGTCAAGCGGGCAGTGAACAAAGTCTATGAGGAAGCAAAAAAAGGGAGAGTGTATACTTACGGACCGATCATCCACAATGAAGAAGTAGTAAAGGATTTAGAAAACAAAGGCGTAAAAGTAATAAACAGCCTGGAAGAATTTCAGAATATTCCCGAAGGGACTGTCGTGATCCGTTCCCATGGTGTGGCAAAAGAAGTCTATGATTTTTTGAAAAAACAGGATTTAAAAATTGTCGATGCCACCTGTCCTTTTGTTTTAAAGATCCACAGGATCGTGGAGGAACATGCGAAGGCGGGAGAGCATATCGTCATCATCGGAAATGATAAGCATCCGGAGGTAGAAGGCATCAAAGGATGGTGTGGACCTAAGAACCGAACCGTCATTCAGAACAGAGAAGAAGCAGAAAATTTTGCCATAGATGGAAAACAAAAGGTATGTATTGTATCACAAACGACATTTAACTACAAGAAATTTCAAGAATTAGTTGAAATTATTCGCAAAAAAGGTTATGATATAATTGTTTTAAATACAATCTGTAATGCAACGGAGGAGCGGCAGACAGAAGCCCGTGCCATTGCAAAGGAAGCAGAAGCCATGATTGTCATCGGTGGCAGAAGCAGTTCTAATACGCAGAAGTTATTTGAAATATGTAAAATGGAATGTGAAAATACTTACTATATACAGACACTAGATGACTTGGATTTAACCAAACTGAAATCCATTGATAACGTAGGTATTACCGCAGGGGCATCCACCCCAAATAATATTATTGAGGAGGTTCAAAAGAATGTCAGAAATGAGTTTTGAACAAATGCTAGAAGAATCATTAAAAACAATAAGAAATGGGGAGGTAGTCGAAGGTACAGTTATCGATGTGAAACCGGATGAGATCATCCTGAATATTGGTTACAAGTCAGACGGTATTATTACCAGAAACGAGTACACAAATGAACCAAATGTAGATCTGACAACTGTAGTATCCGTGGGCGACACCATGGAAGCCAAAGTCGTAAAAGTAAACGACGGCGAAGGACAGGTACTCCTTTCTTACAAACGCCTTGCAGCAGAAAAAGGCAACAAGAGATTAGAAGAAGCATTTGAGAATCAGGAAGTATTAACAGCAAAAGTAGCACAGGTATTAGCAGGTGGTTTAAGCGTAGTCGTAGACGAGACCAGAGTATTCATCCCTGCAAGTTTAGTATCTGATGTATACGAAAAAGATCTGACAAAGTATGACGGACAGGAAATCGAATTTGTAATTACAGAGTTCAATCCTCGCCGCAGAAGAATTATCGGTGACAGAAAACAGCTTTTACTCGCTAAGAAAGAGGAGATGCAGAAAGAATTATTTGCAAGAATCAAAGTTGGCGATGTTGTAGAAGGAACTGTTAAGAATGTAACAGACTTTGGTGCATTTATCGACTTAGGCGGAGCAGACGGACTGCTTCATATCTCAGAGATTTCCTGGGGCAGAGTTGAGAATCCAAAGAAAGTATTCAAAGTCGGTGATGTTGTAAAGACATTTATCAAAGACATCAACGGAAACAAGATTGCATTATCCATGAAATTTGAGGATCAGAATCCTTGGAACAACGCTGCTGAGAAATATGCAGTAGGCAATGTTGTAAAAGGTGTTGTTGCAAGAATGACAGACTTTGGTGCATTCGTAGAATTAGATCCTGGCGTAGATGCATTACTTCATGTATCCCAGATCTCTTCTGAGCATGTAGAGAAACCATCTGACGTATTAAGCGTTGGACAGGAAATCGAAGCAAAGATCGTTGACTTCAATGAAGAAGAGAAAAAGATCAGCTTAAGCATCAAAGCATTACAGGCACAGCCACAGCAGGAAGAAGACGATGCTGACGTAGCAGACGTAGATATTGATGCGGTAGCAAGTGAGTTAGACGCAGAATAAAATCCGGAGATAGTGAATGGAAGGTTACGAGAAGTTTAAAAAAGATGTTTACAATTTGACAACGATTGATCTGAATGCTTATAAAGAAAAGCAGATGAGACGTCGGATTGACACATTGATTACAAAGAACAGCAAGACTTCTTATGATGACTATGTCAGACTGATCAAGAGTGATAAGGATAAGTTTGACCAATTTATCAATTTCTTAACCATTAATGTATCAGAGTTTTACCGGAACCCGGAACAATGGGCAGTTTTAGAAAAAGAACTGTTTCCGGCACTGATCCAGAAGTTTGGAAAGAGATTGAAGATTTGGAGTGCTGCCTGTTCCACAGGCGATGAACCATATTCACTGGTTATGGCATTGTCAAGACATCTTCCGTTAGAAAATATTCATATTATAGCAACAGACATAGACAAGCAGGTCTTAGATAAAGCAAGGCTTGGCATTTATAACGAAAAGAGCATTGCTTCTGTGCCGGATGACTTTAAGAAGAAATACTTCAAACAGGTAGGTTCTTCGTATCAGATTTCTGACCAGATCAAAAAATGCGTAGAATTTCGTGAACATGACTTGCTTAAAGATACTTATCCGTCTGACTGCCATCTGATCGTGTGCAGAAATGTTGTGATTTATTTCACGGAAGAAGCGAAAGATGAGATTTACCGGAAGTTTAACCGGTCATTGGTAAATGACGGACTGTTATTCATTGGCAGTACGGAGCAGATTACCAATTATAAAGAACTTAACTTCAGAAGAAACAAATCCTTTTTCTTTGAAAAAGGGAGGTAATACAAAACCTCAGGCACTGGTATGGTAGCCTGAGGTTTTTTCTAAGTTCTCAAATTTCT
>OMDD01001169.1_pt1 | contig 10807 bp, 8 predicted proteins | sample 1674331 | NCBI WGS metagenome assembly OMDD01 (sample SAMEA103958164, study PRJEB25191) | human gut metagenome | biome: human-associated habitat [ENVO:00009003]; feature: intestine environment [ENVO:2100002]; material: feces | place: Germany | collected 2013/2015
TTTTCTCCCGCAAGGGAACAGAGCCTGTCAATAATACCCGATATACGCTTGATATTGTTGTTTGCAGATATTATGAACGAGATCAGCGCTTCAAACGGTTCCTGGTTAAAAACGCGAATGCCCGACGAACCGGGAAGGCATACCCGAAGCCTTTCGTCGGCTGCAAGCGCGGCTTCAACGGCGGAATAATCGCGTTTAAGGTCAAAATAATCGATAAAAAGCTGTGCTTCGCCCTTTGCGCACGGAGTGACAATAAGCGAATCGTCGGATTGCATAACAAGCACGGCGCGTCCGCGAATTACGCCGGCGAACGCAAGGGAAGCTTCGGCATCAGGCAGACCGCATTCGTCAAACAAACCCGCCTGCATGTGCACGGGGTTTTTGACCCAACGGAACGCCTGCCCGCAGGTGCAGCATTTTTCAAGATCAAACGGTTTCACGCCGCTGACAACAAGCATGTTTTTGAAATATTTGAACTCCATATGCCGATTATACGGCAGAACGCGCGGAAAGGGAAGTGCTCGGGCGAAAATATACAGCTGTGGCGGCAAAAAATGCTTGACAATGCACGCTGAATATGGTAACATTACTCATTGAGCCGCTCCGAAACGGTTCAAAGTGATGCGAAGGCATTCACCGGAAGGGCGAGACTGGTAAGAGGAGGAACTATTATAATGTACGCAATCATCGTAACCGGCGGTAAGCAGTACAAGGTTGAGGTTGGCAGCGAGATCATGGTCGAAAAGCTCGATGAGCAGATCGGTGCAAACGTCAATTTCGACGTACTGATGATGGCTGACGGCGAAAACGTTCAGATCGGCACCCCCGTTGTTAAGGGCGTTTCTGCAAAAGCAGAGGTTCTCGAACACGGCAAGGGCAAAAAGGTCGTTGTTTTCAAGTATAAGCCCAAAAAGGATTATCGCAAGAAACAGGGTCATCGTCAGCCCTACACCAAGGTCAAGATCCTTTCCATCGGCTGAGAGGTAATTGCATGACCGAGATAACCGTTTTTTTGAAGGGCGGCAAACCGATAGGCTTTGATGCACACGGACATACGGGTTATGCCGAATGCGGAGAAGATATTGTTTGTGCAGCGGTTTCGGCAATCACGCAGACCGCCGCAATGGGCGTTTCGGAACTTGTCCGCTGCCCGGCCACACTGGAGATTAAAGACGGAGGGCTCTATCTGATGCTTGAAAAAACCGTTAAAGGTTCAAAATTGCAGCAGGCAGAGCTTATACTTGGAACGATGCTTTTGGGGCTTCGTTCCGTTGAACAAGATTATAGTGATTATCTTAAACTGACAGAGAGGGAGGTTTAACTATGTTCAGGATCAATTTGCAGCTTTTCGCACATAAGAAGGGCGTCGGCAGCTCCCGTAACGGTCGTGAAAGTGAATCCAAGCGTTTGGGACCCAAGCGTGCGGACGGTCAGTTCGTTCTTGCGGGCAACATCCTCGTAAGGCAGCGCGGCACACATTTCCATCCCGGCAATAACGTCGGCATCGGTAAGGACGATACGCTGTTTGCAAAGGTTGACGGCATTCTTCGCTTTGAAACCAAGCACGGCGGCCGCAAGTGCGTCAGCGTTTATCCCGAGGAAATCGCAGGCTGAGCTTTTCACCGAGCGAATTCTTGACAGCTCCGCAGATTCGGGCGGAGTGTAAACAAAATAACATAAAACAAAAAGCCGCGGTTTAACGACTGCGGCTTTTGTGCATGAATATGCATGAAGAAATGCACCGCTTCAAAAGTGCTGATTTATAACAGCTTGTGCGGGCGGGATCAATGCTTGCTCATCATGCTGCGCCAGATATGCTTCGTGTCGCGCTTTGCACGCTTGGGAATGTCGGGATAAACCGCCGAAACGGCAGCAACCGCCGCTGCCATGCCGAGCGCAATTCCGGAGACAAAACCGATAGCTTTCATTTTGCGTACCTCCTGCTTTTTTTGAACAGCCGAAAAGCCGAAGCTGTTGCCTTATTAGTTTGTTCATGGGATGCGAAGCTCATGCGCAGAAGAGGCTGCGGCAAATTTTTCAATTTATTCACTGCGAAAGGTTGCTAATTTTTTTAAATTGAATTATACTTGAAGCGCGGCAGTGCGCCGTGAGCGGTAAAACGATACTGAAATGATTACATTAAATCGGAGGAAGAAAATGAACGATAATTCAAAGGCACATGTAAACGATGTTATCAAAACGATGCTTGAACGCAGCAGCATTCGCGCCTACACGGACGAAAAACTTACCCAAGAGCAGATTTCTCTGCTTCAAAATGCCGCGCTCAGTGCACCGACGGCAATGAACGCACAGGATCAGCGGTTTGTGTTCGTTACGAATGCGGAAATCATTGCAGAGCTTGAAGCGGGCGTTGTGGAGGCGGCGTGCGCCGGCGGCGATGCTGCTTTTGCCGAAAGAATCAAACAGCGCGGCGGCAAAATTATGTACGATGCACCTCTTTTTGTTGGTATTTTTGCTCATCCGGCAAAATTTTCTGGGGTTGATGCGGGTATAGCGGTGCAGAATATTGCGCTTGCCGCAAAAAGCATCGGCTTGGATTCCGTCATACTCGGGCTGCCGAGGCTCGCTTTTGAAGGCCCGAATGCGGCAAAATATAAGAAACTGCTCGGTATAGAAGTGGAACGCGAATTCATGATCGGAATTTCTGTCGGTCATGCTGCAACGAGCAAAACCCCGCATGAGTGGGATTACAGCCATATTATTGATATCAGGTAAACACGTGCAGGCGGAACGGGAAGGTTTCAAAATTTATCCTGTTTTGTCCTGCTTTATCCCTGCCGTGCGCACAATGCCGAAAACGGCAAACGGGACAATAAAAAAGTTTGGAGGCAGCTTCGGACGGTTTACTCCGAAACGGAAGAAATAAACGGGCACGAAGCGGTTTGAATATGAGTAGAATACAGGTGAATGTCGGCGGAGTCCGCATGGGCGGCGGTGCACCGATTTCGATTCAGTCCATGACAAACACGGATACGCGCAATGCTGAAGCAACGGTGAAACAGATTCTGGAGCTTGAGAATGCTGGGTGCGAAATCGTCCGTTCCTCGGTTTATGATGAACGCTGCGTTGAAGTATTGCCGCAAATAATATCAAAAATACATATTCCGCTCGTTGCGGATATCCATTTTGATTACAGACTTGCCATAGGTGCAATCAAGGCGGGTGTTGCCAAAGTCCGCATCAATCCGGGAAACATCGGCTCGGAAGCGGGCGTGCGGAAGCTTGCGGAATGCGCCTCGGCATACGGAGTTCCGATACGTATCGGAGTGAACGGCGGTTCACTTGAAAAAGAACTTTTGCAAAAATACGGAGTATGCGCGGAAGCAATGGTTGAAAGCGCACAGCGTCACGCGGAACTGCTTGAAAACTGCGGCTTCGGCGATATTGTTGTTTCGCTTAAAGCGTCGGATCCGGTAACGACTGTACGCGCCTATCGCCTGGCATCGCAAATTATGCCGTATCCGCTCCATATCGGTGTTACGGAGGCGGGCATGGGCGAGACCGCATTGCTGAAATCCGCAATCGGAATCGGCAGCCTGCTTATTGACGGCATCGGTGATACGGTGCGCGTTTCGATGACCGGAGGAGTTTTGCAGGAAGTTGAGGCAGCAAAGAAGATACTTCGCGCTGTCGGCCTGCGTAAGGACGGGGCGGATGTTGTGAGCTGCCCGACTTGCGGGCGCACCCGCGTTAACCTTGAAGAAATAGTCAAAAAGGTTCGCGCTGCGCTGCCCGAAGATACGGGCAATGCAATGAAAATCGCCGTTATGGGCTGCGCTGTCAACGGCCCGGGCGAAGCGCGTGAAGCTGATATAGGCATTGCGTTCGGTTCGGTGAACGCAGTTGTGTTTAAAAAGGGCGAAATAATCTATTCGGATAAGCTGCCGCAAGTGGTGGACAGGTTCATCGCAGATACATCGGAAATGATGAAACGGAAATGATGAAACGGAAATGAAATGACATGATATGATTCTTGATTCGTGCCTTGAATCTTTGAACTGATCAGCAAACCGAATCAAAGCAAAATGACTCGATCGCGGCTTTCGCGGCTTTGCAATTGATAATGATTTTGCTTAATTAAGCCAACCCGAAAAACGGAAGGAAGCTTTCAGTGTTGAGAAAGCCATGTTGAAAATGAACAAAAGCAGTATGGAAGAATTGAATACGTATGAAAACATAAATGAGTACAGAGGAACACCCGGCTCGGCTGCGCCGGCTGATGTTCCGTTGGACGATCTTCCGCCGGCTGACAATTTCTCCGAAATGACGGCTGATGTTCCGTGGAGGGATGATCCGCCGGACGGGGGGTATTATTCGTACTCGGAGTACGGGGAATCCGGCATCGATGAGTGCAGACAGCCCGATTCCGTGCGTGCAAAAAATCAAAAAGAAAATTCAGCAGAGAAGCAAAAGAACGGCGGACACTCAAAAAAGAACCTTGCCGTTGAGTATCTTGCAAACGGGACGGTTTCAATAAAGTCTGCCGTGCGCAGCAAAAAAACGGGCGAAATCAGTGTTGATGTCGAGTGTGCGCGCCTGCTGCTGCCTGCCGAAACGGAGGAGCTGGAAAAAAACATACAGGCGGAGCTTCAATATCAAACGGTCAAATGCAGCTTTGACTATTCCGAGGTTGTTGCGCGGCTTGTCGGCGGAGACGGTGAACCCGAACTGCTGCTTCTGGATCTTTGGTGTGAAACTGCACCGCAGCTTGAACCGATATTGCGCCGTTCCCGCGTCGAAAGGCACGGAGGCGAATATGTATTCTTTGTTCCGGAACGGTACACGCGCGCAGTGTCTCAGGCGGCGGCAGGTGATTTCCGCGCATTTGTTGCGCACAGTTACGGTTGGAATACGCCGCTGCGCATTGTTGCCGATGCAAATGCGGATGACGGAATCGATCTTGCCGAACCGGTCGTAAAGCGCGATTGGGGCAGTGCGGCAGCTTTGAAAAAAACCGTCAAAACGCAGCGCAAGAACATTAAAAAGCTTTCTCCCGGCGATATTGTTTACGGAAAAGAAATTCTCAAACCCGAAGTTCAGCGCATGGCGGATTTGGACGATAAATCCGGGCGCGTCACTGTAAAAGGAACAATACTGAGCATTGAAACATTTGTTTCACCAAAGCGCGGAACGGTTATAATCACGGTTTTTATAACCGACCTCACAAACTCCGTTGCGGTAAAGCTATTTCCGGATGAAGCAGCAAAGGCGCGAACTTCACAGCTGCTTGAAAAAGCAAAGGAGGAGGGCGCGGCACTGATGGTGCGCGGCTGGTTCAGGTACGATAATTATGCCCGTGATTACTGTATTTTTGCGGACGATATAAACCGTTATCCCGTCGAACGCAGAACTGACGCATCGGCCGAAAAGCGTGTTGAGCTGCACCTTCACACAAGAATGTCCGCAATGGATGCAACGGCGGATCTGGACAAAGTTGTTGAGCTTGCCGCAAAATGGGGGCATACGGCAATTGCAATAACCGATCACGGCGTTGTGCACTCTTTCCCGGAGGCCAAAAAAGCCGCCCAAAAGAACAATATAAAGGTTATATTCGGCTGCGAAGGCTATCTGCTTCCCGATTGCGAACTTGTTCCGCTTGAAAGGGAGTATTGTGCCGTTGCGGTGACATATTTCGGAAGCGGCATTCACGGGCGCGTGTTTGATATCGGCGCAGTGAAGTTCGATTCGTTCGGGCGCGTTATTTCAACATTCAGAACTCCGGTGAACCCCGGCGTCCCTCAGCTTCCGCGCATTGCAAAGCTGACGGGTTACACGGATGATGATATTGACGGTGCACCTCTGCTTTCCGAAGCGGTGAATATGCTTTCGGATTTTGCGGGAGGAGCGGCGCTTGTTCTGCATTGCCCGGAACAGCTCGATCTGCTGCATGAACTGACTGCCGCGGCAGGGCACGGAAAGGAACTCGAGCTCAGCAAAAGCTGCGTTTCGGGCTCAATGCTGATGCAGTATCTCCGCCGTGACTTAAAGGCGGAGGAAAGACAGCTTCCGGAGCTGAATGCGGGTGCGGCAGCGGAATGGACAGCAAAAAACACGGCCGATTTGCTGAGCAAATGCCGTGAGCTGAATGTTTCGACGGTTCCGCTGATTGACTGCACGATAAAAAATCTTCACAAGCAGAAAACGAACCACATAGTGCTGCTTGCGGCAACGCAGCCCGGACTTAAGAATCTGTATAAATTGGTTTCGTATTCAAACCTTGACCATTTTTATAAGACACCGCGTATTCCGCGCAGTCTTCTCAACCTGCACCGCGAGGGTATTATAATCGGCACGGCATGTGAGGCCGGTGAGCTTTTCCGTGCAATGGTGGACGGAAAAAGCGAGGAGGAATTGCTGAAGATAGCTTCATGGTACGATTACCTTGAAATTCAGCCGATCGGAAACAATGCCTTCCTTGTGCGCGAGGGGCTTGCAAAGGATGATGAAGAGCTTCGCGATTTCAACCGCCGTATTGTTGCACTCGGCGAAAAACTGAACAAACCCGTTGTTGCAACGGGAGACGTTCATTTTATCGAACCGGAGGATTCGATTTTCCGCGCAATACTGATGTGCTCTCAGAATTTCAAAGACGCAGCGGTTCAGCCGCCTCTTTATTTCAGAACAACGGAAGACATGCTTGCGGAGTTTCAATATCTCGGCAGTGATAAGGCGTTTGAAGTTGTTGTTAAGAATACAAATTTGATTGCGGATATGTGTTCTCAGCTCCGCCCGTTTTTGGACGAAAAACAAACTTACTCGCCGGAACTTCCGGGCGCGGCGGATGAACTTAAGGGCCTTGCCCTGAACACCGCACACGAGCTTTACGGGGATCCGCTGCCGGAAATCGTCCAAAAAAGACTCGATAAGGAATTGAACTCAATCATCGGCAACGGTTACTCATCACTCTATATGGTTGCGCAGAAACTCGTTTCAAAATCCCTCAGCGACGGCTATCTTGTCGGTTCAAGGGGTTCGGTCGGTTCGTCCTTTGTTGCACACCTTGCAGGGATAACCGAGGTAAACGCGCTCCCCGCGCATTATCGCTGCCCGAATTGCAAATACAGCGAATTTCCCGATGTAGGCGATGACTCACGCTGCGGGATCGACCTTCCGCCGAAAGATTGCCCGAACTGCGGAACTCCGCTGCGACGGGAAGGGTATGAAATTCCGTTTGAAACTTTCCTTGGTTTCAAGGGTGATAAAACTCCGGATATCGATCTTAACTTTTCGGGCGAATATCAGCCCGTTGCGCACAAGTTTACGGAGGTCATGTTCGGTGAAGGTCATGCCTTCCGCGCGGGCACGATTTCGGGCGTTAAAGATAAAACCGCATACGGTTATGTGCTGCACTATTGCGAGGAATACGGGCTGAACCTTTCCGAAGCGGAAAAAAACCGTCTTGCAATGGGCTGCGTCGGCACGCGCCGAACAACGGGGCAGCATCCGGGCGGCATTGTAATCGTCCCGGAAGATTTGGAGATTTTTGACTTTTGTCCCGTGCAGCATCCGGCGGAAAAAATTGATGCGGAAAGCATAACAACACACTTTGACTTCCATGCATTGGACGACAAACTTGTCAAACTTGACATTCTCGGACATGATGACCCGACAACGCTGCGAATGCTTCAGGATATAACGGGCGTAGATCCGAAGAGTATTCCGCTGCACGATGAAAAAACAATGTCAATCTTTAAATCGGATGAGGCACTCGGAATATCCCTTAAGGAGCTGAAATGCGATGTCGGCAGCCTCGGCATTCCCGAATTCGGAACGAACTTTGTTCGCGGAATGCTGATGGATACGCGTCCGACAACAATGGAAGAGCTTGTTCGTATCGCCGGACTTTCCCACGGCACGGATGTGTGGCTTAATAATGCGCAGGATCTTGTGCGGGACGGCACCGCAACGCTGATGGAGGTTATATGCACACGCGACGATATTATGAACTATCTCATTGCACACGGCGGAGAACCCTCGCTGTCGTTTAAAACGATGGAGAGCGTCCGAAAAGGCAAGGGACTTAAGCCCGAGATGGAGGATGCAATGCACGAGAACAATATTCCGCAGTGGTATATCGACAGCTGCAAAAAAATCAAGTATATGTTCCCGCGCGCTCATGCAGCGGCGTATGTTATGATGTCTTTCCGCGTAGCATATTATAAGGTGCATTACCCGCTTGCGTTCTATGCGGTTTATTTCACGGTTCGTGCGGATAAATTTGATATTGAACAGTGCCTCGGCGGCGCGGAACGCGTACTCGGCAATCTTGAAGAGCTTAAGGCAAAGGATAAACTTGAAACAAAGGACGAGGAACAGATAGTTATCCTTGAAATGGTCTATGAAATGAATCTGCGCGGAATCGAACTGCTCCCGATAGATATTTACAAATCGAAAGCAACGCGTTTCACTGTTGAGGACGGCAAGCTTCGCCCGCCGTTCAATGCCATTGCCGGCTTGGGCGATAACGCCGCTCTGCTGATTGAAAAAGGTGCGGAGGGAGGACAATTCATTTCCCGCGAGGAGTTTGTGAAGCGTACACATGCAAATTCTGCCGTGATGGAAAAGTTGGATGCCCTCGGCTGCCTTGACGACTTGCCGGACAGCGATCAGGTCTCAATGTTCTGACGGGGCGCCGCACGGACGGCAGAAACATCCGAACCGCGCGATATTCGGAAAATTCCGCAATATATGCAATGTTTTTTCGGAAAGCTATTGCTTTTTGAGGCAAAGTATGGTATGCTTACCTCAGTAATGAGTTTTTTGATGCGTTTAAGCCTTGAAATCGTGTTAAAATGCATCATTTCGGATGAGCGGCATGAGGTATTCGTGCATTTAAGAGTGGGCAAAACCCGCTCTTTAATTTTGAAAAAACCTTGCGCATGCATTGCGTTTCGGAGGAATTGCGGTTGAAGCTGACAGACAGGATTTTTGAACTCACGGAATCAAAAGTTCGTGAATTGGGCTATGAGCTCTATGATGTTGAATATCAAAAGGAATACGACAATTGGGTTCTCACCCTTTATATCGACAGTAAAGACGGAATTTCGCTTGACGATTGCGAAATTGTGAGCAATGCTGTTGATCCGATTCTTGATGAAGCGGATCCGATTGAACAGGCATACTATCTTTCGGTCAGCTCCGTCGGCATAGATCGCCCGCTGAAAAAAGACAAAGATTTTCAGCGCAGCATCGGCAAAACGATCGACGTGAAGCTTTATGCGCCGCTGAAAGGCAAAAAGGAGTTCTGCGGAGAGCTTGTTTCGTTTGATGCGGAATCATTTACGGTTCGCACATTGCCGCGAAAGCCCGGCGAAGCTTCGGAAACGGTCACCGTTGGGCGCAGGCAGGCGGCACTCGTGCGTCCGCACATAGATTTTTAAACATTCCCGGGTCTGCGGGTTCTAAAAATTAAAATTTTAAACCGAAAAATATTTGTGATTTCTAAGGAGTATAAATATAATGAAGAACAATGCCGAGCTTATCAGTGCGCTTAACGTAATCAGCAAACAGCGCGGGATTTCCGTTGATATCCTTGCGGATGCTATCGAATCCGCACTTGTAAGTGCCTATAAAAAGAACTACAATGTGAACTGCAACGTCCGTGCGAATCTGGATCGCGAAACAGGTGCAATCGAAATCTGGGCTTCCAAAACCGTTGTTGAACAGGTTGAAAACCCCTTTACGGAAATTTCAATTGAAAAAGCAAAGCAGATAAATCCGCTTTATGAAATCGGCGATGTTCTCGAGGAAGAAGCGGACACAAAGAATTTCGGCAGAATCGCGGCGCAGACTGCAAAGCAGGTCGTTATGCAGCGCATTCGCGAAGCGGAACAGGGCGCAATCTTTGAGGAATATTCCGACAAAGAATACGAAGTTCTGACAGCAATCGTTCAGCGCGTCGAAAAGAACGGTGTTTATGTTGAACTCGGCAAAACCGACGGCATAATTCCGTTCAATGAGGTTATCGTCGGCGAAAACTATGCGCCGAATGACCACATCAAGGTTTATGTTCTGAAAATACAGCGCGACACGAAAGGCCCGCAGATTATCGTTTCAAGGACGCATCCCGGCCTTGTAAAGCGGCTGTTTGAGCTTGAAGTACCCGAAATTCAGAGCGGGGTCGTGCAGATAAAGTCTGTTGCGCGTGAGGCCGGACAGCGCACCAAGATCGCGGTTGCAAGCTTTGACCCCCAGGTTGATGCCGTCGGTGCATGCGTCGGACAACGCGGCACAAGGGTCGAAAACATCGTCAACGAGCTCCATAACGAAAAAATGGACATCATCGAGTGGGATCCCGACATTGCGGTTTATATCGCAAAGGCACTCGGTCCCGCAAAGGTTTTGATGGTTTACATTAACGAAGCGGAAAAGGCTGCAAAGGTCATTGTTCCCGATAATCAGCTTTCACTTGCAATCGGCAAGGAAGGACAGAACGCAAGGCTTGCCGCAAAGCTCACAGGCTGGAAGATAGATATCAAGAGTCATTCCCAGGCTGAAGCGGATATGGAACTTGAGATGGGTTCCGTTGACGGCGTTCCCGGCAGCGAAAGCGGAAACGATATGTTCAATGATGACGAGGCATTCGGAGAGCAGGGGTTCAACGGTGCTCCGATGAATTTTGATGATTTCGGCGGGCAGAACATCTGATTTTCACTGAAACAAAATTTCAAACATGATTTAAATTTTAACCGAGGTTCTTGGTGAATCGGAACGGACTTCGGTACGGAGGTTGCGAATTGCAAAAGAAAATCCCTCTGCGCATGTGCGTCGGCTGCCGTGAGATGCG
>OMDD01001177.1_pt1 | contig 10743 bp, 9 predicted proteins | sample 1674331 | NCBI WGS metagenome assembly OMDD01 (sample SAMEA103958164, study PRJEB25191) | human gut metagenome | biome: human-associated habitat [ENVO:00009003]; feature: intestine environment [ENVO:2100002]; material: feces | place: Germany | collected 2013/2015
AACCTCATGGAAGGTTACGGCGGCGATAACCCCTCTGCCAAGAGTCAGGGTATGAAGCAGCTGATGGCTGGCGGCGGCGTTGCCCTCATCGGTATCACTCTGGTGCCCCTGCTGAGCGGTCTGTTCGGCTGATCTTTTCCGGGCGGCGTTTGCCGCCCTTACATATTACTTGCAAGCAGCTTTCAGCCCCACCGTGGCAAACGGATTCCTTATTACAAAGGAAGCGCATTGCAAAACGAATATTCACTGTTACTTGAAATGGAGGCGATTTTTATGCAGTTTCTGACGCACATTATCTTTTTGCTCAACCTGCTCAAGACCCTGATCAATCATTTTTCTTGATGGGTGGTGGCACTGAGTGGAAACAGTTCTCAAAGCAATCTCCGATTGGATCAAGTCACTGCTGACAGCGGCAATCATGTCCAATCTCAACGGCCTGTTCGATGATGTGAACACCCAAGTGGGCAACATCGCACAGCAGGTCGGCACCAAACCATCCAGTTTTGAACCGCGCGTTTTCGCCATGATCGAGGCTCTGTCCCGCAATGTGGTGCTGCCGATTGCAGGCGTGATTTTGACCTTCGTTGCCTGTTATGAACTGATTCAGATGATCACAGAACATAACAACATGGCAAATTTTGAGCCTGCCTTGCTGATGAAATGGATCTTCAAGACTGCCATTTCGGTGTGGATGATCTCCAACACCTTCGACATCATCATGGCGGTGTTCGATGTGACGCAGCAGGTGGTGGCAAATTCCAGCGGCATTATTTCCGGCAACACAAGGGTCAACGACATCGGGCTTTCCATGCTGCAATCCAGCATGATGCAGATGGACGTAGGCCCACTGTTCGGGCTGTTCTTGCAGTCCTTCTTCATCGGCATCACTATGCGCATCCTGTCCATCGTGATTTTCGTCATCGTCTACGGAAGAATGATTGAGATCTACATGATGGTCAGCCTTGCCCCGGTGCCCATGGCAACATGGGGCAACCACGAGCAATCCCATGTGGGACAGAACTATCTTCGTTCTCTGTTTGCGCTGGGATTTCAGGGCTTCCTGATTCTGATCTGCGTGGCGATCTACGCTGTTCTGCTTCAGAATGTTGCCATATCCGGGGATGCCATCAACTCGATCTGGAGCATCGTGGGGTATACCGTGCTGCTCTGCTTCTCGCTGTTCAAGACCAGCTCTGTCGCCAAAACTCTGCTGGGTGCCCATTGATTCGGAGGTGAAATTTTGGCAGCTTATATTTCCGTGCCGCGCGATTTCAGCAAGGTGAAGTCCAAAGTAGCCTTCAACCTGACCGCCCGGCAGCTTATCTGTTTTGGTGCAGCGGCAGTCGTAGGCGTGCCGCTGTTCTTTGTTCTGCGGGACACCGCTGGCAATTCCGGTGCTACCCTCGGCATGATGGCGGTCATGCTGCCCATGTTCTTTCTGGCCATGTACCAGAAGAACGGTCAGCCCGCCGAAAAGATTCTGCGGTACTACTTTCAGGCGCGCTTTGTTCGCCCGAAGGTGCGTCCGTACCAGACCCGCAATTACTATGCACTGCTTGTGAAGGGAGATGACGCCCATGATTCCGTTTCTGAAAAAGAATAAAGACGGCAAAAAGCCGCCCAAGCCCACAGTGCCCCACACGGCACAGGAAAGCATCCCGTTCCAGCGGATGTTTGAGGACGGTACCTGCCGTGTCCGTCCCGGCTACTACACCCGCACCATCCAGTATCAGGATATCAACTATCAGTTGGCGCAGCAGGAGGACAAGACCGCCATCTTTGAGGAATGGTGCAGTTTTCTCAACTTTTTCGACAGCTCCATCCACTTTGAACTGTCCTTTGTGAACACTGCTACGGACAGTGCAGACTTTGAAAAGTCCATCCGTATCCCGTATCAGCAGGATGGTTTTGACGATGTTCGTGCCGAGTACAGCCAGATGCTGCGGCAGCAGCTTTCCAAGGGCAACAACGGCCTGACAAAGACAAAATTCCTGACCTACGGCATCGAGGGTGACAGCATGGCGCAGGTCAAACCCCGGTTGGAGCACATCCAGAACGACCTGATGAACAACTTTCACAGGTTGGGCGTTCTGGCAAAGCCGCTGGACGGTACGGAGCGTCTGCGGCTGATGCACGGGATGCTGAACATGGACGGTGCCAACAAGTTCCACTTCAACTGGAAAGACCTTGTGCCCAGTGGTCTGTCCGTAAAGGATGCCATTGCACCCACTGCGCTGGCGTTTAAGAACAGCCGCACCTTTCAGATGGGCGGCATCTTCGGGGCGGTCAGCTTCCTGAATATCACGGCTTCTGACCTGAGTGACCAGTTGCTGAAGGATTTTCTGGACATGGATTCCAGCCAGATCGTTACCATGCACATCCAGTCCGTTGACCAGAACAAGGCCATCAAAACCATCAAGCACACGATTACCGAACTCGATAGATCAAAGATCGAGGAACAGAAAAAAGCCGTCCGCGCCGGGTATGACATGGACATCATCCCGTCCGACCTTGCCACCTACGGGGCCGAGGCCAAGAAGCTGTTGCAGGACCTGCAAAGCCGCAACGAGCGGATGTTCCTGGTGACGTTCCTGGTGCTGAACACCGCGGACAATCCCCGCCAGCTGGGCAACAACATCTTCCAGGCCAGTTCCATCGCGCAAAAGTACAACTGCCAGCTGACCCGGCTGGACTTCCAGCAGGAGGAAGGCTTGATGTCCTCTCTGCCGTTGGGGCTGAACCAGGTAGAAATTCAGCGGGGGCTGACTACCAGCTCCACCGCCATCTTCGTGCCGTTCACGACTCAGGAGCTTTTTCAAAATGGCAAGGAGGCGCTGTACTACGGCATCAACGCCCTGTCCAACAACCTCATCATGGTGGACCGCAAGCTGCTGAAAAACCCCAACGGCCTGATTTTAGGCACGCCGGGCAGCGGCAAATCCTTCAGCGCCAAGCGCGAGATCGCCAACTGCTTCCTGCTGACTTCGGATGATGTCATCATCTGCGACCCGGAGGCCGAGTATGCGCCGCTGGTGGAGCGCCTGCACGGGCAGGTCATCAAAATCTCGCCCACCTCCACCAACTATATCAACCCGATGGACTTGAACCTGGACTATTCGGACGATGAAAGCCCGCTGTCCCTGAAATCCGACTTTATCCTGTCGCTGTGCGAGCTGATCGTGGGCGGCAAGGACGGGTTGCAGCCGGTACAGAAAACCATCATCGACCGCTGTGTGCGGCTGGTCTATCAGGACTACCTCAACGATCCGCGCCCGGAGAATATGCCCATTCTGGAGGATTTGTACGACCTGCTGCGGGCGCAGGATGAGAAAGAGGCGCAGTACATCGCAACGGCGCTGGAAATCTACGTCACCGGCTCCCTCAACGTGTTCAACCACCGCAGCAACGTGGACATCAACAACCGCATTGTCTGCTACGACATCAAGGAGCTGGGCAAGCAGCTGAAAAAGATCGGGATGCTGGTGGTCCAGGACCAGGTGTGGAACCGCGTCACCATCAACCGGGCCGCCCGCAAGTCTACCCGCTACTACATCGACGAGATGCACCTGCTCTTGAAAGAGGAACAGACCGCCGCCTATACGGTGGAGATCTGGAAGCGGTTCCGCAAGTGGGGCGGCATCCCGACCGGGATCACGCAGAACGTGAAGGACCTGCTTTCCAGCCGCGAGGTGGAGAACATCTTTGAAAACTCCGACTTCGTGTATATGCTCAACCAGGCAGGCGGAGACCGTCAGATCCTCGCCAAGCAGCTGGGCATTTCCACGCACCAGCTAAGCTATGTGACCCACTCCGGTGAGGGCGAGGGCCTGCTGTTCTATGGCTCCACGATCCTGCCGTTTGTAGACCACTTCCCGAAGAATACCGAGCTTTACCGCATTATGACCACCAAACCCCAGGAACTGAAAAAGAAGGAGGATGAATGATGATGAACCCCAACATTTTGAATAAAAATCCGCTGATGTTTTTTGACAGGGCGGTAAATGCCCAGCGCAGCCAGCTGCTTACGGTCATGGCCGATGCGGTAAGTGAGTGCCGCACGGCGGCAGATCAGGCAGCCGAACTGAATGAGACCGGTCAGGTGGGGCTGCTCCGTCTGGCAGAGGTCTGGAGCACCATCCGTGCCAAGGAAGGTATGGGTGGTCTGGTTCTGGAAGGAACCGAAGCGAAGATCCTGTCCGATGTGGTGGCACAGTTTTATGCCTACCTGTCCGGCTGTATGTTCAACGATCCTGTGGGAATGGCCATTTATGCAGAGCTGCACTACATGATGTCCTCCCTCATGCTGGGAGAATGGTTTGAATAAAGAGCCGCGCCTGCGCTTTACTGATGAGGAACGGTCTGATCCTGCACTGGAAAAGCCGATCCGTAAAGCGGAGAAAGCTGCGGCCAGAGCAGATAAGGCGCAGGCCAATATCCCAAAGAAAAAGGTCAGGCAGACGGTCATTGACCCGGATACCGGAAAAAAGACCTCGAAGCTGACCTTTGAGGACAAGAAAAAGCCACCTTCCAAAGTTTCTCAAGGAGTCAGGGAAGCTCCCGTCCATCTGGTTGCGGGCAAGCTCCACAAAGAGATCCGGGAAACAGAGCAGGACAATGTGGGCGTGGAAAGCGCCCACAAGTCCGAGGAAGCGGTGGAGACCGGCGCTTATCTGGTGCGGGAGGGCTATCGCAGCCACAAGCTGAAGCCGTACCGCAAAGCAGCCCAGGCAGAGCGTCAACTGGAAAAGGCAAATGTAAATGTTCTGTACCAGAAATCTTTGCAGGAAAATCCCCAGTTTGCCAGCAATCCGCTTTCCCGCTGGCAGCAAAAGCAGGCCATCAAAAAGCAGTATGCCGCCGCCAAACACGCCGGTCAGACTGCCGGAAATACCGCCCAGGCTGCATCCAAAACCGGAAAAGCCGCAAGGACGGTAAAAGAAAAGGTACAGCAGGCAGGGGCATTCGTCATGCGCCACAAGAAGGGTTTCCTGATGGCAGGGGTTTTGTTCCTCATTACCTGTATGCTGATGAATACCATGTCCTCCTGCTCCATGATGGCGCAGAGCATCGGTTCCGTTCTCTCCGGCACCACCTATCCGTCGGATGACCCGGAAATGCTGGCGGTGGAGGCAGATTATGCAGCCAGAGAAGCCCAGTTGCAGGAGGAAATCGACAACATTGAAAGCAGCCACCCAGGGTATGACGAGTATCGCTATGACCTTGGTATGATCGGTCATGACCCTCATGAGCTGGCAGCATTTCTGTCTGCCGTTTTGCAAGGCTACACCCGGCAGAGCGCTCAGGCAGAGCTGGCGCGTGTGTTTGCAGCACAGTATCAGCTGACGCTTACTGAGGAAGTGGAGATTCGCTACCGCACGGAGACCTCCACCGACCCGGAGACCGGCGAGACCACCTCAGAAGAAGTCCCCTATGAGTATTACATTTTGAATGTGAAACTCACCAGCAAGCCCATTTCCGCTGTGGCGTCGGAGTTACTGACCCCGGAGCAGATGGAAATGTATCAGGTTTACCGGCAGACCATGGGCAATAAGCCGCTGTTGTTTGGCGGCGGCTCCCCTGATACCAGCGGCTCGGAAGATCTGTCCGGTGTGCAGTTCATTAACGGTACCCGCCCCGGCAATCCTCAGCTGGTGGAACTGGCCAAGCGTCAGGTGGGCAATGTGGGCGGCTATCCTTATTGGAGCTGGTATGGCTTTGACAGCCGCGTGGAGTGGTGCGCCTGCTTTGTATCCTGGTGTTATAACCAGGCTGGAAAAAGTGAACCGCGCTTTGCAGGCTGTGAGTGGCAGGGCGTTCCGTGGTTCCAGTCTCATGGACAATGGGGTGCAAGAGGCTATAACAATCTGGCTCCCGGAGATGCAATTTTCTTTGATTGGGATTTGGATGGGACAGCAGACCATGTGGGTATCGTGATCGGTACGGATGGCAGCCGTGTTTATACGGTGGAGGGAAATTCCGGCGATGCCTGCAAGATCAAAAGTTATGACCTGAATTATCAAAGTATTAAGGGCTACGGCCTGATGAACTGGTAACAGACTTTGTGGAAAGGAGTGAACGGTTATGGCAAAAAACAAAATTGAACGTATCGACCAGGAAATTGAGAAAACCCGTGAGAAGATTGCGGAATATCAGGAAAAGCTCAAGACCCTGGAAGCACAGAAAACGGAGGCAGAGAATCTGGAAATCGTTCAGATGGTTCGTGCGTTACGCATGACTCCAGCACAGCTGAACGCTATGCTTTCCGGTGGAATGAACCACGGTAGAGATACAGCACTGTCGGAATCAAATAATCAGGAGGTTACCGCTTATGAAGAATAAAAGAATTTGCAAAACACTTTCCGCCCTTTGCCTGACAATGGTTGTGGCATTTGGCTTTACGATCCCTGCTTTCGCACAGGGGTCAGAACAGGCTCCGGCGGCACCGGCAGAGGATTCTACCAATGACAGCAATGTGATTGTGGAAGAAACAGAACCGGCACCGGCACTTACACCAGATGGCAATGCCGCTCTGGTGGATGATTTTGGTGGCAATAAGCAGCTCATTACCGTTACCACCAAGGCTGGCAACTATTTTTACATTTTGATCGACAGGGCTAATGAGGATAAAAAGACTGCTGTTCACTTTCTGAACCAGGTGGATGAAGCGGATTTGATGGCACTGATGGAAGATGAAAATGTCAAAGAGGAGCCGGCTGCTGTGTGTAGCTGCACGACAAAATGTGAAGCAGGGGCAGTCAATACGGCTTGTCCGGTCTGTGCAACTGATAAGAGTAAATGTACGGGCAAAGCACCGGAACCTCCGGCAGAAACATCGGAGCCGGAAAAGGAGAAGCCTGCCGGATTGAACCCGGCTGCGATAGTCCTTTTGCTGGCTCTGCTGGGAGGCGGTGGCGTATTTGCCTACTTGAAGCTCGTTAAGAATAAGCCTAAGACCAAGGGCAATGACAGTCTGGACGATTATGATTATGGCGAGGAAGATTCCGAGGAATGGGAAACCGAGGATGAGGAGTCGGACGAGCCGGACGCTGACGGGGGCAGCACAGAAGAAGATGACGAGGACAGCGTGAAATGACCCGTTTCACAGACAGTCCCTATGAACGCATGATGACACGCAGGCCGGAGGGCGGGAAGGAAACTTCCCGTCCTCCTTCTTTACCCCACAACCACCCCTGCTATGGTTGCGGGAGTTATGGAAGCCCCTGCGTAGGTATCTGCCATCGTGAGATGGAACGCTGGCTCAAAGAAAGGAAACGAAAAAAATGAGTGTTCTGATTATATTTATCAAGCTGATTGCTGTTTTTGACCTGCTGGTGATCGCCGTGTATTTTGGCGGCGACATTCTTTCTACCATGTTAAACAAACTTCGGAGAAAGCCAAAGCAAGATTACCCCTTTGATTTCTCCTTAGATACCGTGACAGTTTCATTGTCCATAGATTCTATCCGTCAGCTTTGTTCCGACGATGCGGCAGATTTTGTGGAAGAAAAGATCCTGCCAAATGCGGAGAAAACAATGGCCGTGCTGACGGAACAAGAACAGACGGCGGCTCGTCTGCTCTTATCCGCTTTGATCGGTTTTCTTGCAGCAGAAGCTCCTATGGATGAACAGAGCTTTCCTTTGATGATGGAACTTCTGAACTGCATGGAAGGGGAAAAAGAAGATGGTTGTCAGGATGCAGTAGATAGTTTACTTGAAGATGCCGCCTGCAATACCCGCCGTCACGAAGAATATTACAGCAATTATCAACGCTACCAGCTGATGCAGGTGGATAAAACCCGTGTCATTTTGGCTTGCCGTATCATCATCAATGACCTGCTGGGGAAACTGTACCGCTATGACTACCGGTTTGGCTATAACCTGCTACTGGATGAGGAAAACAGCATAGAGAAAAAACTGCACACGCCTGTGCGGGAAGAATGGGAGGCTGAAGATGATGAGATATAAACTGGTAATCGCTGAAAAACCATCGGTTGCACAAAGTCTGGCGGCGGTGATCGGTGCAACCGTCCGTAAGGACGGGTATCTGGAGGGCAACGGCTGGCGTGTCAGCTGGTGCGTGGGCCACCTGGCCGGTCTTGCGGATGCAGACAGCTATGACCCCAAGTATGCCAAGTGGCGATATGATGACCTGCCTATTTTGCCGGAGTATTGGCAGATGGTGGTGGGAAAGGATAAGAAAAAGCAGTTTGATATTCTCAAAAAGCTGATGAATGCCCCGGATGTTTCGGAGGTGGTAAATGCCTGCGATGCCGGACGCGAGGGCGAGTTGATCTTCCGTAGCGTCTATGAGCTGGCAGGTTGCAAGAAGCCGATGAAAAGGCTCTGGATTTCTTCGATGGAGGACTCTGCCATAAGGGAAGGCTTTGCAAACCTGCGCCCCGGTGCGGATTATGACGGACTTCGGGATGCTGCCCTCTGCCGTGCCAAGGCCGACTGGCTGGTGGGAATCAATGCCACAAGGCTTTTTTCCGTGCTGTATCACCGCACCCTCAACATCGGGCGCGTGATGTCCCCAACACTGGCGCTCATTGTCCAGCGAGAAGGTGAGATCGACACCTTTCAGCCGGTTCCCTTTTATACCGTGGCGCTGGAGCTGCCCGGTCTTACCGTATCCGGGGAGCGCATGGCGAATAAGGCCGCTGCCGAGCAGCTGAAAGAAGCCTGTCAGGGTGCAAATGTCACAATCAAAAAGGTGGAGTGCAAGGAAAAGTCCGAAAAGCCGCCTGCCCTCTATGACCTGACTACTCTGCAAAGAGATGCCAACCGCCTGCTTGGATTTACAGCCCAGCAGACCCTGGACTATCTGCAAAGCCTGTATGAAAAGAAGCTCTGCACCTATCCCCGTACTGACAGCCGCTATCTGACCGGTGATATGGCAGACAGCCTGCCGGTGTTGGTGAATCTGGTTGCCAATGCTATGCCGTTTCGCAAAGGGATCGCCATTACCTGTGATCCGCAGACGGTAATCAACGATAAGAAAGTAACCGACCACCACGCAGTAATCCCTACCAGAAATCTCAAGGATGCAGACCTTTCTGCCCTTCCTGCGGGAGAAAAAGCGGTGCTGGAGCTGGTGGCCCTGCGTCTGATGTGCGCCGTAGCCCAGCCCCATATCTATTCGGAAACTGTTGTGATTGCAGCGTGTGCCGGTGGAGAGTTTACCGCCAAAGGAAAAACGGTGAAGCATTCCGGATGGAAAGCATTGGAGGACGCTTACCGTGCCAAAATGAAGGATGCAGAGACGAAAAAAGAGGGCGCAGAGAAAGCTCTGCCGGAGCTGACCGAAGGCCAGACCCTTTCGGTTGCTGCGGCAATCGTCAAAGAAGGCAAAAGCAGTCCGCCTCAGCACTTTACGGAGGACACCCTATTGTCCGCGATGGAGACTGCCGGAAAAGAGGATATGCCGGAGGATGCCGAGCGAAAAGGTCTGGGGACACCGGCCACCCGTGCCGGTATTTTGGAAAAGCTGGTATCTGCCGGTTTTCTGGAACGAAAAAAGAGCAGGAAAACGGTGCAGCTTCTCCCTTCCCACGATGCAGTTTCCCTGATCACAGTGCTGCCGGAACAACTGCAATCGCCGCTTCTGACTGCCGAGTGGGAGTACCGCCTGGGCGAGATCGAGCGCGGGCAGCTTGCCCCGGAGGAGTTTTTAGACGGGATCAGCACCATGCTGAAAGATCTGGTGGGGACTTATCAGGTCATCAAGGGAACTGAGTACCTGTTCACTCCGCCCCGTGAGGTGGTGGGCAAATGCCCTCGCTGCGGCGGTGAAGTTGCAGAACTGCAAAAAGGCTTCTTCTGTCAGAATGATTCTTGCAAATTTGCAATCTGGAAAAACAACAAATGGTGGGCTGCCAAGAAAAAACAGCCGACCAAGGCTGTGGTGTCTGCGCTGCTGAACGATGGCTGTGTCCGTGTGACGGGGCTATATTCGGAGAAAACCGGCAAGACCTACGATGCCACTGTGGTTTTGGAGGACGATGGACAGTATGCCAATTTCAAGCTGGAATTTGACCAGCGGAAAGGAGGCAGCCGATGAAGCTCTCTTTAGTGGAACGGGAAACCATTCTCCTCTATAACCAGGCAGAACCAATGGCTGAGGTCTACACCCACGATCCCCGTCTGATGGAGAAGCTGGAACTGCTGGCAAAAAAGCACCCCGACCAGATCACCCGAAAGGACGCCCATAACTTTACCGTCCCCAAGCGGTGTGTATCAGTCCGGGAGCCATACAGCGCCGAGCGTCGCAAAGCTGCCAGTGAGCGTGCGAAAGCCGCCGGATACCAGCCCCCTGTGAAAAAGTCCGGCAGTTAAAGGCACATGGCAGAGAATGTATTTGAAGCGGTCAAGCAGTCGGTCAGCACCAGAGAAGCGGCAGCGTTTTATGGGATCGAGGTCAAACGAAATGGTATGGCCTGCTGTCCCTTTCACGATGATAAGAACCCCAGCATGAAGGTAGACCAGCGGTTCCACTGCTTTGGCTGCGGTGAAGATGGGGATGTGATCGACTTTACCGCAAAGCTCTTTGACCTCTCCCCAAAAGAAGCGGCGGAGAAACTGGCACAGGACTTTGGCCTGATCTATGACAGTCAGGCCCCGCCCCGCAGGAGATATGTCCGGCAAAAAACCGAGGCACAGAAGTTTCGGGAGGATCGACAGCGCTGTTACCGCGTACTGTCCGATTACTACTATCTGCTGAAAAAATGGGAAGCCGACCGTTCTC
>OMDD01001188.1_pt1 | contig 10642 bp, 10 predicted proteins | sample 1674331 | NCBI WGS metagenome assembly OMDD01 (sample SAMEA103958164, study PRJEB25191) | human gut metagenome | biome: human-associated habitat [ENVO:00009003]; feature: intestine environment [ENVO:2100002]; material: feces | place: Germany | collected 2013/2015
GTATTCCTGCTGCAGATTTTTCAGGCGATCGACATAAAAGCGGATCATATCGAATGCCTTGATTGTCTGAATATTGGAAAATGCTTCCTGATTAAATCCGTAAAGTTTCGCACTCATCTGTGCGCTCCGCTGGTTATTGTTCGTCATCCGGCGCAGCAGCGGGCGGGACAGAAGCGCACTGAACGGGATGCCAAGCAATGCAAAAATGGCAAAGGTGGGATCATAATGTACCACAATCGCCAATGCACTGATAAATTTCACAGTATAGATCACAAGATTCGGCAGCCAGTTCAGGATACCACTGGAAATATTTGAAGCATCAGAACTCCACCGTGTTACCAGATCTCCGGTATGATACGCTGTCAGCGATTCCCAGTCCGTGACCAGAATCTTGGCAAAAATATCATTCTGGATTTCGCGGTCTACCTTCAGGTTAATCATCGTAGATGCATACGCAGATGCCTGCGAAATCAGGGTATTTCCAAAAGAAAAGCCGATCATCAGTGCGAAGGTCTGCAAAAGTTTTCCTGTCTGGTGCCCGGTGATAATATCAACCAGATCTTTCGATATCACACTGGACGCAAGAGAAACACCGGTTCCGAAAACACCAAGTGCGGTATAGAAAATCATGGCTTTCCAGTATCGTCTGGCATACTGTGCAATCCACAGAAATTCTTTCCACATCTTCTGAAGCATTTCCGCCTGGAGGCATTTTTTTATTTTTGTCCACAAGTTTCTCATTTTAAAGCCTCCTGCGCAAGTTCATCCTCCGTGATTCTGTGATGCATCACTTCTGCCGCTGTATCATTTTTCGTACAGCGCAGGAAGTAAACCGGCTTTTCATTTGCAATTTCTTCCGCAAAAGCAAGATTCTTTTTCATCAGCCCTGCCGTCCAGGGCGGCGAGATCATCCGCTGCATCACACGGAGTGTTTTCTGCTCTTTCGTCAGGGAAACGATTTTATCCTCCGGCGCTTTTTCCAGCAGCACAATCCCTCCCAGCTCTTTCTTTTCGACTGTGAAAATTTCTGATGTGCCGCACCACGGGATTCCGTATACTACAAACTGATCGCCCTCTTTTCCTATGAGGTTCAGATCTCCGTTCAGAAACGGCGTGTCAAACAGTTTTTTCCAAAGTGCCGTATGAGTCGATTTTCCCATTCCCGACGGACCGGAAAACAGCCATGCTTTTTCCAGATAAAGAAGAGATGCGGAATGCAGCACAAACATGCCTTTTTTCTGTGCCAGGAACAGAAATACCGGCCGGATCGCCAGAAAGAGGGAATCCTGCTCTTCTTCTGTCATAGGCAGACGGTAATAAATACAGGCGAAGCTTCCATCCGCTTTCATCCAGATTTCATAGATATTTTTAAGAGCCGGGAACCAGAGGACATAGCCTTCTTCCCACGCGCAGACTGTCAGATCTTTATTCCGGATCAGAATGTTTCCATTCTGGTGGCTTTCCGGTACATGCTCGATCAATTCTAACGTGAGATCCGCCGCATCCTGCCTATTTTCTGTTTTTATCACCGTTTCTTCCACTTCTTTTTCTCCTGTTTTTTTCGCTGCCTCTCCTTCTGTTTTCTCTGTTGCTTCTTCCTTTCCTCTTTTCTTCTCAAAAGAAGCAAACTGTTTTGGAATGCAGCCCTCTTTTCCATAAACAGCAATGGAAATTCCTGCGATCTTCAATTCTCCGGCGCAAGTTCCATCCGGAGAACCAAGTTCCCGTCGTACCGCACCAAAGGCAAGAAGCTCCTTCACAAAAGCCTGAATATCTTTTTTCAGTTCCTCCTGCTCTTCTTCCGGCACTTCATAACAGCGAATCATTTTCTGCTGAAGTTCTTCCATTGTTTTTGGTGTTTCCAGCGCTTCCCAGAGAATCCGTGCGGTCTCATTCAGCTCCATTCCTCGCTGCTGGTCTGCTATTTTCTGCCCATAAGGCAGAAGATAATGTGTGTTCCCGATTTTCTGCAGTAAATATCCTTCCTGCCTTCTGATTCTCATAATCTGATTTCCCTTCCTGTGTTTGTTTTCTTATATTTGCTGTCTTTCGTTTTGTATGTAAAGTTATGCTTTTTCTGCTCATCATCCTTTTTATTTTCAGGGTAAGCTGTTATAATAAAATTCAGGTAACTATTCAGAGCCACTCGTCAAAATGCCACGCATTTCGTCGGTTCGGCGTATCCGCCAAATGGAGTTTTTTATGTACACTTACGATATTGAACAACTTTTAAAAAACGGTTCTGCCGTCAAACTGAAACCGCAGGGCTACAGTATGTATCCTCTTTTTCTTCCGGGCCGGGACGAAGCTGTCATTGAACACTGTGTTCCTTCCGAACTTCATCGCGGCGATGTAATTCTGTATCGCCGTGTGCAGGGAATCCTTGTTCTGCACCGCATCTGCCGAATTACCAGGGATGGCTTCTATCTGGTCGGGGACAATCAGACCGAAGTGGAAGGACCTCTTTCCCCGGAGCAGATTCATGGAAAACTGACTGGTGTCGTACGCAATGGAAAATCGTTTTCTGTTTCGTATCCAATTTATCGGATGCTTTCTTCCATCTGGCTCTTTTTACGCCCTGTCCGCCCGTTTTTCTGGTCGGTAACGGCTTTTTTCCGCAGGTTTTTTCAGAAGCACTGATTTTTTCATTGTCCTCTCCGAATTTTTTTCAAAATGCACAGAGAAATTTCTATTGCATCAGGCTTTTCGCATTCCCTTCACCATGGTTACAATGCTCTGAAGTCTCCAGCCTCTTCCAAAGATCACCAGATCCAGCAGCAGCGGAATCGCAATACACAGGAGAAAGCAGACGCAGAACAGAAGCATACCGCCTGCTCCGTATATCAGTGGTACGATTTTCTGCATCAGCAGAACTTCGCCCGCTATGACTGCCAGATACTCTCCGATATCCTGCGCATACCGCAGCGCCTCTCCCGGCATCTCGAGGAAATCCCGGAAATAAATGATATACCGATACAAGATCTGCAGCAGATAAGACAGTAAGGTTCCAAGCAGAACGCCTGCCATCCCATACGGTTTTACAAGTGCCAGTGACACGATCAGATTAAGAAGTGCGGAGGATGCTCCGACATTTTTCTCTTTTTCAAACAGTCCCGTCACGCCCATCACAAGGCTGAGCGGCAATCCCATAATTCGAACCAGCAATACTACAATACAAAAAACAGTAATTCCCCAGCCAAGTTCGTAGGAAGGACCAAGCCAGATATCACGGACAAATGGTGTAATCAGAGAAAACAGGCCAACCGATACAACCGACGCAATGCAGAAAAAGCCAAAGGTCAATTGCCGCAGAATCTCATAATTTCTCTGACGATTTTTTTCTGTAAAATAATCTCCGACCGTCGGCTGGATCGTATTCGCAAGGATCGTGAGAATATTGCTGATCGCCTGCGTAATCATACAGTAATTTGCATATCGTCCTACCGTACCGACCCCGATAAAACCGGAAATAATCAGGTTGTCCGTGCAATACAGCATTTTTTCTGAAATTCTGGAAATAAACAGGCTTTTCAGATCTCTTACAATTCTTTTCGTCAGAGACGATGTGCTCTTTTCTTTTCTCCGCTGGCGCAAAAACGGATATTTCTGCTCCACATACCAGCTGATCCAGATATTCAGCACGACTTCCGTTACGGTTCCAATACCAAGCGCCAGCAGATAATTCTGTTCCCATGTAACCAGCAGAATAATCGCCAGATAGCTGACCACATTTAAAATCAGTCCGGTGATGCTTGCAATGTATTCTTTCTGATCCGCAATCAGCAACGACTTCCGGTACGTTAAAAGATAAGAAAGAACGGTTCGAACCAGCCACATCGCATACAGAACGCGGATATAGGATAACGAATAACTGTTATTTTTCATAAAAAGGTGGATGAACGGCAGAACCGCCATTCCCGCCGCAAATACAAGAACAGCAAAGACGTGATATGCCTTTCGGTAAAGATTCATCAGCGATGCAATCTCTGCCTCATCCTTTCTTGCAAGCGCGCCATACAAATGGTAAACGATTGCCGTGGATATGCCAAGCTCCGTCACGGAAAGGATATTGATGACATTGGAAATAACACCATTCATTCCAACCAGCTCCGCGCCCATGTACAGGTTCATGGCACGCTGGCTGAAAAAGCCGAGGATCAGAAGCGCAAACTGTGAAAGCATACTGAAAAAACTGTTTCGGAATAAATTTTTAATGCGCATAAGTTCCTCCTTCTTCTCGTTTTTATAACATGCTACGCGGGTAAACAGTTCCGTAATTTTACATCACTCTTATTTTCCACTGTTTTCATGGATTTTGTAACATTAAAATGGTATCATATATCTAATACCTGCTATCGTTGCTGCCGTTTCCAGATACCTGTGAATGGCAGTATCCCTTTTGGAAAGGCTTTCCTTTATGAAAACAAATAGAAAAAAATCATTTTCTTATCTTCTGTTTTTTCTTCTGCTTCTGGTATTCCTTGCACTGTTCGCATTTCTTGGTATCCGTTCTTTTTATCGTGCGAATTACATGCCGGAACCATGCACAGAATCCGCAGACGAGTTATCCAATCCATACATTGGATTTTATCACATGTATGGCTATGTTCTTGGAAGCGATTCGCTCTCGAATCTTCCTGCCGCCTCTGATTCCGACGCCAAAAACAGGCAGGGAATTGTCATGCTGGAAGTGAATCTGCAGAATTTTTCAAACGAAGATCTCTCCGATTCAGCTCTTTCCCAGCTTGATACCATTCTCTCTGCCTGGCAGAGACATGGCAGTCAGGTGATCTTACGTTTTCTCTACGACTGGGATGGAAAAGCAATGGAAACAGAGCCGCAAAGTCTGGAGCAAATTCTGCGTCACATGGACCAGACAGCTGAAGTTGTAAATCGCTACACGGACTGTGTTTTTCTGATGCAGGGCATTTTTGTCGGAAACTGCGGGGAAATGAACAATTCTCACTACATGTCCGATGAGGACTGTACTACCCTGATGCACCATCTGGCAGAGGTAACGGATCCTTCGGTTTTTCTGTCTGTCCGCACACCGGTACAGAGGCGGAAAATTCTGGATTCCTCCGAACGGCCGACAAAGGAAACAGCTTTTGATGGTTCGCTTTCCTCCCGGCTTGGACTGTTTAACGATGGTATGCTCGGAACGGCCAACGATACCGGCACTTATGGTGATACCGCTGCCTCCGCAGACACTTACCGTTCCGCCTGGGTTCGTGAGGATGAGCTTTCCTTCCAGAATGAACTCTGCAATTTCGTCCCAAACGGCGGCGAGGTCACTCTGGATAACCCATTGAATGATCTCGCACATGCCATTCAGGATTTATCGCGCATGCATGTCTCCTATCTGAATTCGGAACACGATCCCGCGGTTCTGGATAAATGGAAAGCAGCTGCTTACAAAGACAAAGCTTCCGTTTTTAACGGATTGTCCGGCTATGATTATATCGAGCGTCATCTGGGATACCGCTATGTCATCCAGGACACTGCTTTGGATTCGTCTGATTTTCAGATACGGCTGGAAAATGTTGGTTTTTCTGTCTGCTATCGAAAACTGGATTTACAGCTCACCCTGGTTTCTTCCGATGGTGAGGTTTTCTCATTTCCCATCTCTTCGGATTCCAGATTCTGGATACCGGGGACTACTGCAGAGCTCTCTATTTCTCTCCCGCTTGCGAGACTCACCAAAGGCAGTTATACGGTATATTTCCAGATGACGGATCCTGTTCTGCAAAGGGAAATTTTGCCCGCAAACACATTTTCTCATGATACGCATGGATTTTCGATTGGTACGCTCGAAATCAGCAAATTATATTAAAACAATCGGGTCAATTTTGAAAATTCCCAAAAAGGGGCGTCCCTGTTTTTCTCCCTGATTGGCAAATGAAATAGTTCTTCCATCCCGCCTGCGGTACAGCGCCAGATACAGTTTCTGTTCTTCTGGTTCTGCTAATTCCGCAGGCAGTTTTATTTTCTGGCAAAGAGTGGTTTTTTCTCCGCTCTTCCAGAGTCTCGCATCTGTTGCAATCTGTATTTTTTTCTGAAGCGTTCCGTTTCTTTCCAGCTCCAGATAACAGTCTGCCTCTTCGGTCAGTTCTGCAAATCCTTTGTTTTCCAGTGTAATCTGAAGTTCTTCCCTTTCCGAAACAAACTCCACACCTTCCACAACAAACCGATAGCCGAGACGTTTTCCAATTGCCTCCAGGCCGCTTTCGTCCTCGACCGTTTCTGCTTTCCATTGTTCCAGCCGTCGTAAATCATACGTACTGTTCAGATAGGAAATATGCATTCTTTCGAGATCCGCCATTGCTTTTGGGGCCGAGACGAAAGGAGCCGGTTCTGCCCCACTTCCCCATATGGCCTCTCCGCCGCAAAATTTTCCGCACATTTCGTTTTTCTGCCATTCCAGTTCTTCTTCCCGGCTGCAGATTTTCTGTCCCGGTGTTTCCGGTGACAGTGTGCCATACGTTCCAAGATCCGTTTCCGATCCGAATATCCCATCGTTAAACAGAGTCAGTTTTTTCTTTTCCTGCTCCGTCCATCCCAAAGTCAGTTCCCGCCACTGCGCCGGTTTCCGCACTGCAACCGGGCAGGCGCCGTCCACTGCTTTTATCATGGTATCGGTCAGGGTTCGAAAGGCATCCGGGGTCAGATAACGGGAACCGTGCATTTCGCCCCAGTTCCCGATCAGAATTCCCTGTACTGCAAAAATATCGTCCGCATATTCCCGAATGACTTCTCCGATCTGCTGCATATGTTCTTCCACCAGACGGATACTGCCCGGCTCTTTCTCCAGTCCTTTTCCCTCAAGATCATAGGAAAACCGCAGGATCATTCCTTTTCTTTTCTCCCGAAAAAATGCCAGAATCCTTCGAATCCATTCCAGAGACGGTTCTGAAATCGGCTTGTCCCGGAATGCTCCGATATCAATTCTGAGAAGGACAAGTTCTTCCTCTTCACAGGCGATGTAGAGCGGTTCCCCGGTTTGCGCCGCGTTGAAAGTATATAAATGATACCAGCCACACCCGGGATTCTGTATCGCTTTCCTGCTTTCCTGAAGTATCGCTTTCTGGAAAAGCTCTTTTTTATCCTGTTTTCCCCGCAGTTCTGGAAATTCTTTCTTTTCTGCCCTGCCTTTAGCTTCTCTTCCCTTCTGCCAGCTCAGGATACTTTTTATCTTCTCTCTCCACATCAATCCGTCCTGCTCCTGCATCCATTTTCAATACCTTACACCGGAAAATCACAGCCAGGACACTGTAAAACATCCGCATCATATACCAGATTGGCTTCAAACCAGAATGCATGCTTTTCCCCGAAGTCCGAGCATGCATAACAGCTGGAATCTCCACAACTTTAAAATCAAGAAGCAGCATCTGAGTAATCATATTAGTATCCGGATATTTATCATCGAAATGATTATATTTGGAATAGTATAAAACAGCTTTCCGGCTTAAACCCTGCAGTCCGGTTGTCGGATCCGCAATTTTCCGTCCAGTTGCCAAATACAGCATTTTTCGAAACAGGACAAATGCCATTTTTTTTGCAAAGGAAACTTCAAACTCTGTACTCCCCTTCATGAAACGGGATCCAAGCACAATGTCCGGCGTTCTTCCATCATCATCTTTTTCCTTTAATCTCTGGTAAATTTTCGGGATATTGCACACATCGTGCTGCCCATCCGCATCCATCTGAATAACATAAGAATAGCCCCTTCGGATTGCATATTTATATCCAAGCTGCAGCCCACTGCCATATCCCAGATTAAAAACATGAGTAACCACCGCACAGCCATATTCCTTCGCCAGCCAGTTGGTATTGTCAGAAGAAGCATCGTTCATGACCAGCACATCAACAATATCTGCTATCTCCGGCTGCGCCAGCTGTTTCATGACCTTTTCTATATTTTTTTCCTCGTTGTATGCCGGAATAATCAGCAGTACCTCTTTTTGTCTCATATGTATGTCCGCCTCATTTCATTAGATTCAGCAGTTTCCAGATTTCCTCTGTCTGACCGTTCATTTTCTGTTTTGCCGCTGCTGCAAGCCGTTCCCGTTTCTTCGGATCATCCAGCAGTTCTTCTACTTTTTCGGCAATGCCTTCCGGTGTCAGCGTACAGAGAAGACCATCTTCCCCGTCCACAATCTGCTCTCTGTTTCCCGCACAGTCCGATGCAATCACAGCACAGCCAAGTGTCTGCGCTTCCTGGATGGCGATGCTTTTTCCTTCAAACCGTGTTGCATGAACGTAGAGATCACACTGTGCATAATAAGGAAACAGATTCTCTTTTGCACCCGGCAGCTGGAAATCTTCCTGCAGGCCAAGCTCTGCAATCTGCTTTTCGAGCGCATTTCTCTCGGATCCCTCTCCCAGTACATACCATCGCGCCTCATAGCCATCTTCGCGGATCTTTTTCATGGCCGGAATTGCGATGTCATATGCTTTCTGATAGGCCAGTCTTCCGACAGTTAAGATTCGAATTCCTGTATAGGAATCTGAAAAACCGCCCGGCAGCTGCGCCTCACGCGCAATCCGGTCTGTATCGAGAATATTGTGAAAAACCTGCACTTTCTTCTCATATTCCGGATAAAATTCCAGAAAATGACGGCGCGTCTCCTGCGAAACGGTAAAGATCTGATCCATCTTTTCGTAGCAGTCCCGATCCATTTCCCTTGTATAACCGGAATTGCCGTATGCAATATGGACAAAGGCAGCTTTTTTCTTAGCATTCACATGATCGGCAACGTAATAAGCAGAACCGCCTTCCAGGTAAGCAACCGCCAGATCGAAGGTTTCCGAAAATCGGTCTGCTCCATCCGAAATTACACGCCAGAGCAGCTTGTCCGGCTGAATGTTTCCAGTTTTTTTCATTCGGAAAAAATTTTGTATCACATATTGCATTTTCTTTATGGTGCGACCATGGCGGAAAAACGCCAGAAAAGATGTCTGTATCAGTTTTCTCCGCCCCGCACCGGACAGCACAGAAGCGGTACAGATTTTCTTATTTTTCACATGTACCCTCTGCGGTACCTGGGAAATCATTTCACCCTGCCCCAAAAGTACGTAAAGTGAAATTTCATATTCCTCCGCATCCAGGCGGCGCAAAAGTTCCAGCAGCGCTGTTTCCGCTCCCGCCCGGCCAAGGGTGTTGATCACAAACAAAATTTTCTTCATTCGTTCTTCCTTCTTCTATTCCCTTATAACTCTCTTGCATTTTTGCCCGTCAGTTTTTCCAGTTCTCTCAGAATTCTTTCATTCTCCTGGTTCAAAAGAGAAACCAGAATCGCCAGTTCCTGGTTTTTCATTAACAGGGAAGAGATCTGAATTGTCATCTGGTAAACGCCCCACAGAACCAGAAGCGCTGTGATCAGAAGAACAACGAGGCTCCCAAGCCCGATCCGGCTGCTCCATCCGGAAAATCTCGGAACCGCTCCGCTTAAGATTGCTGCAATTCCAAGCAGTTCCCAGGTAACTGCCAGGTTTACGGTCAGCTTCTTTTTCGCATGAAGCACGAAGGTAACGATCATAATTCCAATTCCCATCAAAATAACGCAAGCTTTTACAATTGCTGCTGTGCTCATTTACGCTTCCTCCTTCTGCTCTTGCTCTGCTTTTCTTTCATAAACCATACCGGATGGCCGTTTCCCCTTTCCCTGAGGAATCAGATTTCCACGGCAAAAGACATGTCTGTCCATGTTTTTTTCTACCCATCGCAGTCTCGCATATGCCACACTCCATCCTGCAAATGCTCCTGCTATGACCCCGGCGCCATACCAGATCACCGGTAAATGTGTTGCAATCAGACTGCCAATCCATGTCACCAGGCAAAACACGATCGCTGTCCAGATTGCCCCTGTCAGATCGTCAAAATAATACAGGAAGATAATTTCCGCATACATCAGAAACAGAATAAAATATCCAACCGCAAGTGACGGATAAATTTTCAGTGTCATACCGGAAAATCCCTCCCCTGGTAGCAGAATAACACAGATCAGATAAACCACAACAGAAATGATAAACTGTAACCGCGCCAGTGTCATCAGTTCACTGGAAAGCTGACGGAACATCTGAATCAGATCGATCAGGAGAGCAGAGAACAGGTGGAAATGCTTATGAAACAGATGGCAGAAAAAAAGGGTGTAACTGAAGAATTAAAGGTACAGGATCAGATGAAGTGGGTTAGATTAATGATTAATATAAAATCCAGTGCAGAAGAAATTGTAGTGAAAAATACGATATATATGTAGGTGGAAATAGGCGGTCGAAAAGGATCGCTTTTTTCTGTTTTGTGTGTATTGGAATAGTATTTTAAAATGAACTATGGTAGAATAAAGTAAAGACAAATCGAGAGCTTTTGGATAAAATTTTGAAAATTATCGAGGAAGTTACTATGAAAAAATGTAGATATTGTGGCAAAGAATTAGATAGTAATTTGGAATTTTGTAGCAGTGAGTGCGAAAACAGCTATAGAAAGATAATTGAAAAAGATAGACATAAAATTAAGTATTTCATTTCGGGCATTATTTTAGGGTTTTTAGCTATGTTTTATGGTGTTGTGTCAAGCCGCAATTGCATGATTGGAAGTGGAATTATAGTAATGGGGGTCACTGTTGTTTTGCTTCCATTTACT
>OMDD01001201.1_pt1 | contig 10551 bp, 7 predicted proteins | sample 1674331 | NCBI WGS metagenome assembly OMDD01 (sample SAMEA103958164, study PRJEB25191) | human gut metagenome | biome: human-associated habitat [ENVO:00009003]; feature: intestine environment [ENVO:2100002]; material: feces | place: Germany | collected 2013/2015
AATAACCATATATACCGGAGGATAACATGAAGATTACACAGATACATACAAACAAACCACAGTCGCTCTCCTTTGAGATATTTCCACCAAAGAAAGAGGAGGACTTCAAAAATATAGACGAGATGCTTGAGATACTCTGTGATTGTCATCCTGAGTACATCAGTGTGACATTTGGTGCAGGCGGCAGCTCAAACAATAACAAGACTATCGAGATTGCGAAGAAAATCAAGAACCAGTACAATGTGGAGCCGGTCGTACACCTTACATGTCTGTGCTATAACAAGGCAGAGATAGATGAGTTCACCAGACAGCTTTCATATGAGGGCATCGAGAATATCCTCGCTTTAAGAGGAGACAGAAATCCAAATGTGCCTGCAAAGGAGGATTTTCTCCATGCAAGCGACCTTATTAAGTATATAAAGGACACCACAGGTGATCAGTTCTGTATCGCAGGTGCGTGCTACCCGGACATCCATCCGGAGGCAGCTGATAAGGTAGATGATATTAAGAATCTTAAGAAAAAGGTTGATGCCGGTGCAGAGCTTCTTTTATCGCAGCTCTTCTTTGACAATGATACCTTCTTCAATTTTGCTGAGGACTGCAGGCTTGCAGGTATCAATGTGCCTGTTATCCCGGGCATCATGCCTTGTATCAATGCGGCTCAGATTCAGAGAATGGTCACAATGTGCGGAGCAAAGTTCCCGGAGAAGTTCCAGAAGATTGTGCACAGATACGGAGACAACAAGGCTGCACTTTTTGATGCCGGAATGTCTTACTGCGAGAGTCAGATAATTGAGCTTTTAGCTAATGATGTGGAGGGAATTCATCTTTACACTATGAACAATGTGAGAGTTGCAAAGCGTTTAACAGAGGGAATCAAGAACCTTATTTAGGACAATAAATAGTACGGAACGCAAGCCCCGGGTACCACGGGCGCACACGTACTCCTGCCGTCGCTACGCTGCGTGGCTAAGATACTGTACGAAATTATGCTTGATGGGTTTCTATGCTTGACGAAACCGTCGAAACGCGCCGTCCGTGGCGCGGTTCTCCTCGCCCCTGCGTCCATGCAGGGGCGTTTCTGCGTCTTGTGGGCATAATTTCTGCAGTATCTAAGCCACTTCGCTATGCGCTCCGGCGGGAGTACGTGTGCACCCGCGGTACCTGGGGCTTACGTTCCTTACGCTGTGGTGAATTTGCGTTACGTTTGGTGACACCTGCTATGTGCCACCACACTGCAAATGCGAATAAAAAATATCAACCGTTGCAAAAAGTACTCTAGATGATTATAATAGGTATATTAGATTTGTAAATGGAAACAATGTCCATATTAAATCGAAATTAAATTATATAATATATTAAGGAGACAGTAGAAAATGAAAGAAAAATCAAGAAGCACTTTTTCCGGCAACATTGGGTTCGTTCTTGCGGCAGCCGGCAGTGCGGTAGGACTTGGAAATATATGGAGGTTTCCGTATCTGGCAGCAAAGGACGGAGGAGGACTTTTTCTGCTGGTGTATCTGATACTTGTTCTGACCTTTGGCTTTGCATTGCTTACCACTGAGATTGCAATAGGACGTAAGACAGGACAGGGACCGCTCACCGCGTATGGTCTTATCAATCCAAAGGGCAAGTTTATCGGTGTGCTTGCATGTATAGTACCGGCTATTATTCTGCCTTACTACTGTACTATAGGTGGATGGGTTTTAAAATACTTTACACTTTTCATTACAGGAAGCGGTAAAAATGCGGTTGCGGATGGATATTTCACAGGCTTTATCACAGGCCAGTGGGCACCAATCATATTTGGAGTGGTTTATCTGCTTATAACAGCAGCAGTTGTCATTGGCGGAGTCAATAAAGGTATCGAGCGCTTCAGCAAGGTGCTCATGCCTATCCTTGTTGTGCTTATTTTTGCAATCGGTATTTTCTCACTGACGCTCAATTATAAGGATGCATCAGGCGCAGCAAGAAGTGGTCTTGAGGGTCTTAAGATATATGTGGTTCCTGACTTCAAGGGGCTTACAATGCAAAAGCTTGTCACAGTATTTGTTGATGCACTCGGTCAGCTGTTCTACTCAATCAGTGTGGCTATGGGAATCATGGTTGCATATGGTTCGTATGTCAAGAAGGAATCAAAGCTCATGGGCTCAATCAACCAGATCGAGATTTTTGATACACTTGTTGCATTCCTTGCAGGTCTTATGATCATTCCGGCAGTATATGTATTTATGGGCCGTGACGGCATGTCAGCAGGACCGGGGCTTATGTTTATATCACTGCCAAAGGTATTTAATGAAATGGGAATAGCAGGAGATATCGTTGGACTGATATTCTTCATGATAGTTGCATTCGCAGCAGTCACATCGTCTGTATCAATTATGGAGGCTATTGTATCGAGTCTTATAGACAGATTTCACTGGAGCCGCAGAAAAAGCGCAATTTTAGTCACGGTATACGGTCTGATTGCAGAGATAATAGTCTGCCTTGGCTACAATAAGCTCTATATGGAGGTTAAGCTTCCAAACGGCACAGTCGGACAGATACTTGATATCATGGATTATGTAAGCAACAATGTGCTTATGCCAATCGTTGCACTTGCCACATGTATCCTCGTTGGCTGGATAGTAAGTCCAAAGGTAATAATAGATGAGGTGACACGCGGAGGCAGCAAATTCACCAGAAAAGGGCTTTATATAATCATGGTTAAATTTATTGCACCGGCATTCCTGCTTATACTGTTGCTGCAGGCACTCGGAATCGTTACTTTTTAGTTTTGAAATAAATTTATTGTATATTTTATATAAATACCCTTGAAATACAGCCATCATAATGGTAGTATTTTACTAAATGATGAAAGAGGGGGAGCCACTATGGCTTTTAGACGAGAGAAAAAGCGTATCGGTGATATGCTTATAAATGAAAATGTAATTACTCAGGAGCAGCTGGAAAAGGCTCTGCCTATAGCCAAAGAAAAGCATAAGAAGATAGGAGAAACACTCATTGAGCTTGGATTCACCAATGAGCTTGAGATAGCAAAGGCATTGTCACAGCAGCTGGGACTGGAGCTTGTTAATGTGAGCGCAATCAACATACCTGAGGAGGTGCAAAACCTTGTCAGTGAGACAGTGCTTAGAAAGCATGTTATGATACCATATGCATTTGACAAGAATAATGCCAATGTAGTGCATGTGGCCATGGCTGATCCTATGGATATGGTTGCGCTTGATGATTTTTCAATTGTTACCAATCTACAGGCTGAGCCTGCAGTAGCGACAGGCAGAGACATACTTTTGACGCTTGACAAATATTACGGTGATACAGAGGCTATGAAAGCGGCTCAGGAGTATGCGAGGGAGAGAAAAGAGCGTGAGCAGAAAAATGCCGAGGCTGAGGAAGCTACCAGCAAGGATGTCAATAATTCGCCGGTAGTTTTACTTGTCAACTCTATCATTGAGCAGGCAGCCAGACTCAGGGCCTCAGATATACATATAGAGGCACTGGAAAATAAAGTCAGGGTGCGATACAGAATAGATGGTGCGCTTTATGAGAAGGCAGCATATAGTATACATCTGCTTTCTGCAATTATTACACGACTTAAAATTATAGGTGGTATGGATATTTCCGAGAAACGTAAGCCGCAGGACGGCCGTATCACTATGGAGATAGACAAGATAGAGTATGATATCCGAGTATCAATCCTTCCGACAGTATTCGGTGAGAAATGCGTTATGCGACTTGCGCAGAAAAAGGCACTTACAAGAGATAAAAAGGAGCTGGGATTTTCAGACGAAGAGCTTAAGGCCTTTGATCATATACTGATGAATACAAACGGTATCATCCTTGTTACAGGACCTACAGGAAGTGGTAAGTCAACCACGCTTTACACGGCACTTTCAGAGCTCAACAAGGAGGATGTAAATATCATCACAGTTGAGGATCCGGTCGAGGCCAATATAGATGGAATAAACCAGGTACAGGTAAATAATAAAGCTGACCTGACATTTGCATCAGCACTTCGTTCCATTCTGCGACAGGATCCGGACATCATTATGATTGGTGAGATTCGAGATCAGGAGACAGCACAGATTGCAGTACAGGCGTCAATCACAGGACATCTTGTGGTCAGCACACTGCATACCAACAGCTCGGCAAGTACTATTTCACGACTGGAGGACATGGGAGTTGAAAGTTATCTGCTTGCGGATTCGGTAAAGGGAATCATTGCACAGCGACTTGTAAGAAGACTTTGTCCGGAATGTAAGAGAGAGCATCTGCTGACAGAGGAGGAAAAGGCCTTTATGAATATACCGGCGTTCCGTCCGGTAAAGATTTATGAGCCATGTGGCTGTGAAAAATGTGCCAATACAGGCTACAAGGGACGAATCGGTATATATGAGATAATGACCATAACACCAAAGCTAAAGTCACTTATTTCAAAAGGTGTTGATATAGAGGATATAAACAAGGCTGCATGTGATGAGGGCATGCATACACTTAGACAGAGTGCAGAGAAGCTTGTACTCGAAGGAGTTACTTCATTCCAGGAAATGTTAAAAACCACGTTTGAAAACTAAGGGGGAAAAGAAAATGCAGATAGTAGACATTTTAAAAGCAGCGCAGCAACAGAACTCATCGGATATACATATCGCACCGGGAAATCCGGTTATGCTTAGAATTGACGGAATGCTTGTACCGCAGGGAAATCAGGTTCTTTCCAATGTTGAGACGGACAACCTGCTTTCTCCAATTGTCCCGCAGGAGCTTAAAGATGTGCTAAAGAAAAATGGAGAGCTTGATTTTGCTTTTTCGGTGGAGGGCTTTTCACGAGTCAGAGCCAATGTGTTCAGACAGAGAGGTTCATATGCAGCAGCACTTCGTATTCTCTCATATGATGTGCCTACACCGCAGCAGCTTGGCATACCACAGTCGGTTGTCAATCTCACCACAAAGATGAGAGGACTTGTCCTCGTGACAGGAGCTACAGGAAGTGGTAAGTCGACCACATTGGCAAGTCTTATAGATGTCATTGCATCAAGAGATTCCAAAAATATAATCACGCTTGAAGATCCTATCGAGTACCTGCACTCAAGGCGCCGCTCTATAGTGGCACAGCGAGAGGTTGGAAAGGATACACTCTCATATGCTGCAGCCCTAAGAGCTGCACTGCGACAGGATCCGGATGTAATACTTGTAGGAGAGATGCGAGATCTTGAAACTATATCTACAGCTATTACAGCGGCGGAGACAGGACATCTTGTATTTTCTACACTGCATACCAACAGTTCATCCGACGCAATTGACCGTATGATTGACGTTTTTCCACCACACCAGCAGCAACAGATACGAGTGCAGCTCTCAGGAGTTTTAGAGGGAATTGTTGCACAGCATCTGCTTCCAATGGTAAATGGCGGACGAATTGCAGCATTTGAGGTGCTACTTGCAAACAATGCCATCAGAAACTTAATTCGTGAGGCAAAAGCATTTCAGATTCCATCTATCATACAGACCTCAAAGAGAGAGGGGATGATGATGATGGATGACTGTATTTTACAGTATTACAGCCAGGGCCTTATAGCGCCGGAGACTGCAGTTGCATATGCACATGATCCGGTAAGCATGGCTAGCCGTGTACACCTTTACTATTGATGGCATAATCGTATGTATTTTACTATTATGGTATAATGTTGTGGAGTCTTAATAAATTATGATTTAATTTATCTGGAGGTTGCACAGAATAGGTATAAGGAGGAGAAGAAAGTGGCTGACTGGACATATCAGATTATAGACCAGAGCGGAAAAGAAAGAAAAGGAAATATAGTAGCCGAGTCAGAAGCAGAGGCAAAAAATAAGCTTAAGATGGATGGCAACATGGTCATAAGCCTCACCAAGGCAACAGCACTGACCAAGGAAATCTCATTCAGTGTAGGAGGAAAGGTAAAGCCGAGAGATCTATCGGTATTCTGCCGCCAGTTCACCAGTATGGTCAATGCCGGTGTTACGATTCTTGATACGCTGGATATGTTATCCGATCAGACTGAGAATAAGGTTATGGCGAAAGCTATCAGAGGTGTTCATGCCGAGATTCAAAAAGGTGAGACTCTCTCGGATGGTCTCAAAAAATACCCGAATGTTTTCCCTGACATCATGGTGAGCATGGTTGCGGCAGGAGAAGCATCCGGCAAGATTGATGTAGCTTTTGACAGAATGTCTGCACACTTCGAGAAATCAGCGAAGCTTAACGGCATGATAAAAAAAGCGGCAGTTTATCCGATTATCGTTGTGATTGTGGCTATTGCGGTTGTTATTGTAATGCTTGTAAAGGTCATCCCAAGCTACTCGGAGATGTTCAATGACCTGGGAACAGAGCTGCCGGGCATCACAAAGGCAGTTGTTGCGATGAGTGATTTTGTCACCGGATACTGGTATATTGTGATTGCTGTCATAGCAGCAATTGTTATAGCCATCAAGCTTTATAAGCAGACTGACAGCGGCCAGATGTTCTTTGGTAATCTCGCAAGAAAGCTTCCGGTTTTCGGAAAGCTAAACATCAAGACAGCGGCCAGTAACTATGCGCGTACACTTTCCACACTTGTGTATTCCGGACTTCCGATGATTGAAGCCCTTGGCATCACTGCTGACACCATGAAGAATGCGCTTTACAAAAAAGCCCTGAAAAATGCAAGGGAAGAAGTAAGTAAGGGTGTTCCACTGTCTGAGCCAATCACTGCGTGTGGATTGTTTCCACCTATGGTTTCACACATGACGCGAATTGGTGAGGAGACCGGTGACTTGGAAGGCATGCTTACCCGACTGGCAGACTACTATGATGAGGAAGTTGAGTTGGCTACCCAGACAGTTATGGCAGCTATTGAGCCTATGATTATCCTTGTTCTGGCACTTATTGTTGGTGTGCTTGTGGCAGCCGTTATGGCTCCTATGCTTACCATGTATCAGGCTATGGACAGTTTATAAAATAAAAAAGAAGCAGACTTTGAGTGTGAAGCTCAAAGGCTGCTTTTTTTGTGCAGGTACTGGCGATAGGTAGGGGCGAAAAAATACATTGACAACTGTTATACAATAGGCTACAATTCGAATACATGGTTCGGGGATGTTCTTTACCCGTTGATTTATCATGCTGTGTCAGCAACAAATCCGATTGTGTGTTAAAAATAAATATCAGCTAAAGTACCAGTCTATTCGTTTCTATGCGTGGCGGGCATTTATTTGAGGAATATAAAGGGTTATTATCATTTGAAATTATGTATGCACAAAAAATGGGGCTATAAAAAATGATGTGTATGCAGATTTCATGTGGAAAACAGGAGAAGTGTATGATATACAGAAAAGTGAAGACAAATTTGTCCAGAACTCTCAGCTCTATAGAGCAGGACAAGGCAACCAGTGACGACTACGTGAAGTGTATTCTGGCAGATCCGCAGATAGCAGCCTATATAGTTCAGGCGCTCGTGCCGGAATTTAAGGAAATGGAAGCCGAGAAAATAATTCCGTGTATTGGTGAGCCGACAGTAATGCTCAGATTTCCGGAAAGGCTTGGAGTTAAAATCCAGAACGTAAATAATGAGTCAGTTGATGAGGATGATGGAAAAATTATTTACGACATCAAATTTCCATTGTATTATAATGGAAAAAGAAGATACTTGAAGAAGATTATGGACTTAAAATGAGCATGGAACTCGAAGGGAGGATGAGCGAGATGTGTAATGTGAGTGATTACTGGGAAGAGGTTGCAACAGAAGAGGGTAAGGAAATCGGAGAACGACAAAAGATAATCTCACAGGTTGTAAAAAAGCTGCAAAAGGACAAGAGCGTGGCAGAAATAGCAGATGACCTGGAAGAAAAAGAGGAGGTTATCGCTCCAATTTACGAAGCAGCATTGTCCATGAAGCCGGATTATGATGTCGAGAAAATCTATGAGCTTCTTGAGAAAAATAATAAGCTGGCATAGCAGCTGTTGAAAATTAAAAATAATCAATATGAAGCAGTCTTTGGGCGGGAGCACAGAGGCTGCTTCTTTTTTGGCTAAGGGATACTGACAGTAGGACGGGGCTTAATCCCCTGAGCCCAGGCTGGTGCACACTCTCTCGCTTGAGCTACGCTGCACTGCCAAGATACTGTAGGAATTATGCTTTATAGGGTATCTATTCCCGACGAAACCGTCGAAACGCGCCGTCCGTGGCGCGGTTCTCCTTGAACATTACTGCTCACACCATAGTGTGACCAGTAACGATTACAGCCCATTAAAAGTGCCTCTACAAGGCAGGGGCTGTAATCTGACAATAGTTGACTTATTGGCGCATAGCTTGACAGCGTGGTGTCAAGCTTGCGTTTGAACAGCAACGATATATTACATCCCAGTGGCAGTTCATTTCTGTGTATCGTGTGCATAATTCGACAGTATCTAAGCAGCTCCGCTATTCGCTCACGTAAGAGAGTGTGCCACAGCTGGTCTCACGTGATAAAGCCCCTTGCACTGTGGCAGAATGCAGGCTGATAGGCGTGCAGTGCAGAAACAGTATGAAAAAATATAAGTATGGAAAAAGAAAAATTATGATGACAAAGAACTGCCGCTATGCTACAATCAACTCAAAGCATTATATTTCTGTAAGCGGCACCACATAACAGTTTTTACAGGTGCACACCACTTTGAAGAGGGCAGACCACTTCGCATCATTCTACAAAGGACATGGAAGTTTTCAATGCTTTATTTACCAATCAACAGCAGGAAAATTGAAATGCCGTATGTAGACAGAATGCAGAAAATGTAGTCAAAAGGCGGATGAACTGTATACCGTGCGTAAATATTAAAGAAGAACAGCACAGGTATACCTTGTAAACTGTACCACTATACCCTCATTGGCACCAAATTTTCCTGCTCACACAAGAGAACAGGAGGAGAAGGATTGAGTGCAAAAGACTCAATGGCAAAGGAATACTTTGCTGACAATGCCAGGTTTGCTGATCTGTGCAACAATATACTGTATGGAGGAAGAGAGGTCATCCTGCCGGAAAACCTTAAGGAAAGGGACACAACGGAGGTTCTGACCGCACTGGGACTTGACAAAAAGACCATAGCGATGCAGAAGCTGAGGGATATCTTTAAAAATGCCAGCATCAAATATACCGGCAAATCATATGTGGTACTGATAGGAGTAGAAAATCAGTCCGATATACACTATGCCATTCCGGTAAAAAACATGTTTTATGATGTGATGGCATACGGCAACCAGGTAAAGGAAACAGCAAAAAAGCACCGAAAAGAAAAGGATACGGCAACATCGGATGAATTTCTCTCGGGATTTACGAAAGAGGATAAGTTGATTCCAGTAATTACGATTACAGTGTATCTCGGGACAAAGGAATGGGATGGACCAAGGAGGCTGTCAGATATGTTTGGTGATGTGGACGAGGAGCTTCTGCCATTCATACGGGATTACAGGATTAATCTGCTGGCACCGAGGGAGATAACCGACTTTACAGGATTCAGAACCTCAATCAGGCAGCTTTTCGAGGTACTGCAGAATGCGTATGATAAGGAAAAAATGCAGGAAGTGCTGCAGAATGACGAGAAGTTTAGCAATGTAGACAGAGAGACAGTTGAGGCAATCAACCTGTTTGCAGGAACGGATATAGACATAGATGAGAAAGAAGAGGTGATTGATATGTGTAAGGCGTGGGAAGATCAGAAAAATGAAGGCAGAGAAGAAGGTAGAGAAGAAGGCAGAATTCGTCAGGCAAAAGTAACGGCTTTAAAACTTCAGAAAAAAGGTCACTCAATAGAAGATATAGCTGAATGCGTGGATTTTGATGAGGAAACTGTAAAAAAATGGCTTGTGAGCTAATATTGTAGTGAAATGTAAATTAGAGGAAGCAATCTTTGGGCGAGAGCCCGGAGGCTGCTTCTTCTTTTGTTGAGATAATTGCAGGCATTGGCAGTAGGACGGGGCTTCATCCCATGAGCCATGGCTTGTGCACACTCTCTCACGTGAGCTACGCTACGCAGCCAAGATACTGTAGGAATTATGCCTTAAAGATTTACGATACTCGACGAAACCGTTGAAACACGCCGTCCGTGGCGCGGTTCTCCTTGAACTGCCATCCGTGGCAGTTCATTTCTGTGTATAGTGTGCATAATTCGACAGTATCTAAGCAGCTTCGCTATGCGCTCATGCGAGAGAGCGTGTCGTAGCCGGTCTCAGGGGATGAAGCCCCTTACGCTGTGGCAAAAAATATAATGACAAAGCATCATAGCTCTGCTACAATCAGTTTAAAGAGACAATTTATGAAAGAGAATAAGCTGATTCCAGTAATTACAATTACAGTATATCTTGGCACCGAGGGAGATAACAGACTTTACCGGATTCAGGACATCAATCAGGCAGCTTTTCGAGGTACTGAAGAATGCATATGATAAAGAAAAGATGCAGGAAGTGCTGCAGAATGATGAAAAGTTTAGCAAGGTGGACAGAGAGACGGTTGAGGCAATCAACCTGTTTGCAGGAACGGATATAGACATAGATGAGAAAGAAG
>OMDD01001203.1_pt1 | contig 10534 bp, 10 predicted proteins | sample 1674331 | NCBI WGS metagenome assembly OMDD01 (sample SAMEA103958164, study PRJEB25191) | human gut metagenome | biome: human-associated habitat [ENVO:00009003]; feature: intestine environment [ENVO:2100002]; material: feces | place: Germany | collected 2013/2015
GAACAAACCGCAGGCGATGCCCGGAAAAGCAAAGATTCCGAGAGCTATGACAGCTACGGTAATGTTGCTTGTTACCGTCTTAATTATGAAAAATGCAGGAATACCCATTGCAAGACCGATACCAAAACACATTGCCTGTCGTTTTGTCAAACCAAAAATAAATTTTTGCTTGATTAAAGACAAGTCTTTTGGTATCTTAACGAAATTTTGTTGCATAAAAAACTCCTTTTAACTTGTGCCCCAATGGGGCACAAGTCAGTGAATTTGGATTAGTGTGCCGCAAAAGCAGACTTCGAAATGCTTGATGTTCGGAATATTGTGAAGATAAATGCAACAACAAAGCCGAGTAAGGTAGCCATTGTCATTACAACATCCTGTCCGCTCATCATATTTTTCAAAGTGTTATTGAACAAGGTCTTGAATATTGCAAGTGCAACGATAATGAAAAATCCCTGAAAAGCGAGAGCAAGCAGATTTCTCAGCCAATTCTTGCCGATATCGCCCCAATCCTTGTTCATCATAGTAGCCATAGGAATAGGGGATATTGAGAGCATCATATACACATCAATAATCCTTGATGCAAGCACAATTACAATTGCCGCCAACAGAACAAACGAAACGATGATGATAACAAAAGCAATAATCAGCGTAGTTATCAGCGTACCTATATCCTGCGACATCAAAGCCTGATGAAAACCGGACGAATTAACAACATCAGCCGAAATAAATTTGCCTGTGCCAAACAGCGTATTAAGCCCCGAATTGACGGCATCCGTGCCGAACACAAAAATACCGGTCGCTATGTAAAAGACATTGCTTACGAGTAATATTCCGCAGAACGATTTTAATATCCAACGAATAAAAATTGAATCATCAAAATCTCTGAAATTATTGCCCTCAACAACCATTGAAAAAAGCTCATAGCACACAACAATCATCAACATAAACGCACCTATCGGTACGATTACATCGTTCGACAGCTTTTCAATCGTTGTCCATATACTTGTACCGCCCGAACCGGTAGTACCTGTAAAGGTTGTCGGGTCACCGAGAAACTGAGAAAATATTCCGTTTAATCCGGTATCATCGTTGTTGTTGAGTGCACCCGACAGCATATCGTTGACTGTATTAAGACAGCCTTCAATAGCTCCCGAAAGGATTTCCTTGAACCAATTTTCGAGAGCGTTCATAAAGTCCTCAACAATCCAGACAATCGCCCTCTTTCCGACTTATGCCCCAACGGGGCACAAGTTTATTTTTGCTTACTCTCATTATTTACTCTGAGCCTGATTCATCATCTGACCGAGTACCGGCACGAGAAGTACGCCGGCAGCAATAAGTGCAATACCTGCCATAAGCTGCTTCATACCCTGTGATTTTGCTCCGGGGTTATCGTTGCCGTAGCCTTCAAGCAAGTTAATAATGCCCCACACAGCCAGACCGGCACCGATAAGACAGATAACGGCTGTGAGTACAGTCTGAGCTGTGCTGATAAAAGATGACGCATTCACTGCGGCAAAGCAGGACATACAGCTCATTGCGGCAATTGATGCGATTGCTGTAAGCACGGCAACAGCCTTTTTTGATTTCTTACATCTTCTTGAGAGCTTGTTAGGCTCTGTTTTTGATAAAAAGTTCATAGGTTTAGCTCCTTTATGTATTAATTTACCGATATTCGGTATATTGTGTGTTTTGTAAAACAGCAGCATTTTTTTGACGGCTCTTAACAAACCTTGCAACATCAAAATAATTTTTCTTGTCGCTGTCAAACAGCTTGCCGTAATTCTTGTGTTTTGTTATGTCAAATTTCTTCGACATAAACGGGTGCAAGCCACGGATTTGCAGAATACATTGAGAGTTATCCATAACACTCAATTCGTCCTGTGACATCAGCTCTTTGCCGAGTTTTTGATAATTTACTCCGTAGCTTTCCTGCGTACCTCTACTTCGGGAAGTATTGAACATATAAATCGTTTCCTTACCGAGAGATTCGGATATATCCTTGAGCGTGGTTTTCTCTTTTCCGCCGAGAAACAAGAGTGAATCACAGTTACCTTCAATTGTTTCTGCATTGTCTTTATACAAGGACTTGAGCTGAGATTTGGTCTGCAAAATGATACTTGCAGATATTCCACGGCTTCTGATTACCGAAATAATCTTTTCAAACTGAGGTATCTGCTTGATATTTGCAAATTCGTCTATCAGACAACGCACGGGATATTTCAATCGTCCCGAACCGTTAGGATTATTGTCAGCCTTTGTACACAGTAAGTTAAATAACTGCGAGTACATCATCGCAACGAGAAAATTGAAGGTGTCGTCCGTGTCGGAAATTATGATGAACAGAGCTGTCAGCTTATCGCCGATTGTGTCAAGGTGCATTTCATCGTAGCTTGTGATTTCAAGCACCTTGTCAATTGAAAACGGAGCCAATCTTGTGGCACAGCTTATCAAGATTGATTTTGCAGTTTTTCCTGCGGCAAGTTTATAAGCCTTATACTGTCTGACTGCAAACCTACCAAGAGAAGCTCTCCAATCGTCAACCTCTGCGTCTTTGAGCTCGGCATAATTTTCATTTTCCTCTGAAAATTGTTCGTCCTGCTCCCAAGCGTTTTCAATCCACCGTTCAAGATAGTAAAATGCCCAATCAATAGCGTTTTTGAAGGTTTCGTTATCTTCACGGCATTCCGAAGCGTTTACAAAATCAATCAGTGTTTCAAAGTTCCACTCTTCTTCCGGACACATCGTAATGATGAGTGCTATGTATGAGGTGTATAACAGCTTTTCCGCTTTGACCCAAAATTCATCTCCGCCTTTTTGGTCGCCCGTTGTGTTTGTGATAAGTACCTCAACCGTGCGGAGAATATCCTGCTCACGGCTTTCGGGTCGAATATATGCAAACGGGTTGTAGTGCATTGATTTTGAAAAATCAATTGTATTAAAAACTCTGATGCTGTACGGTGTATATCCGATGATTTTTCCGTTTTTAACAACCGGCTTTCCTTTTTGGAGCATTTTGCCGCACTCAACAAGAACCGTTCCTTTAGGGTCTGTTACAACATAGCTTGAGTGCATTTGCATAAGATTCGGCTTGACATAAAAGCGTGTTTTACCCGAACCTGAACCGCCGACAACAAGTACATTCTGATTTCGTGCATACTTGACATTTGAGGGCTTACCCATCGTAATGCGTTCGGTTTGCGTGAGAAGCACATTGTTATCGAAATTCTGCCTGTCCATATACGGCTCAATATCCTTGGGAGTACCCCAACGAGCTGAACCGTACTCCTTGTCCTCGGCATATTTTTTTCGGTGCTTACGCTTGTATTCAAGTACAAGTTTTGCAATGACAGCAGTCATAAAGCCGACAAATGCGTCAAGCGGATGAAGAGAGGGAAGAGGATTTGTCAAAGCGTTGCCGAGATTTGTAAAAAAAGGCATTGCCTTAACGCTGATATTTCCCGATATACCAACAGTGCGGTATGCACAGCAAACTTTGTCGCCAATCCAAAAAAACAGCAGGCAAGGCAAAATGAAAATGATTGCTTTTTTTATTTTATCCGTATCTACACGCACCGACATCACCGTCCTAAATTTGACTTGTTGTGAGATTTTTCTTTGTCAACAGCAGCTTGCTTTTCGGATATGACTTTTGCATTTTGCTTAATCTGTTCTCGGTTTACAACCTGAGTGACAGATTTTTTATCAAGTTTTTTTGAAGTACCAAAGGCGTATTCCTTAAAGGCTTTCTGAAAATTTTCTTCTTTACCCGACTGAAAAAATATGCGATATGTAGGCGGTGATGTTGACTTGTCCCGTGTAAGTGCAAAGTCAATATCGTACTTTTTCGCAGTCGATAAAAAATCCTTGATGTTGTTATCGGTAATTTCTATACTTTCAAGAACACCTGTTTTTGCAAGCTTGTTGAAACTCTTAAGACCGGATTTTTGTTTTTTGCCTGATAAGTAATCACGCATTATCTCTTTGAGCAAGTCGCTTGATACGCAGCTTGTCTGCACCAAAAAGTCCATAATCTGTGACATTAAGCATTCACTTCCTTGGACTCAATGACCGGTTCGGGCATCTGAAAGACCGTTTTCCCGGCTTTGAGCGTTTCAATGAGAGCAAGCAGTACATTTTCGCACTCAGTCGTATTGTTATAAATGCCGAGAACAGTATCGCTGTCGCCGCTAATCTCAGCATCATCTGATGATGCCGATTCAAATCCAACGATGGCATACACCGTTGTTCCGTCAACTTCGCCTTCGTACATTGTCACTTTAGCGAGTTTATCGAAGTTGATAAGCTCGTAGTCTTGACTTATGATTGTCATTTTGTTTTCTCCTTTCAACTTCTGCCCCGTTGGGGCACAAGTTTGTTTTTATCTGCTGTTGTGCAGGTCATAAGCGACTTGCAGGTCGGTATCAAGCTCCATTGTTGTCGGAGCGTTGTAAAGACAGCTCAATAAATAACTTCTCGGATTTTTGATTTGCTTTGTATTTGCGGATGCATCAATTTTTTCAAAAAGATATTCAATATGAGATTCATCTATTGTTTTCAAACGGTCGGCAACAATACCGATTGATGTTTTGATACCGTTAATTGTGACATAGGTTGTAGGATGAGCGTAAGCCGACACATATACCTCCGCTATCAGGCTGACAATTAAGTCAAGATAACCTTTTTTGCTTTGATGATTGGTGAGTAAGTACATATACGAGATTTGGAGCTGCGTTTCTGCAACGGCATTTTTGTAAATTGAAATTTCTGAGTTCGGGTTGCTTCTATCTATCAATCCATCAGATGATGGGTTTTCAGACTTCGGTTGTGACTTCCCATTAGTTTCTGTAATATGATAGATAGATGGATAAGTATTACTATTCTCAGTATGGTTAATCTCAGTATGGATATATGACTGATTTTCAGAAGTCAAGACTTCTGCTTTATCGAAGTCCAGACTTCGGTTTTTCAGAAGTCTGGACTTCGGTATGGTACTGCTACAATCAAGTTCAGACTTCGGTTTTTTAGAAGTCTTGACTTCGGCACGCTTTTCTTCAGACTTCGGTTTTTCAGAAGTCTGAACAGCTGTTTTAGAAGTAATGCCAGAAGTCTTATTTTTAGACTTGCACTCGGTCAAAGACTTGATTCTTTGCAATACTTTGGTGTTGCTTTTAGATACCGGCTTTGAAAAATTCATAACATAAATTTTTGTAGGCTTTCCCTGACCTTGCTTTTTACGGATTATCAAGCCTATGTTTTCAAGCTCAACGAAAATCTTAACAGCTTTGTCTTTGCCAATGTTCAGACTTTCCTGTGCATTTTCCTGCTTGTAGAAAACATAGGTTTTACCATCAGCATCAACCCATTTGCTTTTTTTAGATAGGGAAGTCCTATCGAGCAAAAATCCATAGAGTAATTTTGCTTCACAGGAAATGCTCTTAAACCTGTCATCGGTAAAAAGCACTTGAGGTACTCTATAAAACTGATACTGTTCGCTGTCGCTGCCATAGAAAAAATCAAACATTATGCACACGCTCCTTTTCGTTAGCCTTTTTCAGCTCGCCCTGAAGTGCGTTGATTTCAGCTTTTCCAAGCTGATTGATTAAATCTGCTACATTCATTACAGCCGATGCAGTAACAGAGTTGCTCAAAATCATTCCAAAGAGCAATTTCGTTTCGGCAGAGTAGCCGTTGTATTCGTTTGTCATAAGTTCTTTTGGCAGATAAATGCACTGTCCCATACTAATTCCCATCTTTACTTTTAAATTTCAATCGTTGCCTGCTCAATCGCTTTTTGCCAAATAAAAAAAGCCAATCTCTTTCGAGATTGACTTTAGTCTGTATGAGTATTTAATTTTGTACCCAAACAGTAACGCCCTTTTGCTCGTTATTTCAGACAGCGCTATGCTCCCTTTATCCGCCCACAGGCGGCGGTCGCAAGGCTACCCCTACAGTTGACTGCACAAACAATCACAAAACTACGCTCGAACATGATTTGTTTTTGGCATTATAAAACCTGTCTTCACGAACGGGATACGGCGGTTCGCCGTTACTGCAAATAATAATAAATATGGTCGGGAACAATAAGATTTGCACTTAACAAAACTTTATTCCCGACCACAATTTTCAATTTTCCATTTTCAACTTTCAATTTTAAAAAATTTCCGTTCTGGCATGATATGTTTTTGTTATATCATACTTTCTTCACGAACGAAAAATGCTTAATGATAGTAATATCCTGAACGAGAAAATTCGTTGAAGATACTGATACCGCAGACTGCAAGTATAATTGAAATAACTATCACAAGCACAACTCCGATAAGAGCCAGGATAAGAGCGGCTCTTGCGTAGTTTTTGAGTGACTTCTTTGTTGATGAGCTGAATGCCCAAACAAAGAGCATAATGAGGTTTACAATCGGCAGACAGGTTAAAAGCATAACGCCGATCCAACCGCCTATACTTACAGGCTGAGTATCCGGAGTACCATATGGCGGTGCAACGGGCGGTACAGGCTGTGAGTTGTATGTCTGCTGATACTGCGTGTTGTACTGCTGATTATAGCCGTTGTTGTAGCTCTGATATTGATTGCCGTACTTGCTTTGATTTGCGCCGTAATCATTGTTCGGTGAGTTTGTAAACTGCTGACCGTATGAAGTTTTGTTAGGCTGCGGTTGCTGATAATAAGTTTGATTTGGCTGACCGTACTGCTGAGAATACGGATTCTGCTGTGACTGACTGTCGGCAGTCGGCTGTGCGTTATCAACCTCAGGCTGTGCAGTCTGCACATTCTCGTAAGGGTTCTGCGCAGCATCTTCGGTTGAAGCATTTTCAACAGGCTGTGTTTCAGGCTCTGGAGTCTGCTCAACAGGTGTTCCGCAGTAAGTACAGAACATTGCTCCGTTGTCAATTTCGTGATTGCAATTTTTACATACCATATATAATCGCTCCTTGCATAATATTCTATAAATAGTATGCTATCATTTTACACTATTTGCCTTACAAAATCAACAACATTCCACGCAATAATTCACTAATATTACAAAAAGCGACAGTTTTACGGCTGTCGCTTTTTATTACACTCCCCTTTTCATAAGCTTGTGGGGAATTATTTTATTTTCTTTGAGTGACGCTTTTACATCTATAATACGCTGATTTGACGAGCCTCTGAACGCAAGGCTTATATCGTGAAGAGCCTCAACAAATTCACCGTCAACAAGCACATCAATCATCGAAAGCATTTCATCCGTACATTCACACCTTGCTCTGCTGTCGGAAAGAAGCTCCTTGTCAAACAAATAGCCCGAATAACACCAAATTGTTTTGTCGGAATATTTTTCTCTGACACGCTTTAAAAACGGCACTAAGGCTCTTTGATTTGAAGGTTCAAAGGGTTCTCCGCCGAGCAATGACAAGCCGTCAATATATGACGGTTCAAGCTCTTTGAGAATTTTATCCTCAACCTCTTTTGTAAAAGGTTCGCCGTAATCAAAACTCCATGTCTGCGGATTAAAGCAGTTTTTGCAATGATGCGTACAGCCGGATACAAAGAGCGATACTCTTACTCCCTCACCGTTTGCAATATCGCAGAGTTTAATTTCTCCGTAATTCATCAAAGGTGAAGCACCCTTTCCTCAATTTCCTGAGTTCTGCCCTGATTCCAGAACTGAGTTCCGATATATCCACAGGTTCTTCTTGCCACATTCATCTTATCCTGATCACGGTTGCCGCAGTTAGGACACTCCCACACAAGCTTGCCGTCATCGTGAACGATCTTGATTTCTCCGTCATAACCGCAAACCTGACAGTAGTCGCTCTTTGTGTTAAGCTCTGCATACATAATGTTATCGTAAATGAACTTGATAACCTGTAAAACAGCGGGAATGTTATCCTGCATATTCGGAACTTCAACATAGCTGATTGCACCGCCCGGTGACAAAGCCTGAAATTCGGATTCAAGCTTCAGCTTGCTGAATGCGTCAATATTCTCGGTAACATGAACATGATAGCTGTTAGTAATGTAATTTTTATCTGTTACGCCCTTGATAATGCCGAAACGCTTTTGAAGACACTTTGCAAACTTATATGTTGTGCTTTCAAGAGGAGTACCATAAAGGCTGTAGTCAATGTTTTCAGCCTTTTTCCACTTTGCACAATAGTCGTTTAGTTTCTGCATAATCTCAAGGCCGAGTTCTTTGCCCTCTTTTTCGGTGAGTTTTTTGCCGATAAGGCTGTAAACGCACTCCCAAAGACCTGCATAACCGAGTGAAAGCGTTGAATAACCGCCATGGAGAAGCTTGTCAATCTTCTCACCCTTTTTAAGTCTTGCCAAAGCACCGTACTGCCACAAAATAGGAGCGGCATCCGAAAGAGTGCCTGTAAGACGCTCGTGACGGCACTGCAATGCTCTGTGGCAAAGTTCCATTCTCTCGTCAAAAATCTTCCAGAATTTATCAAGGTCCTTGCCTGCGCTGAGTCCGATATCAATAAGATTTACAGTCACAACACCCTGATTGAATCTGCCGTAATATTTCGGCTTGCCGTTTTCGTCAACATAAGGAGTAAGGAAGCTTCTGCAACCCATACAGGTAAAGCAATGTCCCTCGCCGTTTTTATCAATTTTGCTTTGGAGCATAACCTTCTCCGAGATATAGTCGGGAACCATTCTCTTTGCGGTACATTTTGCAGCAAGCTCCGTAAGATACCAATACTTGCTGTCCTCTGTTATGTTATCCTCCTCAAGCACATAAATAAGCTTTGGAAACGCAGGTGTAATCCACACACCCTTTTCATTTTTTACGCCCTTGTGACGCTGTTTGAGTGTTTCTTCAATAATCATAGCGAGGTCGTGCTTTTCCTGCTCGTTTTTAGCCTCATTAAGATACATAAACACGGTTACAAACGGAGCCTGACCGTTTGTTGTGAGCAAAGTAACAACCTGATACTGAATGGTCTGAACACCACGGTTTACTTCTTTGCGAAGTCTTTGCTCAACGATATCGTTGATTTTCTCTTCTGTGGGATGAACACCGAGTTCTTCGATTTCCGCAAGAGTTTCTCTGCGGATTTTCTCACGGGAAACCTGAACAAACGGTGCAAGATGAGCAAGGCTTATGCTCTGACCGCCGTACTGGTTACTTGCAACCTGTGCAATAATCTGAGTTGCAATGTTACACGCCGTTGAAAAGCTGTGCGGTCTTTCAATAAGCGTATCGCTGATAACGGTACCGTTCTGCAACATATCCTCAAGGTTTACAAGATCGCAGTTGTGCATATGCTGTGCAAAATAGTCCGAATCGTGGAAGTGAATAATACCTTCCTTATCAGCCTCAACAATATCAGCCGGCAAAAGCATTCTTCTTGTAAGGTCACGGCTGACCTCACCGGCCATATAGTCACGCTGAACGCTGTTGACGGTAGGGTTCTTATTTGAATTTTCCTGCTTTACTTCCTCGTTATTGCACTCAATAAGCGAAAGAATCCTGTTATCGGTAGTATTTGCCTTACGAACAAGCGAGCGGTTGTAGCGGTAACGCACATATCTTCTTGCAAGCTCAAACGCACCCTTTGCCATTAGCTGATCTTCAACCATATCCTGAATTTCTTCAACGGACACTGCTCTCCTGATTTTGTTGCACTTATATTCAACATAGTCGGCAACATCCTCAATCTGTTCGTCTGTAAGGAACTTGTGTTCCCCCGAACCGTTTGCTTTTTTAACGGCATTAATAATTTTTTCAATGTTGAAATCTTCTTCTGAGCCGTTACGCTTAATAATTCTCATAATCCTTCCCCTTTTTATTATTTTGCGGTACTTCCTTGGTAAAAATATCCTATATCTGTTAATCCGAATAAAAAAATAAATTTTTCAATAATGCTGTTTAAAAAATGCGTTGTGCAATAAAATTGCAAGGAACCAAACCTCCCTTGCGATGTAAGACTAATTATAAAATAATTGCAATATAAATACTGTTGCACAGGCAACAATTATGTGATATACTATACTATATCTTGTGGCAAGATAAAAAACGCCACACATTATGGAGTGTTGCAAATGATAGAAGAAATAGGCGGTGCAAGGCTTAAAAAATCAGATTTCATCGGGATAAACGAGTGTTTTAAACCTATTGAAAGAGAGTATAAAAGGGGTGAAATCATAACTACATATTCACCCGAAAATGACACAATTTGCATCATAAAAGAAGGAACTGTTTATCTGACAACCGACAATGCCGAAAATCAGCGGAGAATTATTTCTTTTTATGAAAAGGGCGACATAATCGTCACCTGCATTGTACCCGAATCAGACAACAGAATTTTTTATCTGAGTGCCAAAACAAACTGCAAAATTGATTTCGTGAAATACTCAAAATTTACAGCCTGTTGTGAAAAGCATTGCAGTAAACACCAGCGGATTATAAGTGCATACATCAAAAAATCTCATAAAAAAAGTCTTGCTCACACAGACATTCTCTGTCAGCAGACGCTGAGGAGCAAGCTTTTGACTTTTTTTGAATACATTAAAACCGAAAAAGGA
>OMDD01001204.1_pt1 | contig 10531 bp, 10 predicted proteins | sample 1674331 | NCBI WGS metagenome assembly OMDD01 (sample SAMEA103958164, study PRJEB25191) | human gut metagenome | biome: human-associated habitat [ENVO:00009003]; feature: intestine environment [ENVO:2100002]; material: feces | place: Germany | collected 2013/2015
CTGAATATCCCGATTGAGAACGCTCTGTTTCTCGCGCAGTTTCTTCACCTCTTTACGGGATTGCCGCAGCGAATAGGCCGATTGCAGAGTTGCCAGTAACTTGGCATTATCCCACGGTTTCACCACAAAATCGGTAGCACCACCTTTGAGGGCTTTCACGGCAAGGTCTATATCAGCATAAGCCGTGAAAAGCACAACAGGAAGTTCTTCATCCGCTTTCTTGATTTCAGACAGCCAGAACAATCCTTCGTTACCGGAGTTGATACCTGCCGAGAAATTCATGTCAAGCAGCACCACATCCGGATTCTTATCCCGCAACTCGGACATAAGCGTATTGGGAGAAGTGAGCAAAACGATATTCTCAAAATAATCGCTCAAAAGTATTCTCAGAGCACTGAGCACATTCTTATTATCATCGACAATGAGGATGTTTCCTTTCTTCATTCAGGTATTTCTTTTAAAGGGTTTTCGCCCTGATTTACAATTTCTCACGAACAAATATCGTAATATTCCGGCAGAATAAAAAATTATCTTCTAATTCGTTTATTCGGTTTTCAATGATTCAATAGGATTGGTTGTTGCCGTCCTCCAGGTTTGGTAACTAACTGTAATCAGTGCTACTAGTGCAGATAATACACCCGCTATCAGGAATACCCACCAACTCAGAGAAGTCTTTACCACAAAATCGTCCAGCCAATTATATAGAAATACATAAGCTATGGGACAGGCTATCAAGAATGAAATTACGACCCAGACTACCACATCCTTGTTTAACAGCAACAATAAGTCAGTCACCTTCGCACCGTTTATTTTGCGTATTCCTATTTCTTTTATCCTGCGTTGCGTAGAGTAAAATGCAATGGCAAAAAGTCCGGCTGCCGAAATAATAAATGTAATCAGCAGTGCATAGCTCAGCACATTGCGTGCATTCATTTCCGCTTTGTATTGCGCATCATAAGTTTCATCAAGAAAGTGATATTCAAACGGAACATTCGGATTGATTTCCTTCCACATCTTTTCCATCGCTTGTATAGCATCCTGCGGGTTACCAACGGTCCGGATAAAAATAGGATTATGATCATCACGTGACAGATTCAGATACATTTGGGCACCGGGAGTCTCATGGAGTGACTTCACATAAGAATCACGTATCACTCCCTTCACCGTATAGGTCTTTCCGTCATTCTCTATTAGTTTCTGCCCAATGGATATATACATGAAAGATTCCATGACCGGCATCGAGGCAGTCTCCATAATCCGTGAGACAGATGCCGATATCCCGGTTGCTTTCATCACAACAAGCACGGAGCATGCCTTGGAAAGCTACAGGCTGTCTGCCATCGGCTATATCGAAAAGCCGGTTTCGGCAGCTGAGCTAAGTAACATTCTTCACCTTGCCATGCTGAAGAAATCCGATGCCCCATCTCTTTACGTGAAGAGAAACAAGAGTATGGAGAGGCTTGCCCTTTCTGATATCATGTACATAGAGCAGAGAGCCAGGCAGATTTTCATACATTTAAAAGAAAATGAGGAAATCAGCTGCTATGAGAAGCTTTCAGAGCTTTCAGATCAGCTGCCCGCTGAGCTGTTTTTTCTGCCGCACAAAAGCTACGCGGTAAACCTGTCGTATGTCACACGCATTGATACTTCACTCAAATGCTTCGTGATGGCCGATGACACAAATATCCCTATCAAGAGAGAGCTCTCCGGCAAAGCCAAAAAAGCTCTGGAGAGATACTACTTTGAGCACACCAGAGGGCTTAAATAAGGCACTTTCCTATTGATTTGATATGAGCTAGACTGTCAAAAGTAATACACTGCAAGGAGCCCGGATTATGAAAAAAATTAGCGCTATACGAGATATTCCCTATCTGACAATTATACTGCTTACACTGATTTGCATACTGCTTCTTTCCTCAAAAAACATGATTATGAGCCAGGCGAGCTATCCTGAAGCCACTATAGTAAGCTCTGCATATGCCGTAGTGGAAGGCTCGGATTCAGATAAAGAAGAAATCACATTTCCACATACCTTTAAGCACCTTTCGCCGCGCACACATGTCACCGTCACAACACATATCAATCTGAACAAGGATGATCCAATCTACATAAAAACTGTCTATTCCCCTGCGAAGGTCTATCTGGACGATGAACTCATATATGAGTTTGGCAGGACCGAAAACTATCCATCCTATATGAAGGATCCCGCAACCGAGGGGTACCTGATAGGCACTGACGGTCATTCGGGTGATACAGAGCTTCGCATAGAGTATCTGTCTCCAGTTACCAGAAGCTCTCTTACGGTATATTCTCCTATCTACGGAGCATACAAATCCTTATTTTTCACTCTGTTAAAGCTGAATAAATGGTCATTCTTTATAGCACTGCTTGAGCTTGCCGCAGGTGTTTTGTTTATATTTATCTCACTGATGCTTTTATACTACGATAAAGAGGTTTGCAAGATGATATTTCATTTTGGATTCTTCTCACTCATGGCCGGCATGTGGTCTATCGGCGAGTGCAACTACACAGGTGTCATAGTCAAAAACCCTACACTGCTGTATCTGTGTGCTTTTATCGGGCTTTTCTCGCAGATGATTCCGCTGCTGTATTTCTGCAGGCTTGCAGTTGGTTTTAAGAATGACAAGCCAATTATAGTTATCGCGAAGCTCCTCACCGTGCTTGACCTTGTCGCTTGTGTCTTACAGCTTAGCGGTACGGTTGCACTATCCCAGAGCATGTACGTGTTCCATGTCATTTTGCCTCTCATACTTTGCTTCCTGACTGCATACATCATCCTTGAGGCTGTTCGCAGCCAAAACAGCAGGGCAAAACGGCTGATGGTTCCGGTATTCATACTGGCACTTGCTTCATGTGCCGAGATAATCAATTATCATTTAAAATTTGTGGCCTCATTGTCATTGCTGTACCAGATTGGAACTCTGCTTTTCATTATAATCATGGGAATTGTAATGGGGCTTAATATAAGCGATATGCTCAGTATAAAACGTGAGAATGAAAGGCTCATATTTGATATGAATCTCCTTGAGCATTCCCTGTTGGAGCAGAAGAAATATAATTCGCTCATCACAACATACGAACAGCTTTTTAAGAAGCAGCGCCACGATCTGCGTCACCAGCTGGTTGCAATAAAAGGCCTCGCAAACACTGAAAATAAACAGCTGAATGAATACCTGGATTCCCTGATCCACAGCATACCATCTGCGCCTGCAAGCTATTGCGAAAACAGGGTAGTCAATTCCATTCTGTCATACTATAGTGCCATATGCAGAAATGAAAATATCTCTCTTGAGACAAAGCTTATTGTTCTGGAAACCGATGATGCGGCCTTGGACAATGACCTGTGCCTGGTATTTGGAAATCTGATAGAAAACGCTATAGAAGCCTGCAGACGCATGGATACTCTGGATTCTTCAGACGAAACACCATCACGTTTTATCCGACTGCATGCCCACGTACACTATAAGACACTTATTATTACTATGGACAACAGCTTTGACGGACATGTTACCATCCAAAACGGAAAATACCGTTCTTCTAAGAGGGACGACTATGGTATAGGTCTGTCATCCATCCGCTCTGTTGCCGGCAAATATGATGGTGACGTTGCATTTGAAGCAGCTGATGGTATATTTCAGTCATCAGTATACCTTCAAATATATAAATGACACATTAAAATCATTAATTTATATTAATGCTTCATACCTAAATATCATTTTCAGAGTCCAACTAACTTATTGTATATAATGCATACATATGCTATAATAATAAAAGAATTTTGTGCATTATACACATATGGAGTTTTAATTTATGATAGAACACACGATATACAAGGAATTTATTGATAAAATTTCAGAATTATCAGACGGGATATATCCTATCATCACCGACCTGGATAATGACTTATCTTACGTACCGGACAAGACAGCTGATTTTTCGGCTTTGAAGCCGGCGAGCATACCTGCTTCTTTGAACAGCTGAGCTCTTGTGTCAACGACATTGACCTGCCGGAATATAAGCAGGAAATCCGCTATCGCTTAAATGGTGAAAAACCGGATGATATATTTTATGTCCGCATGGGAAAGCATACCAAAGAATATATGATGGGATTTTATTCTGATATTTTTACCGGTGATGACGGACACCGCTACCATGTCCTCGTGCTCAGAAACGAAAATACCCTTCCGGATATCGACCCATATACATATCTTTATGGTCAGTCAAAGTTTGAAAGAGACATCAACGGCTATATCATGGAAAACAGGTCTGTAGCCATAATCGAGGTGGAGATAGGTCATATAGATGAGTTCAATATACTGTATGGTTCCAATTTCAACACTGCAATCCAGCGTGAGCTTGCGCTCAAGTTCATCTACATGATGGATGGCAGCACCGCTACCTACTATATGAATAATTGCAAGTTTGTATTTGTGGTAAAGGAAGCAGACCGTGCCTTGGCCGAGGCCTTCTATCAGAAAATTGCCGATACAATAAAGTCCATGTATTTCTTTAAATGCTTTAAATTTGAGTTTGATATATATGCTGCGTGTCTGATTCTCAAAGATTATGATGGTGATACCTCAACTGTCATCAGCAAGGTAGAGTATACTCTAGACCGCGCGAAGGAGCTTCACAGCTCTGATTTGTTATTTTTCAATGATATGGTCAGGTTCAATGGCAGCTCGCATATAGATATCATGAAAATCATTCATCAGTCGGTTATCAATGGCTGTGATGGCTTTTTTGTAGAGTTTCAGCCCATTGTAAAGGCTTGCAATGGTGAAATAATGGGTGCTGAGGCTCTGGTGCGCTGGAAAAAGGAGCCTTTTGGCACGGTGCCACCCGGACTGTTTATCGACTGGCTTGAGGATACCCCGGCTATGTATGAGCTAGGAAATTATATCATGAGGACTGCAATAAGCTCAGCCAGTGAATTTGCAAAGATAAAACCGGGCTTTTTCATCAATGTAAATGCATCCTCAGAACAGCTTGAAAAGGAAAACTTTGTAAAAGATACTCTGGCAATTCTTAAAGAGTATGATTTTCCACCTTCACAGCTGTGGATAGAGATTACAGAGCGATGCAGAGATCTGCCTATATCTATGATAAAGAAAACCGTCACTGCATTCAGGGAAGCCGGAATCCACATCACTATGGATGACTATGGCACAGGAAGCTCTTCATCTCAGATGATGCTTGAACTTCCTGTAGAGGGTATCAAGATAGATATGTTCTTTGTTAAAGACATTCTCGAGGAGAAAAAGAAGCAGGCACTTGTAATCGGAATGATTAATTTTGCCAATGCCGCAGACTTAAGGATATGTATTGAAGGCATAGAAAATGATAGCCTTGAGAGCTATCTCAGGCAGTTCGACGTCACCTGTTTTCAGGGCTATCACTACTCTAGGCCTATCTGTCAGGATGAGCTCATGAAGCTTCTTATAAAGCCATAGCCCTGGATATTACTCAAGATTTTCCTTAAATACTGTCAGTGCTCCATTTTTCTTTAAAATCAGCATGACAATTGCTGCCACTATGCTTCCGGCCACTGTAGAGATAAGGAATGGCACTATGTATATAAACATGCCTTCCGGCTGAATAAGCATCACGTATTTTGCAAGAGGATACGCTGCCAGGCCTCCGAGTATGCCTGTGCCAAGCGCCTCTGCAATACATGTCGGTATAATTTTTTTGCTGAATCTGTACATCAGTCCACAGCACAGAGCACCTACCATGCTTCCCGGGAATGCCATGAGGCTTCCAAGTCCTGTCAGGTTTCTGATGATACTCGCACAAAATGCCACACCGACACCCCATGCAGGTCCTAAAAATACTGCTGCGCATATATTTACCATGTGCTGTACAGGTGCACATTTGCTGCCGGCAACAGGGAAGCTTATTAAGCTTCCTGCTACAGCAACTGCCACAAGCACTCCTGCCATGGCAATCTTTCTGATTGAAAGAGTTCTTTTTTTAGTGTTCTTTTTACTTTCCATTACTACCTCACCTTAAAGTATACCGTAACTGTTCAGTACCTTCACAGTTGCGAGTCGTTTCTGTACTAAAAAGTTATAGTATATCAATATACTCTCCTGCAAGTGCCTTGTTCATGCTTCGCACAGCACAGAACTTACCGCACATACTGCATGCCTCGCTGTGGTCATCCTCAGGCAGACGGTCATCCCTGATAGCCTTAGCTGTCTCCGGATCAAGCGCACATGCAAACTGTGCATCCCAGTCGAGCACACGTCTGGCATCTGCCATCTTATCATCTATATCTCTGGCTCCCGGTATTCCCTTTGCAATATCAGCTGCATGAGCCGCAATCTTTGACGCAATAATTCCCTGCTTTGTATCCTCCACATTTGGAAGAGCAAGATGCTCCGCAGGTGTCACGTAGCAAAGGAAAGCTGCGCCGTTCATTGCTGCCACTGCTCCACCGATTGCTGCTGTGATGTGGTCATAGCCCGGTGCGATATCTGTTACGAGAGGTCCAAGTACATAAAATGGTGCTCCCATACAGATTGACTGCTGTACCTTCATGTTTGCTGCTACCTGATCAAGCGGCACATGTCCCGGTCCCTCTACCATGACCTGTACGTTGTGATCCCATGCACGCTTTGTGAGTTCTCCAAGTCTTACAAGCTCCTCTATCTGGCATACATCTGTTGCATCTGCCAGGCATCCCGGTCTGCAGGCATCTCCAAGCGAGATTGTCACATCGTGCTCCTCACAGATTTCAAGTATCTCATCATAGTGCTCGTAGAAAGGATTTTCCTCTCCTGTCATGCACATCCATGCAAATACAAGGCTGCCTCCACGGCTTACGATATTCATCTTACGCTTGTGCTTTTTAATCTGGTCTATCGTTTTTCTTGTGATTCCACAGTGAAGTGTGACAAAGTCCACTCCATCCTCTGCATGGAGTCTGACTACATCGACAAAATCCTGTGCTGTAAGTGTTGCAAGATCACGCTGATAGTGGATAACACTGTCATAAACAGGCACTGTTCCTATCATTGCAGGACATTCGCTTGTAAGCTTCTGTCTGAATGGCTGTGTGTTGCCATGGCTTGAAAGATCCATGATAGCCTCTGCTCCAAGCTTTACAGCGCTCATGACCTTCTGCATCTCCACATCATAGTCCTTGCAGTCTCTTGACACACCGAGGTTTACATTGATTTTTGTGCGAAGCATGCTTCCAACGCCCTCTGCATCAAGTGACTTGTGATGCTTGTTAGCAGGAATAGCTACCTTTCCGCTTGCAACAAGCTCCATCAGCTTGTCTACATCCATCTTTTCTTTCTTTGCTACCTTTTCAATTTCAGGTGTTACGATGCCCTTTCTTGCGGCATCCATCTGTGTTGTGTAATTACTCATTGTACTCTCCTGTTCTTATTGTTATTTGTATTATTAATTAGTAATTATTTCAAGATTAACGCTCCATGATTCATAGGACCGCTGCCGTGTCCCAGGTCAAGCATGGCTTTTAAACATGCCGTGACATATCGCTTGCCGTTATCCACAGCCTGCTCGAGCGGCTGTCCCTTTGCCAGGCCGCTGGCTATCGCTGATGAAAGCGTGCAGCCTGTGCCGTGTGAGTTTGGATTATCCACTCTTTTGGTCTCAAATGTGATGATTTGCTTTCCATCCCACAAATAGTCACACACACATGCTGTGTCTGTGAAATGACCTCCCTTGCTTAAAACCGGACAGCCGTATTTATCATAAACAGCCTTTGATGCCTCTATTATGTCATCTGTGCTTTCAATCTGTCTGCCTGATATCACCTCAAGCTCAGGGATATTTGGCGTGATGATGTCAGCCAGTGGAAAAAGCTTCTCCATCAGAGTGTTTGCGGCATTTTCTTCAAGCAGCCTGCTTCCGCTTGTAGCGACCATCACCGGGTCCAGAACTATGTTTTTTGCCTTATATTTTACAAGACCTGCGGCAATCGCCTCAATTGTATCTACCGATGATGTCATACCGATTTTCACCGCATCCGGAAAAATATCCGTAAAAACAGCCTTCATCTGTGCCTCGATAAAATCAGCCGGTACATTCATCACCGCATCAACTCCCATGGTGTTTTGTGCCGTGAGTGCCGTGATTACGCTCTCGCCAAACACACCGTTTGCAAGCATGGTCTTTAAATCGGCCTGCACGCCTGCGCCACCGCTTGAATCGCTTCCCGCAATTGTAAGTGCTGTATGCATATTTACGCTCCTTTCTACTGAATGTTGTCATTTCTCGTAACTGTTCAGTATCTTCAAAATATTGTTTAATTACTGTAGTTATAGCAGTTTGTCATACTGTGATTACAGAATTTTGTCGCATATTTCTGCGAGTTCCCTGGCTGCAGCCCTTATATCTGCGCTTGCAAATATCGCTCCTACCACTGCGATTCCTGCAATCCCTGTGCCCTTTAGCGTGACCGCATTGTCTGCATTTATGCCTCCGATTGCAACAACCGGTATATCGACAGCCTCCGTGATTTCACGCAGAAGCTCCTTTGTCATAGGCTTTGCATTGAGCTTTGTGGTAGAGCCAAACACGGCTCCGCTTCCCAGATAGTCCGCGCCATCAGCTTCTGCTTTCTTTGCCTGCTCCACGGTCTTTGCCGTAACTCCTATTATCTTGTCAGTTCCAAGAAGCTTCCTGGCCTCTGCCGGATTCATGTCATCCTGACCCAGATGTACTCCGTCGGCATCTATATCAATTGCAAACTGCACGTTATCATTGATGATGAGCGGCACCTTGTGCTCATGACAGATTCTCTTTATCTCAAGAGCCTCATTATACTCATCCTTAAGCCCTGCATCAGAATCCGTACTCAGAATATCCTTGTCACGGATCTGAATCATAGTGGCTCCGCCCTCTATCGCAAGCTTCACATGCTCAGAAAGCCTCGCTCCGTGCAGCCACTGCCTGTCTGTAATAGCGTAGAGCTTTAAATCAGTTTTGTTCATATATACCTTTCACCTCTTATCCTGTTGTTTTCCAAATATAAGACCCATAACCTGCATACCAATTGTCTGTCATATAGCGATATTCACATCTGTTCATAATCACCATCGCATATATGATATACTGCATCAATCAGCCTGTCCCGGTATGCAGCATTTCCGGGCTTAATGAAATAACAGCTGTTTGTCTCTCTGCCGTGCTCTGCCATATCAGAGGCAGCAAGCCCGCCTGCACTCTTCATGCAGCTAAGTGCTGCTGTAACTGCACCATATTTATCATCGCAATCAGCCGCAACAAACGCACAAATGAGCCCTGAAAGCATACATCCGGTGCCTGTCACCCTCTTCATCATAGGATGGCCGCCTGTAATGCACATCACACTGCTTTCATTATTATCATAGCAATCAGCTTCATCACATAATTCTGCAACATAATCGGTCTCACCTGTAATCACACAGATGCAGCCATATCGCAGGGCAGCCCTGCACGCAAGCGCCTTTGCATCAGACTCATCTGCCGTATCGGTCACTTCCACGCCACCATCGCACCTGCCATGCTCCATAACAGCCTTGACTTCAGACAAATTGCCCTTAATCACATCCACATGCACCTCGTCAAGCAGGCTCATCACAAAATCCATCCTGAAGTGGCTCACGCCCACACCAACCAGATCAAGCACAATAGGAATATTCTTTTTCGCTGCCATCCTCGCAGCAATGCGCATCGCCTCAAAGCGCTCCTCAGAAGGAGTGCCTATATTCAGGTTCAGCCCATCGCAGATACCCGTGACCTCATCCATCTCCTGCGGTGCCATAGCCATAATAGGCCTGGCCCCACATGCCAGCTCAATATTGGCCACATCATTGATAGTAACCATATTTGTGATGTTGTGAATCAAAGGACTGCGTGACTTAAGCTTTTCTATAAAATTATTCATCTGTATCTCTTTACAACTATTCATAATCACCCACACATTCAAAAAGCGGATATACCGCCAATGAGTATATCCGCCTAAAAATCGTGCGATATTATCCTACGTTGGCATTATCCAAATCAGGTTATGGGTCAAGACACTACCAGTCTACTCTCAGCCGGCTAAACACCAGCTCCCCTGTTGTGTTTTTAAAATTAAATCCATGAACAATGTAACTATCCAAAACAAGAAAACCTGCTGCTTACATGCAAGCATGACGCATCAGCTTTTTTTGTTCTCAGTGGTTCTGAATAGTCATTATATTTAATATAATACGCACTCCCCAATAAATCAAGCAAAATCCGCAAGTGTACTCATATTCGTACATCAAGCGCTGCTGGTCACACTGTTAGGTGTGAACAGTAACCATCAAACACAATCCCGGTAACACCGAGCCCCGAGGTGTTACCGTAGCACTCATTATCCCGCCACAACGTAAGGGCGTAAGCCCCGGGCACCGGGGTGCACACGCACTCTCCCGAGGCGCGAATAGCGAAGTGGCTTAGATACTGTAGAAATTATGCCCATGAATCGAGTAGGAGGCGGTGACTAACCGCCGTCCTCTCACAG
>OMDD01001228.1_pt1 | contig 10384 bp, 8 predicted proteins | sample 1674331 | NCBI WGS metagenome assembly OMDD01 (sample SAMEA103958164, study PRJEB25191) | human gut metagenome | biome: human-associated habitat [ENVO:00009003]; feature: intestine environment [ENVO:2100002]; material: feces | place: Germany | collected 2013/2015
CCCATATCCAAATCCTTTAACTCAATAACATTTAATGTATCTGTAATATAAAGGTCATTGCCTAAAAATAAATATTTTGCATGAAATATCCTATTATTATAAAAGAAATCCAAAGCTATCTCCCTATCATTCTTTTTATTGCATAATTCTTTAATTCTATTTATAACATACGATTTTTCCATAACAAATAATATTACAGCACTTTTTTACAATTAATCTGCTACAAAGATAAAAAACCCCTTATTAAACTTCACATTATTTATAGAAAAGTTATGTGAAAGTTATTAACAATTTTATTATATTCAAGCTATTAAATGAACAATTAAAACAATATCAGTGATCCATCCGAGTTCTATTTATCCCATATACCTACCTTCTGTTTTTTTCCATCATTATAGCACAAGCTTAAACAATAAAATCCACAAGCAAGCATCTCCTACCGGAATGTCAAGTTTCTCTAAAGGGGAACGTATAAAAGATATATCTAAAAATAGTTCTTGAACAGACTGAAAATATTTAAGAGAAAAAATCAAGAAGATTGGAAATGAAATAGCTTCCTTAACAACAAAGCAGAGAACAACAAGGATTTAATTTACATAATACAATCCAGACAGGCAGCCTTCCGGCTGCCTGTTATACTTCTATTTATCTTTAACATCTCCCTTTATAGGAGTCAGAGTTATTTTAGCCCCCTCAACCATCGGAGTTAATATATCAAAAATAACCTGTTTGTATTCAGATAAAGCAATACTCAATAATAGCTCCTCTTTTCTTATCTTATCCGCCAAAGCATTATTATCCTTTTTATATGATTGATCCTGCATATACAGCCGGTAAGTCTTATAGTTTTCATAAAATGCGGAAATAGACCGGAACAAGCGGCCATAATTTTCCTTCAGATTCTGACGATCATTCTCACTGAAGTAATTTCCCGGATTAGAAACAAACACTGTATCTTGAACAGAAACCACAGGCTGTGATACCACAGGCAGAGAATCTACCGGCATCTTCTGATCCAAATAGCCCAGCACCGCTTTTATCTCATTCTCATTAACTAAGTCTTTCAAGATTTTCAATGAGGTATCATAATACTTCATCACTTCATTCGCATTCTCCACACTCATGCTACTGCTATCCATAACGTGACTACTCTTGGAACCACCGGAACAAGAGGACATGGAGAGGGCGCAAAGAAACACACCATACAATAATAAATTCTTCTTCATACTGCCAGTATTAAATTATAATACCTTGATAACAATATGAAATGATAATTGCTCACGCTCCTGTCCCGTTTTTTTCCAAATTGCTCTTAATTTTCTCTAACAAATAAAGACATCCCTGCATTTTAGGATTTTCGTAACATACATAGGCCTGCTCAAACAGCATATCTACCGTATCCTTTAAATTAGGAGTAAAAGCAGCCTTATCTATCTGCATTGTTGGAGGAAGTGATTGAGAATCAAACCATTTTTTCAACTCATTAACCTCCTCCTCAGTATATGTTCTCTTTCTTTCTTTCATCATATTATATATTTTTCTTTAAAATGGATAACCTACTGCAAAGTGAAAAGCAAAATCACGGCTAAAGCGCGGTCGGATAACAGGATATCGTTTTTTACCGGTTTCCACAGGATTTATGGCCTTCATGCCACCGTCAAAACGCAAAATCAAATAATCCAGATCAAGGCGGATTCCCAAACCGTATGCTACAGCTATCTGTTTATAAAACTCGTTAAATTTGAATAAACCACCTTCCTGTCCGGAGTCATCACGAATAGTCCAGATATTACCGGCATCCACAAAAGCCGCTCCATTCAATTTCCAAAACAAATGAGTACGATATTCTATATTCAAGTCCAATTTAATATCACCAGCCTGGTTGATAAAGTCCATTCTCCCATCCTCACTACCTTTATAAACACCAGGTCCTAAAGAACGTACAGACCACCCACGTACACTGTTCGCGCCACCGGAAAAATACCTCTTTTCAAAAGGAAGCATTTTAGAGTTACCATACGGATAAGCCACCCCCACTCCTATATGAAACACAAATGAGTTACGCGGATCTATCATGAAATTCTTTGCAAAATCAAAATCTGCTTTCACATATTGAGCAAAAGGAATATTCGCCAGCACATAATCTTCTCCATCTTTCGGATTAGGGTGAACCAATTTGGAAGCAGCATACAATAAATTACCAGCCTCTTCAATATTGGCACGAATAGAATAGGAATTTTTAGTAGGTGTACGCATCATGGCGTTTCCTGCACTGTTATAGGTAAAGCTGTACCCTGTACGCACAACAAGCTGATTTTCATAACTGGCTTTCAAAGCTGAATTCCTCAGACTCATGCTGTCCAAATATTCCTGAAAAGCCGATGACTTTCTAGGCATATATACATAATTGACATCTACCAAATCCAAACGGTGTTGCATACGTTTCCTGTCAGTCCATTTATAACTCCATGAAGCAGAAGCCAGTGTACGCGAGAATTCCGGACGAACTTGCGATGTGAACTTTAAGCCGACCTCTGAAGTAGCTCTAATTTTCTTTTTAAAATTCGATGATAGAAAAGGAAACATGAACTGAGGGAAATTCAAGCTGCTTTCTACCCCATACTCCATGTAATTATCATTCACATAATCCTGTGAAGCCACCCCCAATCCCGTAATGGCCTCATAAGCGCCACGCACTTTCATCATAAAGATTTCGGAACCTTTGAATACATTGCGGTGCTGAAAAGAAACCGAGACAGCCGCTCCCAAGTCACCAGCCGAATTAGTTCCTTCTACTTCAAACGCCATGGATTTATTTTTGTTCTTTGCCAAAAATACGTACGCGTCCAGTTGCGTACCATTTTCTCCATTCACTTCACGAAAACGAATATTAGAGTATTTCAAGGCACGCAAACGCCCCAGATTGGAATAGGTGTTTTGCACATCCTGTTCACTATACAGTTCTCCCGGACGGATACGATTGAAATCAACCAACACTTGCGGACGGAGAAAAGCCTTTCCCTTGTAATACATACTATATCCTTTGTATCGCAAAGAGTCAAATTCTTCCAAAGTTCCTTCCTGCACCGACATGATTTCATCATCCGCCAGAAAGTTCACCTCCCCCACCTTGTATTGTCTATGCTTCCGCGGCAAATCTTCTTTTCTACGCTGATAAGGAAGTAATCGTAGAGTCAAATCCACCAAATAGGTATTTCTAGCCGTATCCGCCTGATAGACCAAAAAATCCTTGTTGAACTTATAATAACCCTTATTCTGCAATAATTTGGTAATCCGCTGCCGTTCAGCATCCAGCACATTCACATCAAACAGCATACCGGGCGCCAACAAACTTTGGGCAGAATCCTGCCGCATGTAGTCACTGATAACCAAATCATCTATATCATACACCACATGACGTACCTTATAAGGATGCCCGGCATGAATACGGTAAGCCAATTTTAATTTGTTCTTCTTCGTTTTTTTATCCAAGTGCACAGTAGCCCCCATATACCCCATATTACGTACCGCTTTCTCTATTTCCTCCTGGGATTTCAGGGCAACAGATTCATCATAGATTACCGGAGCATCACCAATCTTCCTAAAAAAACGATTAATCCATTTAGTGGAGTCCACGCCTGAGACGCAATAAGTACGCATAGGTATCTTAACCAAATTGAACCATTTGGCATTAGGATTCTGACGAATATATGAATTGAATAGTGACGGCTTCACCTCCTTCGTTTCAGATACAATCCTGACCTCATCCAATAAATATTTATCCTCAGGAATAAATTTACTGACCGAACACGAGGTGCATAGTGCTATAATAAATGTGCATATATATGGGCGTGCGCTTTTCTTCATACAAATCCGTAACCTTCGCAAATTTATCTACAAAGATAGATATTAATTGAAAATATCTTCTTAGCTTTGCTCCAAATATTTGTTATTAAATAGAAATTATCATGCTGAGCAAAAACAAAATAAAATATATCCGTTCGTTGGAACTGAAAAAAAACGCAAAGAAGAACAAGTTTTTGTGGCCGAAGGACATAAATTGGTAGGCGATTTATTAGGCTACTTCCCCTGCAAGTTACTGATTGCCACTTCCAATTGGCTGAAAATAAACCACCCTGTCACGGCCAACGAAATTATTGAAGTAACACAAGAAGAGTTGTCACGTGCCAGCCTTCAAAAGACCCCCCAAGAGGTATTGGCCGTTTTTGTACAACCTTCTTATGATTTAAATCCGGAAGTTATTAAAAGTTCTCTATGCCTGGCGTTGGACGATGTACAAGATCCCGGAAATCTGGGAACCATTATCCGCTTGGCAGACTGGTTTGGCATTGAACATATCTTCTGCTCGACAGGGACAGCAGATGTGTATAATCCCAAAACCGTACAGGCAACCATGGGGGCATTGGCAAGAGTAAAAGTTCATTACTGTTCTTTACCACAGCTTATTGAAAGCCTGACCGATATTCCTGTATACGGCACTTTTTTAAGCGGGAACATTATTTATGCAGAATCCCTATCGGCTCATGGATTGATTGTCATGGGAAATGAAGGAAAAGGAGTAAGCCCTGAAGTAGAGAGACTGATAAACAAGAAGTTATATATTCCCAATTATCCTCAAGAACGGGAAACCTCCGAATCATTGAATGTGGCAATTGCCACAGCAGTGGTTTGCTCGGAGTTCAGAAGACGTTTATTACCTTAAAATTCATATTTCCATCGGCATATCCAATAATTTCTGAATGAGAAATACTACAGCTCTACCCAAAGCATACATTATAAGCGTACCAGTCTGCTTCCTGCTGTAAACTCCTTTCCCGGCAAATCAAAATCAGCTATATGCCATGCATATACAGGTTGCTCAAGTTCTGTTTCCAGCATGGCACGGTGCAGGAAATCAACAAATTTCTCTCCGGAACAAATATCCAACTCATACATCGGAGAAATAATAATCACTCCGCCTATCCATTGTGTCGCACTAATCTCCTCCTTCAATGGAAAATATGCACGCACTCTATCGCTATCTTCCAACTCCACTACATATTTAGAATAACAGCCATCTGCCGAAACATAAAGATAATGACAAGCAAAACGTCTCATACCCACAAAAAATAATTAATTTCTGCGCTTGATTCTCTGAGGACGATCTAAGTGAGAATGATCTGCCGCATTATTCTCCTTCATTTCACGTGGATTCATACGGACGGGAACATTTTTCCTGATATCCACCGATTGAATCGAATCTGCTTTCTTCTCTGTTACCACCGAATCAGTTCCAACACGCTGTTCCACAGCCAAACTATCTTTTCCGGCAACTGTCATTGTATCTACCGGTTCATGATAACGGGTCAAAGTAATATTATTGATAATCAGTCCCGGCTTATTCGTTGACGAATCACTATCCATATAGTAAATAAATCCGTTCACACTCTTGATGGCAAAAGCAGAATCAGGCTTTATATACAAGGTCTGCACACCAGAACACGTGATATCCTTCACACGTCCCACCACAGAATCATTATCAAACAAAATATTGAATCCCATAGTGGCTCTCCGTTCCCCTTCCGAAAGGAATATATAATCAGCCGACCACAGGAAAGCATCCTTTGCTTTGAAATTACTATCAGCGGGAATCTCAAAAGTCACCTTATTCGCCAACGGAACATCTGTCAGCCAATAAAGTTTACGGTCATACCATACATCCACAGTATCTCCCGGCAACGATGCAGCCAGTTTATCCTCACGCAACGCCAGCAACTCCTGCATGCGTTTTTTCTCACTGCGGAAGCGTTCCCCCACCTTTTTATAAAGACCGGCAAGTTCCTCCGTGTGACGTGTGTACCACACCATGGACGAATCGAAATCAGCTTCAGTAATATGATACTTCTCGAAGACATAATTCTTATACGCCTCCTTTTGATAATTATCAGAATAACTCAGATTATTGCCCATGGAGATACTTAAATGATAATCGTACAAGATATTCTCCATCCTGTCCGGCTGGATAATATCTTCAGGCACTTGCTTGTCACACCCCACCATAAAAGCCGCACCCAGCAGCCACACCCAAGTAATATTCCTGCGACGCATCATTTATTCTTTAATTTCTTCTGCTGACGGGTGAATATTCTTATTCAGATACTTACCGTAAAATAACAACAACGCCACAATACCGCAACTGATGGCAGCATCGGCAAAATTAAATATCGGACTGAAAAATATGAAATGTTCCCCTCCTATTCCCGGTATCCATTCGGGCCAGTTGGTTTCAATAATGGGAAAATAGAACATATCCACCACTTTACCATGTAACCATTCCGAATACCCTTCACCTACCGGAACAAAAGAAGCGATGGTACTATGAGTACTTTCATTAAAAACAACGCCATAGAACACACTGTCTATAATATTACCGATAGCCCCTGCCAAAATTAAAGAGATACATACAATATAACCAGTCTTATAATTCTGTTTCACTATTTTTGCCAGATACCAGATAATCAATCCCACAGCTACAATACGGAAGGTAGTAAGGAATAACTTTCCGAATATTTCCATACCGAAAGCCATGCCGTTATTTTCTGTAAAATAGATATAAAACCAATCTGTTATGCGGATACTCTCATGCCAGTACATATTGGTCTTTACCAATATCTTTATTATCTGGTCGATAATCAGAACTGCAAAGACGATAAGAACAGAGAGCTGCCCTTTGGTGAGTAGTTTCTTCATTTATTAAATTGAAAATTAATTAATGGTTAATGATTAGCGGTTAATACTGTAACATGACAGTGAAACTCATTAACTATTAATCACTAACCATTAACCACTATTTTATTTCTTTCCTTCGTTCTTTGCCTCAATGCTCAGTGTTGCATGAGGTACTGCACGAAGCCTTTCCTTCGGAATCAACTTGCCGGTTTCACGGCAAATACCATAAGTTTTGTTCTCGATACGTACCAATGCCGCCTGCAATCCCTGAATAAACTTCAGCTGACGTGCCGCCAACCGGGTCGTTTCTTCTTTAGACAATGTATTAGCACCTTCTTCCAAAACTTTATAAGTAGGGGAAGTATCGTCCGTATCATTACCGTCCTTATTCATGATACTACTTTTCAGTCTATCATAGTCACGCTGAGCCAATTCCAGTTTTTCCATGATAATGGCACGGAATTCCTCCAGTTCCGCATCTGAATATCTAGTTTTTTCAGCCATATAACTTAGTTTTAAAAGGTTAATTATTCTTTTACGACACTCACATAAAGTGAGAAATCATCAAAATTTAATTCTGTACCGTTCTTCACTTCATCCACTAATTCCAGGGAGTTAGCAAGAACCTGGTTACAAATATAAGTATTATATTCATTTACCGCATCATCGGTTTGAGGATTTTTAGATAATGCCACTTTTATTTTGTCCGTTATCTCAAAACCACTGCTCTTACGGATATTCTGTATACGGTTTACCAATTCACGGGCAACCCCCTCACGACGCAGTTCTTCGGTTACGGTAACCTCCAATGCCACAGTCAGTTTACCTTCATTGGCAACCAGCCATCCCGGAATATCCTCACTGAAAATCTCCACATCCGTTGTTTCGATAACCGCTTCCGCACCATCAAGCACAAAGGTATATTTACCATTTTTCTCCAATTCGGCAATAGCTTCTTGCGACATTCCGGCTACGGCTGCGGCAACAGCTTTCATCTGTTTGCCGAATTTCGGACCCAGTTTTTTAAAGTCACATTTCACCTTTTTCACCAATACGCCTGCGGCTCCGTCTACAAACTTGATTTCTTTCACGTTCACTTCGCTCATAATCAAGTCTTTTACGGCTTCGATGTGCATTTTCTGCTCTTCGTCCACCACCGGAACCATGATACACTGCAAAGGCTGGCGCACTTTGATATTGACTTTGCGGCGCAATGCCAATACCATAGAAGTAACATCCTGAGCCATCTGCATACGCGCTTCCAGTTCTCCGTCTATCAATGCCTCATTACATTCCGGGAACTTGGCCAAGTGTACAGAAACCACGGTGTCACGACCTGTAACGGCAATCAAATCTGTATACAAACGGTCGGCATAGAACGGAGCGACAGGTGCCATCAGCCTAGCCACTGTTTCAAGACAAGTGTACAATGTCTGATAAGCGGACAGCTTATCCTGTGACATGGCATTACCCCAGAAACGTTTACGGTTCAAGCGCACGTACCAGTTACTCAAATTATCATTTACGAAGTCTGTAATCAAACGTCCCGCCTTGGTCGGTTCGTAATCGTTGTAGCAAGCGTCCACGTTCTTCACCAATGAATTCAGAACAGACAGAATCCAACGGTCTATCTCCGGACGTTCATTTACCGGCACTTCCGCTTCCTGATAAGCGAAACCATCCACATTGGCATAAAGTGCGAAGAACGAATAGGTATTATACAAAGTACCGAAGAATTTACGACGAACCTCATCCACCCCGTCGGTATCAAATTTCAAGTTATCCCACGGAGAAGAATTGGTAATCATGTACCAACGCAAAGGATCGGAGCCATACTGTTCGATAGCGCCGAACGGATCCACCGCATTGCCCAGACGTTTTGACATTTTGTTTCCGTTCTTATCCAAAACCAAGCCATTAGAGATTACGTTCTTGTAAGCCACACTGTCGAATACCATCGTAGCGATAGCATGTAGCGTAAAGAACCAGCCACGGGTCTGATCCACCCCTTCTGCAATGAAATCCGCAGGATAATAAGTACGGTTGTCCACAATTTCCTTATTTTCGAACGGATAGTGCAACTGCGCGTAAGGCATCGCACCGGAGTCGAACCACACATCAATCAAGTCCGCCTCACGTTTCATCGGCTTGCCGCTTTCAGATACCAAGATGATATCATCCACATACGGACGGTGAAGGTCTATCTTATCATAGTTCTCCCCGTTATATTCGCCCGGAACAAAACCTTTTTCCTTATAAGGATTGGCGGTCATAAATCCGGCAGCTATTGATTTTTCTATTTCATTATACAATTCCTCTACGGAACCGATACAAAGCTCCTCTCCTTCTTCACTGCGCCAGATAGGCAGCGGAGTTCCCCAATAACGGGAACGGCTCAAGTTCCAGTCATTCAAGTTTTCCAGCCACTTGCCGAAACGGCCTGTTCCGGTAGATTCCGGCTTCCAGTTGATAGTCTTGTTCAGTTCCATCATGCGCTCTTTGGCTGCGGTAGACCGGATGAACCAACTGTCCAGCGGATAGTAGAGCACCGGTTTGTCAGTACGCCAGCAGTGCGGATAATTGTGTACATGCTTTTCTATCTTGAACGCCTTGTTGGCGGCTTTCATCATCATACAGATATAGATATCGAGTGATTCGGCGGCAGCGGCAGCTTTTTCATCGTACTTGCCATCTACAGTAAACTGAGGATCATAAGCATTCTTCACCCACCGGCCCTGATATTCCTTATATTTCTCTACGTCCACACATTCCTTTACGAAAGCCTCGTCCAGTTCGTCCAACAGATAGAATTTACCAGTCAGATCCACCATAGGACGGGTTTCCCCCTTCTTGTTTATCATGAACAGAGAAGGAATACCTGCCGCACGTGCCACAAAAGCATCGTCTGCACCGAATGTCGGAGCGATATGTACGATACCCGTACCATCTTCGGTAGTTACATAGTCACCGAGAATGACACGGAATGCCTGACCGGCCGCTTCTTGCCATTTTCCGTTTTCATCTACCGTCACCGGTTTCACCCAAGGAATAAGCTGTTCGTATTCCATGCCTACCAGATCCGGTCCTTTATATTCACTCACTACTTTGAACGGAATCAGTTTGTCACCCGGCTTATAGTCTTCCAGCGCCAATTCTTCCGCTTTCTTGTTAAAGTGAGTATAAAGCAAAGCTTTCGCCAACACTACGGTCATCTTTTCCCCAGTATATCCGTTGTAAGTCTGCACAGCCACATAGTCTATTTTCGGTCCTACGCACAATGCCGTATTCGAAGGCAATGTCCACGGAGTAGTGGTCCATGCCAGGAAATAAGGCGTTCCCCATTCCGCCATTTCGGGTTTCGGATTCTTCATCTTGAACTGTCCTACCACAGTGGTGTCTTTCACATCACGGTAACAGCCCGGCTGGTTCAGCTCGTGCGAGCTCAATCCTGTTCCGGCAGCCGGAGAGTAAGGCTGGATGGTGTAGCCTTTATACAGCAGACCTTTGTTATAAAGCTGCTTCAAAAGCCACCACAACGTTTCAATATAGCGGTTGTCATAAGTGATGTATGGATTCTCCAAGTCCACCCAGTAACCCATCTTATGAGTAAGGTCTGTCCACTCTTTGGTAAACTTCATCACGTCCTTACGGCAAG
>OMDD01001252.1_pt1 | contig 10205 bp, 11 predicted proteins | sample 1674331 | NCBI WGS metagenome assembly OMDD01 (sample SAMEA103958164, study PRJEB25191) | human gut metagenome | biome: human-associated habitat [ENVO:00009003]; feature: intestine environment [ENVO:2100002]; material: feces | place: Germany | collected 2013/2015
ATTCCGCTTTGTTCCGTCCGGCATCTTCCGGAGTACGGATTAAACAGCTGTGTTTCGCGGCGTTTTCAAGTGTGAAGAAATCGAAGTCCATCGCATCAGGAGAAAGCCCCATTTTGGCGAATTTCTCCATGAGATGAGTTCCAACCGCCCCGGCACCGATAATCAGTACGCGCAGGGCATGGAACAGAGGACGATATTCTGAGAGTTTCAAAGCATTATAAACGACTTTGTTCATGTTAAATCATCCTTCTATTCTTGGCTGTCATAGCAGTTTCCCGTTGCTCTTAAACCGGTGACCTCTGGAACAGCGGTAACAATTTTCTCCGCTGTCCCAGAAGATCACTTGGCGTTCACCGGGGACATTCCTTTGCTTATCAAAGGGGCAACATGGGAACTGTGCGGGTTTGATTTTGATTCCACGAGGGCCGTTGCTGATCTCCACGGTTCTTCGGGTTGCATTAGCTGTTGCCGACGCGGAAGAACGACGGGGAGGCAATGCCCTTGTAACGGAAGAGCTGCTTGTTCTGGTTTGAGCATGGCTGACTGTTGGTGAGGGTATGCCCACATTGACCCGAGGAGGGAGCGGAGGAGGTGCATTGATGGATTTTTCTTTGCGCCCCTTTTTTGTTACACATGCGATTATGACTCCGCATGCAGCCAAACCCAAACCGACAAGGATGCATATTGTCACCATCATGTCAGCCCCCTAGTTATTTACGCGACATTCCCATCATCGCAGATGGCAAGCACGTCGCCTTCTTCGAGGCCAAGTCCTTCTACGGTTTCGTTAGTGTCTTTGGTGTCTCTCCCGGTGCGCTTATTCTTGAACTGAAGCTTCGCATCCGGGTTGATCCCGATGTCGGCATGGTACTCTTTGACTACCTGACCGAGGGTGTTGCTCTTAAAGACAGGCACCTCCGGGAAAGGCGTGCCGGTCACACTGTTAAGGAGGTCAATCACAATCGTGTTTTCCTCAGTGTTAAGAGCGCTGTCAATAGGGTAGTTCGTCATAGCATTCGTCTCCTTTTGTAATTTTTTGTGGCTTCCCACGACTACAGCAGCAATGATTGCCGCTGTAGTTTCGGCCGGTTGCCATCCGGCTCTCATTCGGGCGGGAGGAGATATAACAGCTTTCAAGCGAGTAACTCTTGGATGATGGGTTATTCTTTCCTCTTGAAGTGCTTATAGAGTAGCATATTCGCTTTCGTTGTTTTTTTAATGCCTTTGAAGTTAATACCGGTTCTCCAAGACTTCAAAAACTCGAGTCCGAGCAACACGCTACACAATTTATGAGGCAAACCCAACTTTTCTCTTTACTGTACCGAGAATTGCCTGCTCGGCATCCGCAAACATCCTTTCCGTTACGGGAACAGGAGTGTTGTCCTCTTGAACCAATGCCATATCGAGTGCGTTTTCAAGCACGGCTTCAATCATCTGTTGATGCTTTCGTAGGGATGTAATGTTTCGACCCACAAGGTGATCAATAGATTTGAATAAAAGCTCGTAGTTAAAATCAATCATGCTATACAGGTCACTCGCCAGTTTTTGCTCGGCATATTTCCTACTAATGGATTTGATACGAGTAGCATTGGCTTCAGGAAAATGAATGACCATGCAGCGATCCGCCAAGATGGGATTAATCTTCTGAAGATCATTCGCGGTAAAGAACATGGGACAGTGTTCAAGCCCGACAAGTGTAGTCTCAAGGTAATTATCGAAAACGTCGGTGTTTGATTCATCCGTAATAGAAAGCAGCTCGTCATCGATACTAGCTCGATTGCGATCGTGAGTAACTTTGTCAATCTCGTCGAAGATATAAGCTACAAGCAAAGAATTCGTGCGGAGTCGTGCCTTTGCGATACACCCGGCATCAGAAGACTGATATGTTCCGCAATCGCCCGTCATTCCGTGACCGCCATCTGTCTGGGGAACTTTTATTACTTCAGTGGGAATCTGAAGCGCTTCCTCAACAAGTAAACGCACGGCAGTTGTCTTGCCACAGCCTTTTTCACCAACGAAGATAACCGGTCTCATATGTCCCGTTTCAATGTAAGTGACGAGAGCGGGAACAATCCTGCTAATTATCTCATCAGGGATGTCATGGCTAATGCAGAAAGATTTCAAATGACTGTATAATTTCCTCGGATCTACGGATTCGCGAAAGAAGCGAGGAACCTCAAGTTTCATTTTCTTGAGAGCACGCAAATAACGAACCTGCTTTTTGTCAACATGGTGGGCCGTGGAGATATCGTCTAACTGCGTTTCAAGCTCCTTTAAGCGAGACATCCCTTCGCTGTTCAGACCAGAAAGCTGCTTGTCAATCCATCGGCAGGAATGTCCCGAGCGATCAGCAGAATTCTTCCCGTTCATGTTGTTTTGCAGGCCAAGCAGTGCCATGATTTCACGATCACTGAGGCTCAGCACCAGCTTTTTAACTTCACTGAGTTCTGCCATACTAACACCTCCGTTTAGGTAGAATTGTTGCGATACCTCCCGGCGGACTACAAGCATTGGCAGTCCGCCGGGAATAGAGTTGAATGCAGTACAGTCTACTCCGCTTTGACGAACTTCAACATCTTCGCACGCATCTTAATCATGTGAGCGTGACGCATAAGCTCGGGAAATTCACTGAGAAGAAGGTCATACTCTTCTTTCAGGGCTTCGAGTTCGTCCTTGGTAACAGGTTTTCCGGAGCAAACCTTCTTATGAAGGAGATGATCCTTTGCAAGGGCGCGGATGTAGTAAAGATAAGGGATGTTGATAGAAGGCTGGGCTTCAGCGGATGCTGCGATTCCGTAATTGGTAGTCTCCAACACATCTGCATAAAGGCCTCGATCCATCTGCATATCAGCCAACCGCAGAGCGCACTGACTCGCATTGGCATGAGTACTGATTGCCTCCTTCAGGACACTCATGCTACCTTCAGCATTACCAAGTGCCGCTTCAAGTTCGCTCTCGGCCATACTTGCCTTTTCCTCATAAGGAAGGTGTTTCTTGTAATACTCGACGATCCTTCTGCATTCTTCCTCGTTCGCAATCGGGTCTTCCTTGAGAAGATAATCAAACGAGAACGTGAATGCGCGCCAATTCCAGCGCTGAAAAGGGACATTCGCCTTCAAGATGGAGTAATGATTTGCAGCTGTCTGCATATCTCCTGCTTCGGAACTATACTTAATAGTGTCCGCAAGAAGATCCACATTGAGGGGGAATTTCTTAAGCCCCTCCATACAGATCTCCGTTGCCTCACGGTTCCTGCCACGGCGTGCGCGATCCACAGCCTTATTGTGGTAATCATCCGAATCCATGTCGTTATCATCCATGTCTTCCTCGTCATCCGAGTCAGACATCATCCCCCGCATACGAGAGAGCAACTCGAGGATATTACCACTGGGCGTCTCGTCTTCGGAAGACTCATCATCTGCTTCGGGAATGCCGATGAGTTCTTTCACATCCTCGTCAGCGGGAGTTTCGGCAGTGCTACCATTGCCGAAGAGGTTTCCTTCAAAAATAGACTCGTTCATAGCAATTCTCCTTTTTCATTATTGACTGGTATCAGTCTGTTTTCAGGTTTTGTGTTCCTGTGATGCTATATTACTGCATCTTCAGAAACCGTTTTTTTAAGGTCGACGTATCGCTCTGTTCGAGTGAGTCAATCGAAGTTCTCTGCTCATTGAGCGCCTCAACTTCTGATAAAATATTACCACTACTTTAATGCACGTTTTTTTAACGCAAGTTATATTCATAAACGCAAAGCTTGACGATATAAAAAAGCAGGCACTCGTCCCATAGCCGACGTGCCTGCTGCTATCATCATTCATTTACATTTACACAAAGAACCTCGTAGCAGCTAAAGAATAGCAGATGCCACGAGGTTCTTTCCCAATGTTATATTTGTCGTTTTCTCCATATAATATGAATTAGTTGAGCAAGCTCTGTTTCCTCAGAACTTTTGCTCCTCTGCATCTTCTTTAGGGCGCATTCCCAGACCACAAGGCAGCGGATGTCCTGACTCTCCAACATTTCCCGGACGAGGTTGTCTCTGCGGACATTATCGTCGAACTTCTTCTGCCAGAACTCAACCCGGCTTTTCGGCATATAAGCGTACTGGCATCCGCTATGCCGATGCCAGTAACAGCCATGAACGAAGATGGCGACCTTGGATAATAGTTGAACCTTAGAGAAGTGTATTTTGCAAATACTCCCGTATTTCAGCATCAAGCTGCTCTTTGGATTTCGTGAACGGTTGCAGATTGGCCGCCCATGCTCTTCCTGGATGGAACCAGTCCCAAGAAGGCGTCATCATACTGCTGCGACCGCGACCGGGCGCGTGATTTCCAAAACCTTCAAGCAGACAGTTCCACACGGGCTTAAACCGCTCGATTACCATAGACTCCGCAAGAGGAATCCATATATCGTCTACTGCAAGAAAGCGGCAGCGGAAATCAGCAAGATTCAGATTCGTAGCGGCATCGATAGACTTCGCATGGTCGTTAAGCCGCTTGTATAACGCAGTGCCAGGGTCGACGTCTTCTCCCTGACCGCCTTTTCTCGCGCCTTCCGGCACGGCCTTACCTACATAGATAGGACAAAGGAACTGGTCATTTTTGTTGACGTCGGCCAATGCGGCATATGCGGGGAAATCTCCGATATAGTAAAGAGCGTACACCCCAGCACCGATGAATCTGCTCGGAGGCAGCGGTTGAACATCCTGCGCAAGAAGCGCCTCGGCAACCTGCTCACCGAGATGGCGCTTGTCCAACGGGTTATAAGGGGTCAAGACTGGAATGTCCTCTGTGTTATTTCTCGGTGCCATTCTTTATCATCCTTTCCATCTGATCGTAGACCGATTTGCCAACTGCGGCAGCAAGCTTGACGGGGACAGCATTCCCAATCTGGCGCATACTTTCGGTCCAGGATGCGCTGAACAGATAATCATCGGGGAATGTTTGTATCCGCGCACTTTCCCTTACCGTATAGTAGCGGATGCTGCCATCATCAAGTACAACTGTATTCTCGCCACCGGGGACGCCATGCGCCCCGGCTTTTATTGTTTTTGAGGGTTCATCCATGATACTGCCGGAGTGACCGGCATAGATCCTGGCGCCGGGTCTGTGTTCATGATTGCGGAAAACGGAGGTATCATACGGCTTTGTCGGATCGGGAAGATCGCCGATGGCATCCCTTACCGTCCTCCAACGGTGAATCGGGCATATTCCTTCTTCAACCGATTTTTGAATCATCCTCAGTTTTTCTTTTGTAAGCGGAGACTCCGCAGGGACTTTAATCCCATGCTCTTCCCAGTAATCTTTCGATATCCACTTGGAATAAAGCAAAGCTTCCTGTGAATAAGCGGGCTCCGGGAAAGCCCAGCTTGCGTTGAAGTCGCTTCGGAAACCAACAATGATAACACGATGCCGAATCTGAGGAACGCCATAGTCGGCTGCGTTCAGCAAGCGAAAAACAACATTGTATGCAAGACCGTCTTCCGTGCCTGCGGTATGGTGCTTTTCCAGCAGAGCAAGGTGCTCCAACCAGGTCATGTCAGTGCCTTTGGTAATATCGGGATGCTGAAGCTGAAGAAGAATGTAGTTAAAATACTCGCTGAACGACTTGCGCAGCAACCCGCGTACGTTTTCAAAGATAAAGACTTTCGGTCTTACCTCCCTGACGGCGCGAACCGCCTCCGGGAACATATCGCGCTTATCATTGTATGCCTGATGCTTTCCTCCAAGGGAAAACGGCTGACACGGCGGCCCGCCGGCAACAAGCTGAATCTTTCCTGTGTAACCATCATAATGAACCGTTCGCACATCAGTCTGGTACACCTGCCATTCTTTGATAGCCGGATACCCGTTTTGAATGTTGAACTTCAAGTTGTCACAGGAATCCTTGTCCCATTCATAAAGAGCCGTATGATTGAACCCGCACAGCTGAAGTCCGAGAGCGAGACCGCCGGTCCCGCTGAAGAGTTCAATTGAGTCCATCATAAGCCTTTTCCTTTCTATCGACATCTCATTGCCCTAAAAGGCAATGAGCATATTTTATTTTTCTGCCCGCTCGATTTCCACAATATCATCGAGTTCGCAGTCAAGTGCTTTACAGATGCGTAGCAGCACATCTGTGGTGACGTTCTCATCCTTGCCGAGTTTCGCAAGGGAAGATGAACTGATGCCCGCCGCTTTTCGCAAATCTGTCTTCTTCATATCTTTGTCAATCAGTAGCTTCCACAGTTTTTTATAACTCATCTTCATTTTGAGATACCTCTTTATTCCATGACTCACCATAAAGTTCACAGTTACCATCGGACAATTTCAATACGGTGTTGTCAGCTAATATTCTCTGTGTATCCGGTCGGTATGCCGCTTGCTTGTCGAACGCTATAAACACCTGCTTTCTGCTCCTTGCGTAAATTTTCATGATTCCGTCAATAGCGCCGTCACCGATATTCTTCAAGATAAGCGAGTCGTGTGCTATAGCCGGAAGCGCCGTGAGATATAGAATCGCAAGGTCATAGATGACCATGCCTTTATAGTTTGATCCCGTTCCGGTATCGTCCGGCGTCTCAAAACTATAACTGTTGTATTCATTGAAATGCAGATGAGGAGCTTTGCGGGCCTCCGAAAAGAGGGAGTCGTTGAACTCCTTCATCTTATCGTTGATAGCACGTTCGATATCCGCCAGGATGTCCTCGATTGCCCGTTTCAACATTTCATCGGCCTTTTTACGGGCATCCTGCAATTCGGTAAGTGTGAGATACGCAGCATTCTGCGCTTTCAGAGCGTCGATTCTGGCCTTGATTTCCGAATGCTTGTCAAGAAATTCCTTGGAGAGATTTCCGACAAAACCAAGCTGGCTGATCTGCTCCTGTAAGGCTTTGATCTGCTCCTGTAGTGCGGCAATCTCGCCTTGCACAGACTGGCGTTCGGCAGAGAACTGTTCGTTGAGGATGGCGGCAAGTTTCTGATGATACTTTTCCACCTCATACAGTTTTCTGATATTAACTCCGGGAAAGAACTCCTGGAGCGCAGATAAATCAGCCTCTGTCGGATATAGACCGTATTCCAGGCTCATGTCAAGAAGGCCGAGTCTGCGCTGCTTCGCCTGCAGTTCGGTTTCAAGGCGCAGTTTGCTTGCCTGAAGCTGTGATTTCACTCTGCTTTTCTCAATATCAACTTCATTCTGTCCATCGACCTGATCTGCGGTCAGATTGTCAAGTTCAATCTGCAGGCTTCTGATCTGAGCCACGTTTTCATCATATTGTGTCTTACCGCCAACGAGATCCGGAACGAAACGGTACTTCCTGGCATCGCGATACGCCGCCAGTTTCTTTTTCTGTTCTTCCAATCGCCCGTTAAAGACCTCGACGTCCTTGTAGCGATCAAACAGCTTTACGAGGATGTCGATGGACTTTTGCATACTCTGCCCCGGTATTCCCTTGAGGGGTCTGCGCTCATCGGTGTTATCTTTTCCGTAGATGCGGAAGAAGGTGCTCACGGTTTCACGGAAGGACAGTCCGAGGAAATCGATTTTGTAGTTAGCCTTTAGCCAATCGGTAAATTCTGCTTTCGTCCAGACGACTCCTGTCAGCTGATACCCATCCGAGCACACATGGATTTCATCCGGGGATGCAGTGTTACGGGCAAAACGATATACCTTTCTGTCAAACCCGAATGCGAAGAAGATGGTGTGGTCACCGATGTGCTTCACACCGTCGCTGGCAAGATAGCTGTTCCCTCCGAAAACAAAATCTATAGCAAGCATGGCGGAGGACTTTCCGATGGAGTTCTCGCCATCCTCTTTTCCAAGAACGACATTCAATCCCTCTTTGAAGCGGATCGGAGGTCGTTCTTTTCCTTTTTCCCTGAAGACGGGTGAGGTCATTTCTATAAGCATGAGTATACCTCTCCTTCGTCATTGATATCGGCCGCGCGAAGTGCATACAGACAGTCCAGCACCGACAGGAAATCGGTGGCGTCTGCCAGATGCGGTTTCACCTCAATGAACAGATTTTTGACTTCTACCGGGCCGTTCTGTAGCACCTGCAATACAACAGGAACAAGAGCCAGGGTGCTTGATTTATACGAATACAGTTTATTTGGTAATTGCATCGAACACCTCACAACTCTGCACGAAGTAGGAGACAACGATCTGGCAGTAGATGTCATCCTGTAGCGTTACACGATGAACCTTGCCCACAATATCGTTAAATATCTCCGGTCGTGTCTTGTTAGCCTTTTTCAACCGTTTGTAAAAGGCGTGAATCTGATCCTGAATCTCGTCATAGTCGATTTCTCCGCGCTTATCAAGGTTCATCATAATTTCTTTGATCCGCCGAAAATAGGTCGTCACATAATTATTGACGGCAAGATAAAGAGCCATATCCTGAGACGGACTGAGCTTCTGCTTGATTTCTTTCGGATCAAGCGAAGCATCCGACAGTTCTTTCTCGCCGAGTTTCTTTATCCGGCTGATTACTCCGACGATTCCCCTTTCGAGCGGCAAACTGTCAAGCAGATGGACGCTCTGCTTGTGGGTGGAAAGCAGGTTCTTAATCTCGACTAATCCCTTTGTCACCTTTTTGCTGTCATCAAGAAGATATGTAGCATAACACTGCGGGCACATCGCGATCAGATTATCCGGTGTGGCCGCTTTCTTCTTATCGATCAGGCTGACCTCGAAGGAGTGAGCCGCCCTACCTTTGTTTGTTACAGTCAGCTGTTTGCCGCATCCGGGAAACGGACAATAGCCGTCGGTCTCTCCAAGAAGATAGTCGCCGAATCTGGTTTTCAAATCGGTGGCAAGCTGCATCTGCTGTTGCTTCTGCAACGCGTTCTGCGGAACAAGCCCAGCAGCGTTTTGAACGATTTCTACGATCCATTTGGAAACAGCCTCGGCAACACTATCTGCATCGACGGAAGCGTCATAGCCTTTCAAATCTTCGGCGAGAAGCTGCCTTGATGTTTCGCTTCGCTCATTGATCCTCTCGGTCAGTATTTCGGGGGTAAGCCGGTACACAATAGCGCACGCCAGTTTTTTAGGCAGTCCGCGCTTGGTATAGCTTCTGATCGTTTCATCACTTAGTTTTACGGAAGGGTCCTTTCCCGTTCCCCATTCATCCTCGGTTACCGTTGTAATCATCGCCATCAGCTCACGGAAGAAGTATGGAACATCATCGCCATCGGCAAGATGCTTTTTCAGAATTGAAAACAGCGTTTTAAATTCCACGTTGGCACGACACTCCTTTTCCGTATTTGCACCACAGCGCACCGGGATGCACCAAACTATCCCCGGATTAAAAAACCGATTTTATATAATGAAGTCGGCTCCGGGGAGACAACGGGTGTGGTCAAAAAGAGACCAAATACATTATAGCACATGTAAGTTCAAAAGTCAAATATTATGTTTGCGATAAGGACGTAAACATTTTTTGAACAGATTTCGGTTTTTTTGATCCTGACCGTCAGTTTTGATCTTTTCCCGAGACTACCCTGCAGAGGGTGTTCTTCTCAACGGTAACAGGCGGCCTGACCGCTGTTATATAAAAACAATATTTCAATGCCTGATTACGTATAAGGGCAAAGGATACATATATCGGACGAACCGCTTCGGCGGCGAAGGTGCGGTATGGAGTACCCTTTCTTCCTTATACCCTTTTGCAGGCTGTAAGGTCGGAGCGGCTCCACAGCACTCCCGGCCTTTATCTGTATCTGATGCCCTTTTCCCGGAAATCAGGGGAAAGGACAATCAATGAAATTCAGAAAGACAAGAAACGACAACAGAAGCACCTACACCTTCCGTTTTGACGACGGAACAAGCGTTACCCTCCGCCCCGGCGAGGACGGCGTAACGGAAGCGGACATCAGGGTTCTGCATTCGCTGGACGACGCCGAAGTGTACAGCAACATCAAGAACAGCCGTCCCTCTCTGACTGAAGCGGAGAAAGCGGCGAAAAAGGAATGGGAGGCGGCTCACCCCGGCGAACAGTATCCGGCGAATTGGAACCTGTCCTTTGATTATATGGCGGGTGACGACGGCGACGACGACAGTCTCGACAAAAGCCGTATCGCCTCCGAGACCTGCACATATATGGATACGGATCTGGAGACCGAGGAAGAAATGATCCGGCGCATCCTCTGGTTCCTGACCGATATCCAGCGTGAGGTCTATCGCCTTGTGAAACTCGAAGGCTACACCCAGACCGAAGC
>OMDD01001253.1_pt1 | contig 10205 bp, 8 predicted proteins | sample 1674331 | NCBI WGS metagenome assembly OMDD01 (sample SAMEA103958164, study PRJEB25191) | human gut metagenome | biome: human-associated habitat [ENVO:00009003]; feature: intestine environment [ENVO:2100002]; material: feces | place: Germany | collected 2013/2015
CTTCTGACACTGACCCTGTGCCTTGGCATGATCCCCACGGCATCAGCCGCCCAGCAGAACAGCTACCATGATCCCGTCGAGCATTGGCAGCAGGCCAGCAACCGAACCAATGAACTGGATGTCAACGCCATCGTCACCCATGAGACCTTCTACTGCGCCACCTGCCAGGAAAACACGGATTTCACCGTCTGGCGTGTTCCGGAGTATACACGCTCCGGTGAGACGGCCCTGAACCGCAACGTCAAGTATTCCAACGGGATGTGTATTGACGAAGTAACGGTAGGCAGTCTGGATGCCGGTGTCCCCGGCGAGAACGCCTATTACACCGGTTACCACTGGACTAAATCCGTATGCAGCCGCTGTGGAGACTGGAACAGTAACGAGACCAACGGCGCCCCCTACGCATGGGACAAGAACATCTACGTTCTGCATGACTGCGCCGCCAAATTTTATCTGGATCTGCCGGAGACCATTACCCATGAATATGTAGACAGCAAGTACCACCGCACCGTCACCAAGGGCGGCACCTACTGCTGCTTCTGTTACGGTACGAATTACGAGAAATCCTCTGTGCTGGAACGCCATGACATGGCGGCGGAGACCCTGCCCCAGCCCGCTCATGGCCGTTTCGCTGCCGTGGAGAAGTGCCGCCTGTGTGACTACACCCACTATGACTATACGGCAGCAAAAGCCGTCATCGCGGACTATTACGGCATCGCAGACGGCAAGTCGCACACGATCACGGTCAGCGACCTCTCGGAAGCAGGTGTCCGCACCGCTATCCGCTATGGCAATAGCGCAGACAGCTGCACCATGACCTCGGCTCCCAATTATACAGAAGCCGGTCAGTACATAGTCTACTACGAGATCACCTACACCTGTGACGGTGTGGATATGACGGAAAACGGTGTGGCCTATGTCTGGCTGCGGGATGATACCACAGATGAAAACGGCAACTGCGGCTGTGGCTGCTCTAACCCCAACTGTGGCTGTCAGAACAAGCATTGCAACGGAAATTGCTGCACCGACAAGGGCTGCGGTGAAAACCACAAGTATATTCTGCTGGACAGCACCAAGGCTGGCTGCACCACCCTTGGCTATGACCGCTACCTCTGTATGGAGTGCGGCAAAATCGAAAAGCGCGACTATGTGGACTCACTCGGTCACGCATGGCAGAGCATCGTCATCCGCGACGCTACCTGCGAAACGGATGGCAAGTTGCTGGAGCTCTGCTCCCGCTGCGGACAGATGAAGCAGACCGCCACGCCCAAGGGCGAACACAGCTATGAGGTCTATACCGTGGCCGCCACCTGTACCAGCCCCGGTTATACCGTCCGCGAGTGCTCCGTTTGTGGCGATCGTCACATTGAGGACATCACTTCCGTTCTGCCCCATAACTACGAATCCCATGTAATCGCCGCGACCTGTGAGGGCGGCGGCAAGACCATCCACCGCTGCGATGGCTGCGGCAGTTCCTTTGTCACAGACTATACGGACTCCCTGGGCCATAGCTGGGATAAGGGAACCCTCGTCACCAACGCCACCTGCACCGGCGAGGGGGTCATGGAATACCGCTGCACCCGCTGCGGCTATCACCGCATCGAGGGCAACGAGGCTGCCGGTCATATCACCGGCGACCCTGCCACCTGCACGGAGCCTCAGCTCTGTACCCGCTGTGGCGCTGTGCTGAAAAACGCGCTCGGCCACGACTACAAGAGCGAAGTGACGGCTCCTACCTGCACGGAGATGGGCTACACCACCAACACCTGCACCCGCTGTGGCGATACCAACAAGAGCGACTACACCGAGCCTACCGGCCACAAGCCCAGCGACTGGATCGTTGACAAGCAGCCGACCACCGACGCTGCGGGCAGCAAACACAAGGAGTGCGAGAACTGCGGCGAGAAACTGGAAACGGCAGAGATCGAGAAGATCTACAACAGCGCCACCACGGACAGTAAGGGTGAGGCCATTGTGGGTGGATACCTTGTGACCGTCACCGATACCGACACCAAGAATCCCGTAGCAAACGCCGCCGTGGCGCTCCACAAGGATAATTCGATCTCCATCCGCCTGCCCAATAGCCGTCTGCTGGACTACGCAGATCAGACGACCGTGACCGTGCAGCTTGTTAAGGACAAGTCCACTGTACCGGATATGAGTATTTCCGTCACGGATAAGAACGATAACTATGCCGCAGGCAAGACCGACAAGGCAGGTCAGATCACCGTCCCCACCGGCAGCGGTAAGACCAACGAGGACGGCAAGGTCACTACTGGCTATGAGGACGCGGACGGTGACCGTTGGACGCTGACCGTCAAGGTCATCCGCACGGATACCAAGCGTCCCATCTCCGGCAGTGATGTTTCTATCGGCAAGACCGGCAACATCACAGTGAAGCTGCCGGACGGCACAGATCTGGACGCCAAGCATCAGGTGACGGTCATTGTCACCGACCACAAGAAGGCTCCCCAGCAGGGCAAAAATGTTACGGTCAAGGGTGATCTCGGCCAGTCTGCCGCAGGCAAGACCGACAAAAACGGTGAGCTGACCGTCCCCGAAGTGGAGCAGACCGAGCGCCACGGCGTTTACATCGTCGGCTACACGGACGGCACCTTCGGCCCCAGCCGCAGCATGACCCGCGCGGAAGCCGCCGCCATCTTCGCCCGTCTGCTTGCCGAGAAGAACGGCGATACTATTTCCACGGCGGCAAATACCAAATTTGCGGATATTCCCGCCCATGCCTGGTATAGCGGCTATGTGAAGTATCTGAGCAACAACGGCATTACCTACGGTAAGAGCAAGACCATCTTTGCCCCCAACGATGCCATTACCCGTGCGGAGTTTACCACGATGGCTGTCCGTTTCTTTGATGTGTACGGCGACGGCGACGCTGAGATCATGGAGCAGTTCAGCGGTTTCAACGATGTTTCTTCCGGCTATTGGGCGGCAGAATACATCAAGTACGCCGCGCTCCACGGCTGGATCAACGGCTACGGGGACGGCTCGTTCCACGCAGAGCGCGAGATCAACCGCGCCGAGGTCGTCACCATTGTCAACCGCCTGCTGGGCCGCGAAGCGGATGAGGACTACATCGCGGACAATCTCCGCAAGCTCAACACCTTCCCGGATGTGAGCCGCAAGCATTGGGCGTATTACGCCGTCATGGAAGCTGCCAACGCCCACACCGCCGTACTGGGCGAGAGCGAAAGCTGGAGCAAGTAAATTGTATCCCCCTGCGGGTGGTCTGAGAGCAGACCACCCGCACTTTTTAACTAAACCTAACCATTAAAAAAAGGAGCACTGAATATGCTGAAAATCACTGCCATTGGCAATCTGACCCACGATGTGGAACTGAAGATGAACGAGAATACCGGCAAACCCTATGCCATCCTGCGCATCGCCTCGGATCGCCGCTATAAGGATAAGGACGGCAACAAGCTCACCGATTTTATCTCCATCAAGGTGCGCGGTCCTCTGGCGGAGCGCTGCGCGGCGTTTGCGTGGAAGGGCTGTAAGCTGGCGGCCTCCGGCGATTTTGAGACCATCACCTTTGAGGACGAGCCGGAGCGCCAGCCCGGTTTCCTCATCAAAGCCAGCGAGGTGGAGTTCCTCTCTCCCCGCAAGGCGGAGGACGCGGCGCAGGCGGTGGAGGATATGTCCGCCAGTGAGGACGCCGCCTGATGAAAAACACCGGGATCACATACACCAGCGCAGAGCGCAGTCCTGTGATCCTGCCGGAGATGGCCGAACTGCTCCCGCCTTTGAGCGCGGAGCAGTCTGCCGCTCTGGAAGAGGATCTGCTGCGAAACGGCTGTTACTCCCCTATCATCGTCAATGAGGACATGGTGATCGTGGACGGGCATAACCGTCAGGCACTGTGCGAAAAGCATGGCCTGCCCTATACGATGGCGGTATTCTCCTTCGAGGATCTGCTGGAAGCCAAGCAGTGGGCGCTGGATACCCAGAAAGGTCGTCGCAATCTGGAAAAGTGGGAGCTGGGCAAGATCGCGCTGAAGCTGAAGCCGGAGATCGAGGCGAAAGCCAGGGCAAATATGGTAGCCGGTGGGCAGAATTATCGTCCGAAGGAAGGTTTGACAACATTGTCAAACCTTCCTTCAGTAGAAACTGCTGTCAATACCCGTAAAGAACTGGCGGATGCTGTTGGTATCGGTGAGGTCACCATGGGCAAGGTCATGCAGATCGATGAGAATGCCCCGGAGGTCATCAAGGAGGCGCTGGACAAAAAGGAACTGTCCATCAACAAGGGCTATGACCTGACCCGGCAGCTTCAGGACCTTCCGGAAGAGCAGCGGGAGCAGGCGGCCGCCGAAGCGCTGGAATACGAAAAAGCGAAAAAAGAACTGAAAAAGCAGGATGCCGAGATCGACCGGAAAGGAAAGATCGCGGCGCTTTTCTGCAAAGCGTATGAAAAAGCCGTCCTGCTGACGCCGTCCGAAGAAAATATCCGCTGCTGGACGGACGGGACGCGGATGACCCCGGAGGAAATGCGGGATACCGTAAAGGAATCCCGCGAGCTGGCGGAGGTGTTCCGGACGATTGCGGATATCATCGAGCAGAAGATCCTGCCCGCGGATTGGAGGTGTGCCGATGCAGAAAGCGAAGAAAACGATGCCCAGCCGGACGGGAATCCCGCCTGACGCGCAGGCGGAGATTTTGCAAAAGCTGTCTGCCGAGACGAAGATCACTTCCTGTGAAATCGCGGAGATCTTGAAAAAGCATGATGTCTGCGGAGATATGGATGCGCTCCAGGACGCCTACCGGAAACGGCTGGGACAGCGTCTCCTGTCCGGCATCCGGGACGAGAACGGCAAGCGGGAAATCCTCTCCACCAGCGGCGGCGAGTATGTCATCGTAGACTGCTGCAATGACCCGCAGAAGTTGAAAGCCATCCAGCGCCGCATTCAGGCGCAGATGAATGGGCTGGATGTGTCTGCCGGGAAGGTGTATGGGCGCGTTCACTTTTTAGAGCGTTTTATGGGCTGGGTAAGAAAGGAGCGGTCAGATGGAGCAGCATGACAAAATGCTGTCCCCGGAGGAACAGTACGCGCATCTTGCGCCGACGCTGGACGCAGACGGTTTCTCGCTGTATGCCGCCGCGGAAGAAGTCACCGGGCTCAAGGTCTATGAGGAATTTCCCTATGAGGATAACCATGGAATGTTTGAGATGGCAGACGGACACACGCTGCTGCGGTATCTGGAAGCGGCATACTTTGGGGTCGTTACCTGGAAGATCGTCCCCGGCACGCCCTATGAGCGGGCGATTCTCGGTGAAGTGGATAAGACCTCACCGGAGTATCGCGCGTTTTATCAAAAGATCTGCGCAGGTGCGGCAGCGCACATCAAAAAACGTATTGGGAAGGAGAGACAGAATGTGAAGGAACCGATCTCAGAGATCAACAAAGAATCCTTCTGGGACCTGATCCATGAGGCAAAAAACGCCTGCGGGCAGGACATGGACGCCATGCTGGCCTATCTGAAAGACCGACTGGTTTCTATGGGCCCCACGCAGGCACAGAATTTCCACGACATCATCCACGTCTATGAAGATCTCGCGGACAAGTTCGGCTTGTGGGACGCGGCAGGGATCATGAAGGAATACGGCTGCAGCGATGACGGTTTTATCGATTTTCGCGCCTGGCTCATCGCGCAGGGGCGCGAGGTCTATTTTGCCGCGCTGGCAGACCCGGACAGCCTTGCGGATGTCGTTCCCTACGGAGATTGCCGCTTTGAGCAGTTGAGCTATGTCGGGGACTATGCCTACGAGCAGCTCACCGGGAAAAGCGCCTATGATCAGACAGATTGGAGCGCATATGAAGCGCTTTTGATGAAGCTGGAACAGGATATCGTCTATAAGGACGGCATCGAGTTTCCCAGAGAGGGCGCGGATCTGAAGAAATATCTGCCCCGGCTCTGCGCGAAGCATCCGGAGTGGGACGGTCAAACGCGCTGGAATCTGCAGCTGAAGGAGATTCGGGATCTGATCCATGCCGGAAAGGACTATGACCGGCGCCAGACATCAAATAAGAAGAAACGCAGCCGTGGAGGTGAGGCAAGATGAGCGAGTCCATGATTGTTGGTGTTGACCACGGCTATGCCGCTATGAAAACGGCCCATTTCTCGTTCCCCTCCGGTCTGGTGGTGTATGAGCATGAGCCATATACGCTGAAGGACGTGCTGGAATACGGCGGAAAATTCTATGTGGTGGGCAGCGGGCGTCAGGCGCTGCAGAAGAACAAAACGCAGACAGAGGATTATTACCTCCTCACGCTGGCAGCCATCGCAAAGGAGCTCTCCTTCCGTCATGCGGAGCCTGCAGCAGAGATCCATCTGGCGGCCGGACTGCCCCTCACCAGCTTTGGACGGGAGAAAAATGCATTCCGGGACTATCTGCTCCGGGATGGGAGAACGGTGAGTTTCCGCTATGAGGGACAGGACTACTCCATCGCCATCCGCAAGGTGTCCCTGTTCCCGCAAGGTTATGCCGCAGTCTTGACCCAGAGCATCCTGCTGGATGAGCCTTCTGTGATCGTGGCGGATATTGGCGGCTGGACAGTGGATCTGATGCGCCTGGACAACCGTATTCCCAATGCATCGACCTGCCGCAGTCTGGAACTCGGTATGATCCGCTGTCTGGATGAGATCGGTGAGCAGATCCGCCGCGCACTGGGCCTGTCTATGACGGCGGCACAGATGGAAAGCGTGCTGCGCGGCGATGCTGTCCATATCAACGAGGATGCCAGAAAAATTATTGACCGGCAGGCAGACGCCTATGTCCATCGCCTGCTCTCCGCCATTACGGAGAGCGGACTGGATACCCGCGCCATGCCTGCTGTTTTTCTGGGCGGCGGCGCGGCGATGCTGAAGCGGAATGTATCCGCCGCAGACGGCCTTTGCCGCCCAGTCATCCTTGACGATGTGTCCCTCAACGCCAAAGGCTATGAGCGGCTGGCAGAGCGGCTCACAAAGAACGATGAGCAGTAACAAAAAGCGGATCAATCTGTCCTTTTCCATGTCCTCACCCATACAGCGCAGGGCGTGGAAGAAGCTGACGGAGATCCCCGCAGGACAGCGCACCGCCGCGGTCTGCCGCATGGTCTGTGAGTATAAGGGGCAGCAGGAACTGCTGAACGCCGTTCGCCAGACCATTCGGCAGGAACTGCGTGGTGCGCAGCTTACCAAAGAAGAAGCGCAGGATAGCGGCAGAGCCGGGGATGTAGATGAAAGCGTCCTCGGCTTTTTGCTTGCCCTGCAGGAAGGAGATGAGATGACCTGATCCGATATTTTGATATGTTCGCCGGCATCGGCGGCTTCCGCACGGGATTGACCCGCGCGGGCGGTTTCCGGTGTGTAGGACACTGCGAGATCGACAAATACGCCAATGCCAGCTATGAGGCCATTTATGAGCCGGGAAAGGAGGAACGATATTATCACGATGCCACAAAAATTGCCCCCGCAGACCTGCCGGACTTCGACCTTCTGTGCGGAGGATTCCCTTGTCAGACATTTTCAATCGCTGGCAAAAGAAAGGGCTTTGACGACACCCGCGGCACTCTCTTCTTTGAAATTGCCCGATTGGCTCAATCCAAACGACCTTCGTATCTTCTGCTCGAAAACGTTCCGGGACTGCTGTCGCATGACAAAGGCCGGACGTTTTCTGTCATCCTCGCCACGCTTAATGACCTGGGGTACCGCGTGGAATGGATGGTGCTTAACAGCAAACATTTTGGAGTCCCGCAATCCAGAAGGCGGCTGTTCCTTATCTGCTATCTTGATCCCCGATGCGCCGGAAAAATATTTCCTGTCTTCGGCACAGGTGGAAAAGCTCTTATACAAGTCCTCGGAGGCTCGCAAGGCTCCCGTGTCTACGACGCAGACGGAATAGCCTGCACGCAGACTGCCGGCGCTGGAGGTGTGGGCGGCAAAACAGGATTGTATATCATTCCGCAGGACAGACCCTTTGTGGATCTATGTGCCGGGGAGGCGAAACAAACGGAGGCTGCCCGCTGCCTCACTGCCCGTTATGGACAGACAACGCTGTCCAATCATAGAGCAGAGCGTTCCGGCGTTCTGCTCATCAAGGAAGCCACGAAAAAAGGCTATAAAGAGGCGAATCCCGGTGACAGCGTCGATCTCGGCTTTTCCGGGAGCAATACCCGCCGTGGTCGTGTGGGACAGGATATCGCCCATACATTGGAGACGAGCTGCATCCAGGGCATCGTGGAACGTGGCGGACGCATCCGGCGTCTGATGCCGCGGGAGTGTCTGCGGCTGCAGGGCTTCGATGAGTGGCAGATCGACCGCATCCTCGCCATCCAGTCTGACGCACAGGCGTATAAGCAGGCGGGCAACAGCGTCACCGCCAATGTCATTGAGGTCATCGGGCGCCGTATCCGGGAGGTGGATGCGGAACTGAAAGCCGGTGCTGCCGCATGATCGGGCTGAAGGACCAGTGCTTCGGCGTGGAAGTTGAAATGACCGGCATCACCCGTGAACAGGCGGCAACAGCGCTGGCCGCGTATTTTGCAACGGACGCCCGCTATGTGGGCGGCGCTTACGATAAATGGTGTGTGACGGATCGGGACGGCAAAGAGTGGACAGTCATGAGTGACTCCAGCATCCACGGGGAGCAGAAGATCGGCAGCGGCTATCGTGCAACGGGTGACTACAGATACCGCGTGGAGATGGTAACGCCAAAGCTCACCTATGCGGAACTGCCCAAGCTGCAGGAGTGTGTCCGGCAGGTACGCCACGCAGGAGCCAAGGCCAACAGCTCCTGCGGCATCCATGTCCATGTGGACGCAGCCAATCATAACCGGCAGAGTCTGAAAAACCTCATCGGCATCATGTACTCCAAGGAGGATATCCTGTTCAAAGCGCTGCAGGTCAATGAAAGCCGGGCGTCCCGCTGGTGTCAGAAGGTGCGGGAACCCATGCTGAAGCAGGCACGCAGGCTCTCATCGGATGAAACCAGAGATTTGACGCAGCTGGAGAATATCTGGTACGAGGGAGATAACGGCAGCGCAGACCATTATAACTGGACCCGCTATTACGCACTGAATCTGCATTCGGTCTTTTACCGGGGGACGGTGGAATGGCGCTGTTTCAATTCCACGCTCCACGCGGGAAAAGTCGCCGCCTATGTGAATCTGTGCCTTGCTATCTCCGCCCAGGCTATCGCCCAGCGCAGCACGGTCATGCGCAAGACCCACAGTGACAATGAACTGTTCACCTTCCGGGTCTGGTTGGTGCGGCTGGGACTCAACGGCGAGGAATTCAAGCATACCCGTGACCACCTGTTGGCAAATCTGGACGGTGACCGTGCATGGCGTTTCGATAAGGACAGCTATACAGTCAATCAAAAGAAGAAAAAATCCAGAGAAATGGAGAGGTGAAGCATTTGAAGATTCAAATTGAAGATACCGTGTACGAAGGGACCGCAGCCGGGATCATGGAACAGCTTCGGGATCTCAGCTTTGATCCCACAGAGTTCCCGGATGTGGAGACCTACATCTGGTTCGTACAGAATAATGTCATCCGCACCACGGGAATGGACTGTCCGCTGCCGGATGGCGATGCGGAGACACAGGCGGCAGCCCTGCTCCGTCATCTGGAACGCTTTGGCGCTCTAACGATGCTGGAGGTGTGACGTGGAGGAAAACCTGTATTTTGCCTACGGCAGCAACCTTGATCTGGAGCAGATGGCGCAGCGCTGTCCGGACGCCGAGATCGTGGGGCCGGTCAGGCTGGAAAACTACGAACTGCGGTTCCGCGGCAGCGGCTTTGCTACCGTTGCGCCGAAAAAAGGCAGTACTGTCCACGGACTGGTGTGGAAGCTCACGCCAAACTGCGAACAGTCTCTGGACCGCTATGAGGGATATCCCCGCCACTACACGAAAGAAACCGTGACTGTTAAAGACGCGGCCGGTGCAGAGATCCCAGTCATGGTTTATATCATGGCAGAGCCTTATTGCCGCCAGCCTGCACTGCCGTCCCCGTATTATTACCGCGTGATCCAGCGAGGCTTTGAAGCCAACGGCCTGCCGGTGGACTCCCTTCGGGATGCGTGGAGCAGGACCATTGACGAGGTGTGGAGCGGCAGGATCGACAAGCCAAAGCGAGCGCCTGAGCGAAACAGAGGGCCGGAGCGGTAACTCAGAGCAGCGCCGGCGTCTGTGCAAGAA
>OMDD01001256.1_pt1 | contig 10198 bp, 9 predicted proteins | sample 1674331 | NCBI WGS metagenome assembly OMDD01 (sample SAMEA103958164, study PRJEB25191) | human gut metagenome | biome: human-associated habitat [ENVO:00009003]; feature: intestine environment [ENVO:2100002]; material: feces | place: Germany | collected 2013/2015
AGAAGAAGTTGTTTGATCTGGCTCATATTCTTACTTTTTCCTGCCATAGTCGTATCGTATGAAGATTGTTTTCTGCATACAAGATACGGGAAAAGAGTAACAAGTGAACGGACATGCTCCGTTTTTTATGCAGGCATTGTCGTTTCTGTGAGAAAGTGAACGGATATACTCCGTTTTCCGTATGTAAACAACTGATTATAGTATTATTACATTCTCATTAGTGAACGGATATACTCCGATTTCTGTAGAGAAAACGGAGATTCTATCGTAATATCCAAACCACTGAACGGATATGCTCCGTTTTTTATGGCGTTTTGTGGCGTTTTTAGCTGAAATGAACGGATATACTCCGTTTTTTCAGGCACTTTTCAAGGCCAATTTAGCAATAATTGTGGGTGGATTAAGCCGTTCTGAGTGGGTGGGTATGCTCCGTTTTCGGCAATTCTGTTTCGGATGGTATTTGATAAGATACCTTTTCAAGCATTGTGCTGGCTTGGCCAAAAGAGGAATCGGACGTTTCTTTCTTCCTTTGCCAATGACTATTATGTGAGGTTTTACACAGTCTATAACAATATTGCTAATTTTCAGAGTCAGAAGCTCGTTGATGCGCACAGCGGTGGAATATAAGAGAAGCATCAGAGTGTAATCACGAAAGCCTATAGTACTCCCTTGATTAGGCATGGACAACAATACATCAACAGCCTGTTTACTGAGCCCGATGACCTTTCTTTTAGAGTTTTTCTCATTTGGAACATTTTCCGCTTGTAAGAAAACAGACATATAGGATATATCTCTAAACGACAAATATTTCAGAAAAACACGCAAGGCTGACAATCTTACATTACATGTTGCTGGACTGCAACCCCTATTTTCCTTTAACCAAATAATCCACTCCATTATATATTCCATACAGAAACATTCTGCGCTTAATGTTTCTGGTGTAGTGCCTTTTATTACTCTGAGGAATTCTACATAGAGTTTCACGGAGATCTTATAATTTCTCTTTGTGTGAGGACTGCATGCCTTGATTGAAGGGACATAGTGTTCGAGCAAACCTTTTGCGCAGTTCCTCACACAAGCCTGCAGTTTTCTTCCTGCGGTCATTGAACTGTCTCCTTGATATGAGATTGGGAATGCAGTCCTTGTACTCTTGCAATTTATAGTCGAACAACCACTTCTCACTATCAATGCTCTCTGTCTCTGCTGTCAGGGACAGTGCCACTACTTCCAAGTCAGAAAACTTAGGAACAGGACCACGGCGTGGAACATTACCCGATTCATTGACGAGATTTTCAGAGAATTGCTTGCATATCTCAAGTATTTTGACGAATTTTGTATAAAGGTTGTACATACGATGGTTTGAACTTAATGTTTGATTGTCGCTAAGTTACTAAAAATCAACGATATGTGCAACTTTTTACTCATCTTTATCAACTTAAATTAATTCCGCCAACGGGTAACAATCAATTAAAAAACAACTTGTTATGGTAAAGAAATTTTTAACAATCATGTTTGCTTCAGTGATGGCAATGCTCGCTTTCACTGCTTACAGCAACGACGATGAGCCACAAGGACCGTTTGGAGAAAAAATGTTGGAGAATATCGACAAGATAATAGTCGACCAAGCTGATGCCGGAAATCTCTATCAGAAAAAGGATGATGCTGCCCGGTTTATATTGGTAGCAGACTCAAAGGAGGCTGCCCATGGAGTGTGTGAGAAGTTCATTCTCGATCAGTGGGACGTAAAGCAACGCACTGTCAAACTCCCTGACAACTGCGGCAGAATCTCACTCACACCCGGTTCGGACGAAAGTATCTTTTACACCGTTTCGTTCAATGCTCTCAAGAATTTCAAAGAACCGGACATGACAGTCGTAATCGTTCCGGAGGAATACATGGACGGGGATAATCTTGCTATAGACCAATACTTCCCGGCAAGATGGACTGAAAAATGTCCCAATTGTGGTCATAAGTGGAAAACATTTGCATCCGGACCATATACATGCTCCGAATGTGGTCATAAGTTTGATTAGTATGCACAATACTTTCCGCGCTATCTTGGCAATGACAACGTTCCTGGTAACAGGAGCGTTGTCATCCTGTAATCATACCGATGAGTTGGAGCCGGAATCTCCGGCACCACAGATTGTTTTTCTCTTCTCTCCGGGGGGATTGGGTGACATGAGCTATAATGACCGTATACTTGAGGGTGTTCAGAGATTCAAGATGGAAAACGGAGATATAGACATCTATATCTACTCCCCGGAATCCCTGCAAGAGGCTGAGAAAATTTTTGCGGACTGGCTTGAACGTCCCCAAAGCAGCATACCCGTGCTTTTTGTATTGGGTAGCAGTGATTATGAGCCAATGGCGGAACTTTATCTGGCAGAACACGACTTGACACCCAACAAAAGTATTCTGCTTTTTGAAAGCCGGAAACAGTATAAGGACGAGAACATCCATACCTTCCAGATTTCGATGTTCGGGGCTTCATACCTTGCAGGAGTATGTGCAAGAAAATGTTCTGAGATGACACCTCTGGTGCTGCTTGCCAATAATACCGACAGCCCCATCAACATAGCCAAGGACGGTTTTATTGCAGGCTATGGCAGCGACTGCGATGTGGAGTATCTGGCGGATGATTGGACGGGATATGTGTCGGCTTCGCTCGCTTACCGGAAAATGAGCGATTGGGCGGTTGATTACGACTTCATCTTTCCGGTGGCAGGTGGCTCCAACGCCGGTATATACCGCTACTCCCGTGAATTTGAGGTCTCACCGTACCTTGCAGGTATGGACATCGATCAGTCAAGCCTCTCCAACCGGATTACGGGTTCGGTCATTAAGCATATTGACCAATTGATTTACAGGTATCTGACGGAATGGGTCGTCACAGGGGATATGCCGGAGAACCAACTTTACGGTCTTGAAAGCGGGTATGCCGACTGGCTGGTCGCACCCCGATACGTGAATGATTTCAGCAGCTTAGTCAATGGAATGCGCCCTCAGGCTATGATTTTTGAGAAAGAGTATTATGAAACAAGTGGTTATTAAACTTATTGCACCGCTCCTCTGCCTGATTGGTCTGTGGAGCTGTTCGGACGATGAGCCTTCCCTGTCTCCTGACAACAAGCAGTGGACAGAGAAGGTTGTTGCCGTGGTGCTTCCCATGGAGAAAGGGCTTGATGTGCATTGGAAAAGGACATTGGGAATGTTTACAACCAACTTTGAGCGTGCATTCAAGAACCACGAAGCGGGTATAAGGTTAAAGTTTGAATACTACGATGAGGCAAAGACCGATGTGCGGGAACTTGCCCGGTCGCTGGCATTCAACGACGAGGTGTATGCCGTAATCGGCGGGCTGTATTCTTCCAATGCGGCAATCCTCGCGGCGGAACTGACTATTGTGGGCAAAACATTCTTCACTCTCGCCACCGCCGAACAACTGGTTCGTGCATACGCATCGACAGGCTATCTTTGGGCGATGACCGAGACCGACATTACGCAATGTGAGGTGCTTCTCTCCAAGGTGATTAACTATGAGGGTAAAAGTGTGGCACTTTTGGTCAAGGAGAACGACGGTTACGGACAAACGTTCATTGACTGGTTCGCATTTCAAGCACGCGAACTGGGCTTGGAAAACATGGGATGCTATGCTTACACCTCTGACAATATAGCTGATGTGTCTCGCCAAGCCATGCAGTCAGGTGCAGAGTATGTGATATGTATCCCCTCTGAAATAGAAGAGATGAAGCCGATGCTTGAAGCGCATAAAGCACAAAGTCTGAACGGGCGCAGTGTACCGCGGATGTTGTTTTCGGATACCGCCTACGGTGCGGATGTACTCAAGATTCACGGTGATGCCGCCGAAGGCATAGAGGGAGTCGCATTTGGTGCCGACCCTGAGTCGGGGTTTGACGTAAGTTACAGGACCTTTTTCAATGCTACGCCTACTCTTGGAGAATCTCAGCTCTACGATGCCGCTATGCTCATCGGCTATGCCGCATGGTACCAGCAGTTCAGACCGGAGTTGTCGTTACAGAAATCATTAAGGGCCGTTGTTTCGGGTGAAGGCTTGAACATGGGCAGCTGGACAGGTGAGGATATGGGGCTTGTGGTGGATGCGCTCGCTGCCGGAAAGTCGCCCTATGTCCGTGGAGCGTCAGGACATTTAAGGTTCGATGCCAAGGTGTTTACCAATGTACTTGCCACCACTTACTATAATTTCAAGGTTTACAACGGACAGTACATCATCCTTGACTATAACACCAGCGACGGGGGGAACCGCACGGATGCGACACTTGCCGGTTGGAACTGGAAAGCCTTCCGGATGCAGGATTTCGACAATTCAGGAGAATTCAATTACCCTGCACATACCGGCAACTGGGCACTCCTTGTCGCTTCCTCCAAGGAATGGACCAATTACCGCCATCAGGCAGATGTGCTCGCTATCTATCAGCAGCTCAGACAAGCCGGATATACCGACGACCGTATCATTCTCATTGTCGAGGATGACATAGCCGATAATATATCAAATCCCAACAAGGGAGTCATACAGGTGACTATCGGGGGAAACAATGTATACGAAAATGTAGAGATTGATTATCGTATGTCATCGTTGAATACAAAAGATATACTTGCCATTCTCAGTGGCGAAAAAAGCGAAAAACTGCCCACGGTAATCGAATCTACTGAGAACGACAACCTGTTCGTTTTCTGGAGCGGACACGGTGTGCCGGGGGCCATGTGTTGGGATGAGGAAGCTTACGCCATGACAGGCGATAAACTGTCTTCTGTTTTTGAGGATATGAACCGCAAAAGGCGTTACCGTAAACTTCTCATGATGGTGGAGGCTTGTTTTTCGGGCGGTGTGATGAAGCAGTGCGAGGGCATCCCCGGGATGCTGTTCGTCACTGCGGCCAACGGCGACGAAACATCCAAGGCTGATGTCTTCAACTCAGAGATGAAAGTGTGGATGAGCAACCGTTTCACCTCCACCTTTATCGAACAAATAACCGATAACAAGGAGGTGGCTATGCGCGACCTCTATTACCGGCTGTTCATCAATACTGTCGGAAGCCATGTTATGGTGTATAATGCTGAAAACTATGGCAATCTTTATTCAGCCAATATGTCAGAATTTATAAATTCAATAGTTCGTTAAAAAATAGCCACGCCTAAGCGGCTCTGGCAGTAAATAAAATGAGTTCTTTGAAAAGTTTGTCAATAACTTGCATGTCTGGGTTAATCCCGAACACGCAAATAAATCGTTCAAGCATATAAGCATTGTGTATAAAAGACTTGCAGGAGGATATGGAATAGGTTATTCCGAGCCTCTTACATGCCGCTTTGGCCAAGTTGACAGCAGCAAGCGATGCATTGAAGTGAAAATCCAACTTTCTGAAGTCGGTTGACTGACAGTTGGTGATTCCTGCATGTTGCTTACCATCTCTCAAAATTCCAATTGGAACCTGGTTCTGTAATAATCCAGAACCTCCCGTCCATCCATCGAATCGTCTGTAGAGAAGTAAAGCTGCCACTTGTCTGTCCTCCCGTCCATCGGATACCAGATGGCTAAGGAAACATACCTTTTGAGAGCTTTTGCATATACCCTCAATCCGTATAGCTTTCCTTTGTTCACCTCGTATTCCTTGCACCGGGTCAGATCCAGATTGGCAAAGTCGATTCTTCCGTCAAACCACTTTGGATGGCCACGTTTTCCTGTTTTCTGTTCCAATGTCGGATAGTACAGGATTACGTCATTCCGAAAGCGGCTGATGACATGGAAATCGTTCTCACACATAGGCGTTATGAATGTTTCCTTGGAAAAGAATGCGTCTGCAACCACCGTTCTTGATATGCTCTGTATCTTGTCTTTTCTACTGATAAGATAGCTGCTGTACCAGTCAACGAGGTTCTTGTCCATATTATCCAAGGTTTTACAATCCGGTGTCTGAATGGAACCTAAAGTCATGCATTCATGGTTGTCGATGTCTATGACACCGATGCCCATGATTTCCAATCCACGCTTGTACTCTCCTGCACAACCAGACCAGAAGTAACCTATCCAAGGTGTCTTCTTGCCTGATTTGGGGATATAGGAAGGATCGATGGCGATGGCTTTTCTTTTACCTGTGAGATGCTTGCTGATGATAGAGCCGTTGAACGCAAACCAGTCGAAAGTTTCATGCTCAAAAAGGTTACGGTAGGTCTGTTCCGAAAAACGTCCATACCTACCCAATTGGAGGAAGTTTATACGATCAGGGATGGCCATGAATAATTTCATTGCATCCATGAACGTTTTTTCAAAAGGTTTGTGTATATTCACGACTGATTTGAGAGCCGATAGGCACTCGGATTGGTATTGCATAAGGAGTGTTTCTTTAGTCATAATCAGAAGAGTTGGGAGACTTCTAATTTACTAAAAATCAACGAATTATGCAATACTTTCCACCTTTATTATCAGCAGGTTAGCACTCTTTTTTCAGTACATTTCTTCATGCTTAACCATTCGTTTTTGACAACATTTCAATGACCTCTTTAGTGTTTTCGAACCAGCTTTTGCCGGTTCTATTGTTTAACTTTTAATTTTTCAGCAAAAAACAGCAACCGTTGTTTTACTTACTTTTTTCTTCTGCTTAACATAACCGTGCATTCCGCAAGAACTTTTGTGGAGTCATGCCGTATTTCTTTGTAAAGAGACGGTACAGCGAGGTGGAGGAGATGAAAGTGCATTCTTTCAATAGTTCTTCTACACTGGCGTATTTACCCGAAAGCAAAAGTTCCGCTACATATTCGATGCGCAAATCGTTGATATATTCGCTGAAACTTTTACCTGTGAACTGACGGAACAAGCCGGCGAACTTGTTAGCAGGAATATTGAATTCGCCCATGAGCGCCTTGCGGGAGAAAGTGTTGTCGAGGAAGAATTTCTGATCAATGATTTTTACTTTGATTTGCTCGAACAGCAGTAAGTCTGGATCCTCATCGTCATTCCATGCAATATTTTCGGACAGAGTACTACGGTTTAACTTCTCAAGCTCTTCCTTATATCTCATCGCCTCTTTCACGTTGGCAACCAAAGAAATGTTCTTCTTTCTGATGATGCGGTTGTTATATCCCAGCACGCAACCAATGATAGCTAAAGCAATCAAGATGCAGATGGCTATCACAAGCTCCCAACGTTGGTGAGTGATTTGAGCCTCCTTGTCTTTGACATCGTAGATGATGGACAACTCTTGTGAGGAACTGCGCAACTCCCTTACACGCAGGCTGTCCCGCAATACGCTTAGTCGCTCAAAATAGCTTGCCGCCTTGTCATATTGTTCCAATCCCTGATATGCCATGCCGTAGAATTTTAAGGTGGAAGACATGTAGAGGTTGATAGTATCTTTCTTATGCATCATCTCTGTTTCACGTTGCTTGCACATATCCACGATTTCATCATAACGATGCAAGTCAAAGAGATAAGGCACAACCAAGTAGGCGTACCGGCGATTGATACGCCCCATCTTCTGAAATTCAGAATATGCCTCATTCGCTTCTTTTTCTTTCCCTAATTTGGAACATACGACAGCACGATGGGCAAGCCATTTGCATTTTTCTTGCTCATAGAGTCCTTCCATTTCAGCCTCGCCTGGAGTTTTGGCATACAAGTATTTCTCAAGTTTATCAAGTACTTGAAGGGCTTCCCCGTATCTTTTATCACGCTCGTAGCAGATAAGCAAATCGTTGCAGTTTGCACGCAAATTGTCATATTTCCTGTCGTAATGCGATTTCTCCATCATCTCTGTGGCTTGCAACATATAGACATAACCACGTTCTTTCGTGCCTTGTTCATGAAGGCTCTTGCCTAAATAAAATAGGGCAATCGACTCCATACCACTGTCTCCAGCTTCTTGGGCATTTTGCATTAAAAGCTTTACCGTCTCTGCTTTTCGCTTTTCATCATATAAGCCATCATAGCATGAAATCAAACGATGAAGCAGCTTCATTGTCATCTGCTCATCTCGCTTCACCGCCTTTGCAGCAAGGGCGTTTTTATAGAAGCTGGCAGCTATGATGAAGCGGCCGGTGTTATAATACAAGTCACCTTCCGTTATATCGAGTTCATGAGTAGCTTGCTTTCCCTTCTTCCGTAGTTCCATCATGATGCGTTCAGCCAAAGGTGTGTCCGAAAAAGTAAACTCGTACACTTTATCTTCTGTTATCAGGCTATCGGGCAAGGCTGACCGGTTGGCGAGCAAAGGCATCGCCCACAATCCGCAAACAAGCGAACATAACCATATTCTCATTTTTCTATGCAAATGCCTTTTCATTATACTATGTTGTTATGATTATCAAAAGTACAACTTATATCTAAAATTAAGGATGCTTTACTTCTTTTTTGGTAATATCTGGGTAAGATTATGAAGATTTGGGAGGGAAATTAATAATCGGGAATGGCAGCTGAAAAAGCGAAAGAGTGTATTCTGAGTAATTCAGTAAATCTATCTTATGTTTGTTAAACGAAACAATCGCTTGCTTGTTTATTTGGCGTTATTTATTCTTGCAGACACATACATTAAATATTAACGTTTAAAATTCCAAATTATGAATTACAAGAAAATGACTTTTAGAGCCTCGATGCTCGGTTTGATAGTTATGTTATTTGCCGGTTTAGTCAGTTGCAGCAGTGATGATGATGACAAAAATATCCCTGTAGAGGAAACTAAAGTTCCAACAACAGGGGCTATTGTTTTTTTGTATGCAGCAACGGAGGATGAACTGTCTATATGCGACATGATTGCGGAGTACACAGATGAGAATGGAGCGACTAAGACAGAAGCTATCACTGCTACAAAATGGAAAAAACAAATCAATTTTAGTAGTTTGCCTGCCAAAGGATTGATTTCCATCAAACGTACGTTAAAAGCAAATGTGGAATTAGAGAAGAAGTCTTATCAATTTAGTAGTCATTCGCTATTAATCACAGTCGCTATCTTTGATCAAAACAAAAAGACTGTTGATTCTGCTACATCTGGTAGTACTAATTCATATTTATCTGTAGGAAAAGACAAAGTAGAAGAATATATCAAAAAAGAGAGTTCTAATACTTATTATTCTTATGTTTTAGATAAGAAAAAGAATGCGCAAGATAGTTATTTCACCATCGAATATCTAAAGCAATAATACATGAGAAGCAGCATCATCACATTAGTCCTTCTTCTATCAATCGGAGTATCTTGGGCTGGAGACCGCAATCGTATCATCGCATTAGGCGTGCGCAACTTCACCTATACTCCGAAAGAGGGAAAGGAAACGGTTGGAAGCGCATTAGGCTCTATTGCGAACGTCTTGATTACTGGGCAGAATACTACACAACAACCACAATACAAGGATGCTGTTAGGGCAGCTATTGTGAGAGGATTGACTTCCGGCTTTCGCACAATCGCTACCGACATGGGGAATATTGGTGAACAAACGAATGCCACTTTTGACTATTATGTGGATGCAACAATAAATAACATTTCCACCACGACTAAAACGGAATCAATAACTACTACCAAGAATGGTGTTAACACATACTATAAAGCCATGGTGGGAATTACCCTGCAATTCAAAGATTCACAAACCGAGGAAGTGATAGCTAGTCCGATGTTTAAGATTTCCGACGTAGATGTTGCATGGATAGAAACAGAGGAAAGTGCGATTACCTCTACTTTGCGCAAGTTGTCAGCTTACGTAGGAGGATATTGTAATCGCAAGTATCCAATCTATGGCACAATATTGGAAAGTGCCCGACAAAGCAAAGACAAGCAAAAAGAGGTGTATATCGACCTCGGAACTAATTTAGGCGCATACAAAGGACTTCATCTAACTGCCTACACTGTAAAAACGATTGCAGGGAAAGAAGCTAAGACTCAAGTAGGCAAGTTGAAGATAATGGATGTACAAGGCGAGGATATAAGCTTTTGCAAGATACAAAGCGGCGGCAAGGAAATCAAAAACATACTTGACAAGGGAGAAACTATCTTCGTGAAAAGTACAGAGTAATAACAATAAGTTGATGCCAAATCTTCCAAATCGGTTCTTCGATAAATTTTTAATAAAAAAAACAAGATTATGACAATGAACATGAGGTTTTTCATTATTGCAGCAGCGGCAACGCTATTGGCTGCGTGTACACAAGAGAACGAGGTACAGAACAATCCGGTGG
>OMDD01001282.1_pt1 | contig 10031 bp, 13 predicted proteins | sample 1674331 | NCBI WGS metagenome assembly OMDD01 (sample SAMEA103958164, study PRJEB25191) | human gut metagenome | biome: human-associated habitat [ENVO:00009003]; feature: intestine environment [ENVO:2100002]; material: feces | place: Germany | collected 2013/2015
CGCCCCAGCCATACCGCCCACATCCAAAGTACACAGGATTCCTTGCGCTTTACTATCACTACTGCTATCTGCTTGGCCGCATTGAAAAGCGGCAATACCCGCCGCGCATGACGCCGCATCTCCGACGGGAGATCATGAAAGCCGAAACCTATAAGGCGCGGCTGAAGTTCCTGCAAGAGAATGGCATCTCCACGGCGGATGACCTTACCACCTGCATGCAGCGGGCAGAGAATGCGGTCACGCAGCTTGCCAAGCAGCGCACAATTTTGAACGTCCGTAAGAAAAAGCGCAAGAAGCTCTTTGACGCGCTGGCAGCGGAAGAATCACTCGCCGTGAGCAAAGCCCTCTACGAAGAAGGGCTATCCGGCATGGAATCTGAGTACGCGCAGTACGCGGAAGCGAAAGCGGTACTGGACGCCTGTGGTTTTTCACGGCAGGCTCTCACGGAAGAAAAAGCGGATATCTACGAGCAGCTTGCGCAGCTCAACAAGCAGATCCGCGCCGAGCGGCAGAAGATCAAGCTGTGCCGCGAGATTGCGGACTCGGCAGCGGTCATGCAGCGCGATGTCGCTGCACAGGAAAAATCTCGACATGAGAAAGAATCGTCGCAAACACGCGACCACGAATAGAAGGAGGTGATTCCCCATCAACGTAGGAAACAGCGAAGCCGCCGAACAGGTCGTTCACATGATGCTCTCCGGCGGCGAGGTTGCGATCAAGCTGGCAGGTTCTGCGGCGAAGAATGCTGCGGCGATGCTGCTGGCGTTAGCACGCAATCATAAGAAGGTCTACGGCAAGACCAGCCTTAAGAAAATTCTCCAGCAAACGCGCGACATCCGCACGTTTTCCCTGACCCCGGAGCAGTACCGGGAATTCAGCCGTCAGGCGAAGGACAAGGTACTGTTCGCGGGTATCCAGGACAAGGAGCAGCCGGACGCGCCTGTTGATCTCGTTATTCCGACGACCGATCTGGAGCTGGCAAATGTTATTTTCGAGCGTCTTTTCGGTTCGCTCGAAAAGCTGCAGGAGGAACGCTCGCCAAAAAAAGAGTCTCGGTTGGAACGCTCCTCGGACGATACCGGCAGCAGCTCACCTACGAGCAGGAAGAACTCGAAGAATGAACGCCCGTCCATTGGCGAGCAGCTTCAGTCCTTCCGCGAAAAACTGTCCGGTGTCGAACCGCGCGTTCCGACCAGAGAAAAAACGCACAGTGAGATCACAAAATAAGCACAGTTTGGATGGATTTGCACGCCAAACTGTGATATACTCAAACCAACAAAAGCTGGGAGGTGGCGCATATGGCAGAACAAAGCTATGAGCTGATGCACAAAGACGATGTTGTTGCGTCTTTGCAGCTCGACGACCTGTCTGGTGCTATCCTCAAGGTTGCCCCCTGTGCAAACCCCGAGCTGTTGCCGCTCGGCGGCAGTCAGGGCGCGGACAGTCTGCGCAAATGGTGGCTGCGCCGTGCCGTCCCTATCAGTCAGGGCAACATTGCCGCGCTTTTGCAGCAGGAGGGCATCCCCTCCACGCAGAGCCTGCTCGTGCGGAACCTCGGTCTCAGTCTGTCCGACCATTATTGGATCAAGCCGAACGGCAGCGAACTGACGTGGAAAGACGTTAGCCTGTTCTCCAACAGCTTCCGCGATCCACTGGAATCCATGCAGATCCAACATCCTCACGGTGCAGCTTCGACAAGCACCCAGACACCAGCGTATTCGCCCAGCGCATCGCTGCAGGGTGACCTGATCAAAAAGTGGTTGATCGTCGACGACACGCGCTGCCTGCTCAAAGGCAACCGCGGCGCAAATTCCCAGCAAAGTCTCAATGAAGTGCTGGCATCCATGCTGCATGAGAAGCAGGGCTTTGCAAACCATGTGCACTACCTCCCGGTCAAGCTCACCGGCAGCGCAAGCGAGCAGTACGGCTGCATCTGTGAGGACTTCGCGTCGGAAACGCTGGAATTCATTCCGGCGATTGACGTTGTAGATTCCGAGAAAAAGGACAATGCTGTTTCCACTTATGAGCATTTCATTTATGTCTGCGCAGAGCATGGTCTGTCAGAGCAGGAAGTGCGCGGATTCCTCGAATATCAGGTCCTCACAGATTTCGTGCTGACGAATACGGACCGGCATCTCAACAACTTTGGTATCCTCCGCGACAGCCAGACATTGAAATTTGTGCGGATGGCTCCGATCTTCGATTCCGGCAATTCGATGTTCTGGGACGCCCCGCGCCTGCCGGAGCGCAGTGACTGCACAGAGATCACGGTCAACAGCTTCCGTAAGACCGAAACGGAACTGCTTAAACTCGTTACCGACCGCAGCCGTGTCCGTATGGAGCTGCTGCCCAGCCGGGAAGAAATTGCAGAGCTGTACGCCAAGGACGACAGCATCGCGTTCGTGGATTCCATTCTCACCGGCTATGAAAAGAAAAAGGTGCTCATGGAACGGTTCATGGAGAAAGGACTGCCAGAGCAAACGCATCTGAAACGGAGTACCGGCTTTGAAAGATAACGGGATATAAAAATGGCGCTGACAGTATGGTTCGTCAGCGCCATCGATTCATTATACGGCTTCTTTTCGCTCCGCAACGTACTCCCGCAGAGCATCCTCGACCAGCGTATTCAAGCTGACCTGCTGCGCCATTGCGCAAATCGCAGCCTGCTTGTGCAGCTCCGGTGATACCCGGATGTTAAAGCTGCCCTTATAGGCTTTTTCCGGCTCGCTGTTCTCTGCTTCGCACAGCGACAGATAATCGTCTACCGCACCATGAAAATCAGCGACAAGCTCGGCGGCATTCGTCCCCTCATAGGAGATCAATGCACGGATACCGAGAACCTTTCCGAAAAACAAACCATCGGCCTCAGAAAATTCAACGCTTCCGACATAGCCCTTATATTGCATTGTATTGTTCAAATCAATCCCTCCTGTTCCAGCACCTCAAGCAGTTGCTTGACCTGATACTCCAAAAGCTCTTTCCGCGGATGCGGCTTGTGCAGCAAGATCGGCGCATGCTGTTCGCTGGTAAACATGACGCGCGAACCGCTCGTCTTTCCTTTGTTGGAGCGAGAGTATGTCAAATACCCCAGCAATGTTTCGGCTTCATCAAATGTAAAATCACGCGGCTTGGTTTTTAATCTTTTGATTAGTTTCTCTTTCTGACCCAAGTCTATCCCTCATTTCTATAATCAGTATAGCACGGTCAAAACAATTTTGCAACTGATTTTAGTTGCAGATATTTTCGAGGTGATGCCTATCCGAAAATCAAACGACACCCTGTTTTATCTCATTGGCATAATCCCCGTCGTCTGGCTTGCCCTGCTGTTGGCGCAGTCTCTTGGCGGCGGACTGCCGGAGCTGCTGCGGAATCTGACATCAGCATTGGAGCAGCCGACGAATATTGTGTGGACGGACAAAAGCCTGCCCGCGATCCTTATCTGCCTTGCCGCTTATGGCATGGCAGTTTTGCTTTACCGGACGAATCAGGGCAGGACCCGCGACGGCGAGGAACACGGCTCTGCGGCGTGGGCCACACCCGCATCCGTCAATGCGCAGTTCGCGCAGAAGGACAGCATCCCGCTGACGCAGCACGTTCGGCTTGGTCTCGATACACACAAGCATCGCCGCTCGCTCAACGTGCTGGTCATCGGCGGCAGCGGCGCAGCCAAAACACGCAGTTTTGTGCTGCCGAATATCCTGACCGCAAACACCAATTATGTCATAACAGACCCCAAATCTGAAGTGCTGCTTGCCACGGGCGGCTACCTCAAAGAGCAGGGCTACGACGTGCGCGTTTTGAACCTTGTGAATCTGGAACAATCGGACGGCTACAATCCGTTCCGCTATCTGCGCGACGAAAAGGACGTGCTGAAGCTGGTCAACAACCTGATCCAGTCCACCACACCGAAGGGCAGCCACGAGTCCGATCCGTTCTGGACCAAAGCCGAAACCGCACTCCTGCAGGCGATCATCCTCATGCTGTTTCAGGAAGCCCCGGAGTACGAGCAGAACTTCTCTATGGTCATGCGCGTGCTGGAATATGCCGAGGTGCGCGAGGAAGATGAAGGGCATGTGTCCCCACTCGATTTGCTCTTTGAATCCATAGAGCGCAGAAAACCGGACAGCGTTGCCGTCCGGCAATATAAGGTTTTCAAATTGGCCGCGGGCAAGACTGCAAAATCGATTTTGGTGAGTACGGCTGTCCGTCTCGCACCCTTTAATCTGCCGCAGATTCAAGCCTTGACCGACCATGACGACATGGACCTTTACACGCTGGGTGAAAAGAAAGTTGCGCTTTACGCTGTCATTCCCGACAATGATAACACGTTCAATTTCCTTGTGAGCCTGCTTTACGCGCAGGCGTTTCAAGCCCTGTATTACAGCGCAGACCAGATCCACCACGGCCCGCTGCCGCGCCACGTTCGCTTTGTGCTGGACGAGTTTGCAGCCATGCCGCTGCCAGGCTTCACCCGCGAGCTTGCAACCATGCGCTCGCGTTCCATCTCGGCAAGCGTGATCATTCAGAATATGGCACAGATCAAAGAATTGTATAAGGATAGCTGGGAGACGATTCCCGGTAACTGTGATACCATTTTGTATCTCGGCGGCAACGAGTCCAGTACGCACAAATATGTGTCCGAAATGCTCGGCAAGGCCACAATTGATACCAAGACGCACGGACAGACGAAGGGTAAATCCGGCTCTTACTCGACCAACTTCCAGATGTCCGGGCGCGAGTTGCTGACACCGGACGAGGTGCGAAAGCTGGACAACCGCTATGCGCTGCTGTTCATCCGCGGCGCAAGTCCGGTCATGGATGAAAAGTATGATCTCATGCACCATCCAGCGATCTCACACAGTTGCCTCGGCGGCGCAGCGCCCTACATTCATCATGGAACCAAACCGGCCGTTTACATTGGCCGTCCGCTGCTTCGAGTGGGCGGTACCGAAGCAATCCATCCATTGAAGGAGGAATTTCATTGAAGAAAACGTTTGAATCCAAAGCCAAACGGCTCTATTCCATCTTCGCCAGCGTGTTTTTCATGCTGGCGGTTTTTGTTGTCCCGGCGTTCGCGGCGGACGGTGATCCGCTTGCCGTTGTCAATAACCTGAGCGATTTTATCTTTTCTCTGATTCGCGCGGTCGGCCTGATTTTGCTTGGCTTCGGCATTTTGCAGGTCGGTTTGTCGCTCAAATCGCACGATCCGTCGCAGCGCGCGAACGGCATCCTGACCGTCGCAGGCGGTATCGTCATTACGTTCACCAAGGAGATCCTGACGCTGATCACCGGCTGATAAGAATATGGGGAGAGCGTGAAAGCTCTCCCCGATACAACTGGAGGTGATACCATCTCAAGTGGAAACTGGATCATAGATAATCTCAATTCCTCGCTGGAAACGTGGAATGATAAACTATCTGAAATCTGGACGTTGCTGACCACCAGTCCGGAGAACTTCAAGGGCGGCGGGATCTGGAATGTAATCGTGGGCATCAATGACGCGCTGAAGGCAATCGCATATGCGCTTCTGGTGCTGTTCTTTGTGATCGGCGTGATGAAAACCTGCGGCAGCTTTACGGAGCTGAAACGCCCGGAGGTGGCATTCAAATGCTTTATTCGTTTTGTACTGGCGCAGGCAGCCGTCACCTATGGCATGGAGTTAATGACGGCGCTGTTCTCGATTGCGCAGGGCACGATCCAGACGATCATGGGCGCGTCCGGTCTTTCGGCAATGGAAGCATCCACGCTGCCAGCGGAGATTGCGTCGACGATTGAAGATGTTGGCCTGCTGGAGAGCATTCCGCTCTGGGCGGTGACGCTCTTAGGCTCTCTGTTCATCTGGGTGCTGTCACTCGTCATGATTCTGACCGTCTATGGCCGCTTTTTTAAGCTCTATATGGCGACGGCGATTGCGCCGATCCCGCTGTCGAGCTTCGCAGGACAGCCCTCCAGCAGCATTGGCATGGCGTTCATCAAGAGCTACGCCGCCATCTGCTTGGAGGGCTGTGTTATTTTGCTTGCCTGCATTATCTTTTCACAATTCGCGTCCAGCCCGCCCGTCGTAACGGAAGACCTTGCCCCGGCAACGGTCGTCTGGAACTACATTGGCGAGTTGGTGTTTAATATGCTGGTACTCGTCGGCTCCATTAAAATGTCCGACCGGATCATCCGAGAACTGATGGGACTTGGATAAGAAACCTCCATCCGTAGCTGGATGGAGGTTGTGAGCTATTCAGCTAAAATTCTCGTAATCTTTTGCTGCAAATCCGGGAAGTCTGTCACAGCCGTTTCGTAAACGTCTTCCATGCGCAGCGTTTGATATTTGTGCGCGGCAATATCCCGGAATCCGGCGATTTCTTTCCATGCTACCTCTGGATGCGACAGGCGGCATTCCTCCGTCAGATTCTTTACTAGCTCACCGACGTTGATTACCGTCATGCAGACAGCGCGCTTGAGCATCTCATTATCAAGAAACTCTGTCAGGGAACACCCCTTCATCATACCGGCGGCAATGTTCACCTCGGACAAAACCTTTTGAAGAATAATTCCGTCTCTACGATTCATACAACGCTACCTTTCTGTCGATCACGATCATGCTGTCTGAGGGCAGCGGACCGTGAATCACATCAACGTCCGTTTTCAGAATATCCTCCAGTCGGTACTTGATCGCGCTCAGTGTGAGCAGAGAAATGCGCGGGGATTTGAATTCCAGCAGAAGATCCACGTCGCTGTCTGGGCGGTTCGTGCCATTGGCATAGGAACCGAACAGTTCTGCTTTCTTGATCGGGTATTCCTGCGCAGCGAGTTGCACACCGTCTTTGATTTTTTGAATATCCAGCATGGCACAAACTCCCTTCTTAATTCTACTTCCATTATACCCAATTTGCAGATAATTTCAAGTAAAAGACGTTATCGGATAATACTGTGGACTTTCCGCACCAGCGACACGGCCCACGAAATCAGTCCCAGGACAATGAGCGCATACCAGATCCCATTCGCCAGTGCATAGTGGCTGTAATACCAGCCGGAAAACAGTGTCGGCACGATCAGTGCATACAAAAGCGGCAGGCCGAGGTGCAGCAGCGACGCGGCATGAAATAATACGGACAGAAGCAAACAGCCAGCCCCAAATACGATCATCAACATGGCATGACCTCCTTTAGAGAATTTGTGCCATGTTAGCTTGGAACAAGGAAAAATGCAAGGGTCAATCCAAAGAAACTTAGAAATTGGAGGGATTCATCATCGAAGTTAAAATCAACAAAGAAATCCAGCGGTATCAGGAGAGCATCCTGTTCGGCTTATCCCTGCGGCAGATGGTGTTCGCGCTGCTCGCCATCGGCATGGCGGTCGGCGCGTATTTTGGCTTGAAACCGCTCATCGGCGCGGCAGAGGTCGGCTGGGTGTGCATGCTGGCGGCGTTCCCGTTTGCCATGTGCGGCTTTTTTACCTACAACGGCATGCCCGCGGAACGCTTCCTGCTGGCGGTCGTCCGCTCGGAGATCCTCTGCCCGCGAACGCTTGCATATCATCCGCAGAATCTGTACGCGGAGCTTTTATTGGACAACAGTACAATGCGGGAGGTGCTGACGCTTGATTAAAACCCTCAACAACACCATCAAGCAGGACAGAACAGCCTATAAGATCCCGCGCAGCGTGCAGGACGTCATTCCCATCCAGCGAATCTTCGCGGATGGGATTTTTCAGTTCGGCACGAAATATTCCAGAACGCTGCGCTTCTCAGACATCAACTATGCCATTGCCTCGAAAGAGGACAAAACCGCGATGTTCCTCGGCTACAGCGAACTGCTGAACGCTTTGGACAGCGGCTCGACCACCAAGCTCACGATCTGCAACAAGCAGGTCAACCGGCAGGCGTTTGAAGATACCGTCCTGCTCCCGCAGCGCGGAGATTCGCTCGACGGATTCGTGGACGAGTTCAACGGGATGCTGGAAGGCAAAATCTCCGGCAGCTCCGCCAGCGTGGAACAGGATCGGTTCATCACGGTTTCCGTTCACAAAAAGAATGTAGACGAAGCGCGCACATTCTTTTCTCGCGTGACGGGCGAGGTATCTTCCAAGCTCTCGCGGCTCAACTCGTCCTCCAACGAGCTGGACGCTGCGGAACGGTTGGATGTGCTGCGCGGCTTTTTCCGTCCGGACGAAGCGGCATTGCCGTTCGACCTGCAATCTGCCATGAAGCGCGGGCATAATCTCAAGGACACGATCTGCCCGGATAGTCTGGAATTCCATCGGGATTATTTCAAGATGGGAAGTCAATATGGCCGTGTGCTGTTCCTTAAAGACTACGCCAGCTACATCAAAGACAGCATGATTCTGGAGCTGACCGACCTCAACCGGCGCATGATGCTCTCCATTGACATGATCCCCGTGCCGACCGACGAAGCGGTGCGCGAGGTGGAGAACAAGCTGCTCGGCGTGGAAACGAACGTCACCAACTGGCAGCGGCGGCAGAACAGCAACCAGAACTTCTCCGCTGTTGTGCCGTATGATCTGGAACAGCAGCGCAAGGAAACCCGCGAGATGCTGGACGATCTCACGACCCGCGACCAGCGGATGCTGTTCGCCGTGGTCACGCTCGTGCATCTGGCGGGCAGCAAGGAGGAACTGGACAGCGACACCGAAACGCTCCAATCCATTGCGCGCAAGCACCTGTGCCAGCTCGCAAAGCTGAGCTTCCAGCAGCAGGACGGCCTGATCACCGCGCTGCCGCTCGGTTTGCGGCGCATCGACGCGCTGCGGACGCTGACCACAGAAGCCCTCGCTGTGCTTATGCCGTTCAAGGCGCAGGAGATCCGCCACCGGCACGGCATCTACTACGGGCAGAACGCCATCTCCAAGAATCTTATTCTAGCCGACCGCAAAGAGCTTTTGAACGGCAACGGCTTTATGCTCGTATCCATACCTCCGAAATACAGCGTATCGCAGATTATGGGATATCTCAAGGGAAAGAGCAGTTTAATGATCTACGAAAAGTATGCAAATCTCAAGTATAAGTATGGAAACCGGCATTTCTGGTGCCGGGGATATTACGTCAGCACAGTGGGACGAAATAGGCGCGCAATAGAGGAGTATATCAAAAATCAACTTCAGGAAGATTACACAGACGACCAGCTTAGTATCAAGGAGTTCGTAGACCCGTTTACGGGTGAGCCGGTAAGAGGAGGCAAATAAACAAAAGCCCCTTTAGGGGCAGCCCGGGAGAACTGCGCGGTTGGCAGACTTTTCGACGAGCCTATAGGCTCAGCCCGGGTCATGCCCCAAGGGGGCTAGTGCAAACCACCGGCACGGCCGGTGGTTATGATTTTCATCTGCCTTTTCCTTTGTTTTTGCCGGTCTGCCAGCCTTGCGGCGGATAGCCTCCAGCTTCATTTTGTACGCCTGCGCCCGTTCGGAGGGAAGGATGTTCTCGCGCTGGATGTTGCTGTCCACCATGAGGATGGTGGCGGTGTCGTCGTCCATCTGCCGCACGATGCAGGGCATGGCGGAAAGCCCAGCCAGCTCGCTGCCGTGCCTGCGCCGGTGTCCGGCGATGATCTCATAGCCGCCGTCCTCACGGGGACGGACGATAGCCGGAACGAGAACGCCGTACTGCCGGATGCTCTCCGTCGTTTCCTGCATGGCCTCGTCGTCCCGCACCTTGAAGGGGTGATTTGGGAAGTCGTGCAGCTCCGACAGCGGGAGCAGCGTGATTTTATCCTCCTGCACGGGAACAGAGGTTTTTGTTCTGCGCTTTGCTGTGCTTTTCGGTTCTTCCATGTTCGTGTTCCTCCTCGTTGAAAGCGGCAGGAACGAAAAAAGGGAGAATGACCGCAGCTACCGCCATTCTCCCATGAAAACAACTATGCGATTGTGATTTCAGCCCCTTGACTGTCTGAAAGAGAGGTATCTGATCGAGAGCCATCTCGCCGCAAACCCGCATGAATACTGGATTTTTGCTGTTTGCGCTTCACCTTCCCGAACGACGTATGTTCAACGAGTGGTTTATTCGGGACACCAGCCGGAAGATC
>OMDD01001293.1_pt1 | contig 9980 bp, 3 predicted proteins | sample 1674331 | NCBI WGS metagenome assembly OMDD01 (sample SAMEA103958164, study PRJEB25191) | human gut metagenome | biome: human-associated habitat [ENVO:00009003]; feature: intestine environment [ENVO:2100002]; material: feces | place: Germany | collected 2013/2015
TGTATAACAGGAATATTCTAAATTATTAAATAAGTTATTTGAGTTTTATGAAAAGAAACGAGCTTTGGAAGCGTTTAGTAGCTAAACCTCCAAAAATGAGGTTTTTAGTAATGCTAATGTGCATATTCTGCACATTCAACGCTGTGTTTGCAAATGTATCAGCTGACAAGACAGTCACTATCAAAAGTGAAAACATCAGTGTGAAAGAGGCCCTTAACATGGTCAAAAAGCAAACCGGCATTAATATCATGTACGAAGATGCAACTTTAAACAATGTACCTTTGAAACTAACATTAAACAAAGAACCTTTAGAGCAAGCACTTTCAGTGATTTGTAGCCAGGCAGGTATGCGTTATGAGTTGGTAGAAAACAATTATGTGTTAATATTACCGATTGACAGAAATGCCAAACGCAGAACGATTACCGGAGTTATCAAAGATGATACGGGTGAACCGGTCATTGGAGCTTCTATTGTCATCCAAGGTACAACTTTCGGTACTGTAGCCAATATGGATGGGCAGTTCATGTTGTCTTATCCCGAAAATACTAAAAACGACGAACTGATGATCAGCTTTATCGGTATGCAGACGGTTAAGGAGAAAATTGGTAACAGACATGTCTTCAATATAAAAATGGAAAGCGAAGTAACCAATCTGGATGAAGTGGTCGTAGTAGGTTATGGTACTTCTTCTGTAAAAGATTTGACCGGTTCTGTGGCTTCAGTAGGGTTAAAACAATTAAGTCAATTAAATACTCCTAATGTAACTTCCATGCTTCAAAACTTGGCCGCTGGTGTACAGGTATCACAAAATACCGGTGTACCGGGCGAAACAGTCCGCGTGCGTGTGCGTGGTGCTACCTCATTGACCGGTTCCAATGAACCCTTGTATGTGATCGATGGAGTTCCTGTAGAAGATCCCAGTATGCTGGATGCAATTTCGCCCAATGACATTCAGTCTATGGACGTACTGAAAGATGCTTCTGCGGCTGCTATCTATGGTTCTCGTGCTGCAAATGGTGTAGTTATCGTTACCACCAAAAAAGGAGTAGAAGGTTCCAAACCCACCGTCAACTTCAATTATAATGTAACCACTGATGTCCAAATCAAGAATTTCCGTATTTTATATGGTGACGAATGGCGCGAAACAGTACGCCGCTTCGCTAAAGAAACCTTGGTATATGATCCGTCCAACCAATATGCATTAGAAATTCTTGAGCCTAATTCCACCGCATTAGGCAGTGCCAACACCAATTGGTTTGACGAAGTGAAACAAACAGCTATCCGCCACAATGCCGACTTGACAGTAAGTGGAGGTAGCAAAGTTTCCAAATATCTTATTTCATTATCCATATTCGATCAGCAAGGTATGGTTAAAGGAGGTGACTTAAGCCGATATAATGCACGCGTGTCTACAGAAATGAATGTATTGCCTATCCTCCGTTTTGGTATTAATGCCAATATGAGCTATACAGACCAAGATAATGCAAACACTTCACTATTTAGTGCGCAAGGTTTCCGTCCTGACCTTCCTATATATAATGATAACGGGGAATTTGATATGTCCACAGGTCAAGCCAACCCGGTGGCCAACACCTATAAGAAAAACCATGATAATATTTACCGCATCATGGGAACCGTATACGGAGAAGTTGATATTTGGAAAGGATTCCGGTTCCGTTCCAGTTTATCGGGTAATTTACAATTTACTGAAAACAATTCATTCAGTCCAAGTTTTCTAAGTACTAGAAATGAAGCCAGTGGGTCAGAATATCATTATAAATATTCAAAAACCGTATTCGACAATACATTGAATTATAACTATGAGTTCAACAAGAACCATGTACTGGATGCCGTAGCCGGTGTCTCCTTTGAACGCGGCATCAGCCGTAGCACCACCATGAACGGCCAAACTTATCCGGATAATGACATCTACACCAATCTGGGAAGTGCTGCAAGCATCTCATCTTGGGGCAACGGATATAATGCAAGTGGTTTGTTCTCTTCATTTGCCCGTATCAATTATAAATTAATGGAGCGCTACCTGTTTACTTTTACAGGACGTTATGATGGTTCATCCATGTTTGGTTCGAACAACCGTTATGGTTTCTTCCCTTCAGGAGCCATTGCATGGCGTATCTCTCAGGAAAAATTCATGAAAAACCTGACATTCATTAATGATTTGAAATTACGTGCCAGCGTAGGTACTACCGGTACACAAAACTTAACCAGCTTCTCTAATCGTGATTTATACGAAGCAACCAGTTATAATAATCTGTCAGCCATTATACATAAACAAGTGGGTAACCGCGACATCCGCTGGGAAAAATCGACCCAATATGATTTAGGTCTTGATTTCGCATTGTTCGATTACCGACTGACCGGTTCTATCTCCGGCTATATCAAAGATACCAAAGACTTGATCTGGTCATTTGATTTCCCGCCCAGTGCAACCGGTGGCTCTATGCAGATGAACCGTAATATCGGAGCATTGACCAACCGCGGTATTGAAATAAACCTGGTAGGCCGTGTATTATCTACTAAAGACTGGAACTTGGACCTGACCTTGAATATGTCACATAACAAGAATAAAGTCACCAAACTGGTTGAAGAAGGTAGAGCACAATCAGCTATGGATGTAGTAGTTCAAGGCAGCTATGCCGACCAAGTATTGGCTGTAGGCTATCCAATGGGAGCTTTCCATGGTTATGAATATGCCGGTATCATACAAGACCAGGCCAGAATAGATGAATTGAACGCCTATGCTAAATCAAAGGGACAAAGTTATTACGATGGTAACTCATTAAAACCGGGACATTTGGAAATTAAGGATTTAAATGGAGATGGAATCATCAACTACAATGACCGTGTTATTATCGGTAATCCTGATCCGGATCTGTTCGGCGGTCTGACTGCCAATTTATCTTATAAACAATTCAGCCTGTTCGCCAACTTCGGATATCAGATCGGTGGTTTGAAGATTTATAACAAAACATTGCAGAATCTACCCGGACAATTAACCGGTTTGATTGACTATGGATTGAATGACAGATGGTCTGACACCAACAAAGATGCCAAATACCCGGCCTTGTATATAGGTGACGGTGTACCTAGACTCACCGATCATGAATTGTTTGATGCCTCCTTCTTCCGTTTGCAGGAAGTGCGTCTGACTTATAATTTACCTTTAAACAAAGTAATTAAAGGACAACTATTTATCTCGGCTACCAATTTGTTCACGATCACCTCTTATCCGGGAACAGACCCTGCTACCGTAAACAGTAACAGCAACTATGGCGGTAACTATGAAACCTCCACTTATCCGGGTTTCCGTTCCTTCTCGGCAGGTTTAAAAATTAACTTATAATCATTTAAATGTATAATCGAATGAAAAAATATATATTCTTAGCTTTACTTACAATGGGCGTTTCCTCGTGCCAGTTGGTAGATGTCTTAGACCAAAAGCCCGAATTCGAAGCAGATTTAGACGGTGCCATCACTACACCTGCTGCCGTAGAGCTTGCTCTAAATGGAATTTATTACTCCTTACCTGGAAATGGATTCAATGTCATATTTCCTACAGTCAGCGGCTCATTCAAAGCCGGAACCATGTGGCGTCAAGAAATTGTAAGTGCCGGTAATGCCGTTTACTACTCCGAACGAATGTTGCCTACCCTATCATTCAGTGATGCAACAGAATGGGATGCAGATTACGCTGTGATCAAAAACGCCAACTTCCTGGAAACAGCCTGTAACCGCATGAGTGACGGAGAGTTCTCCGGAAACCGTAGAGCCGAAGTGTTAGGTGAAATAGCCTATTTACGCGCTTTGGCCTACTTCAATATCTTGGTTCGTTACTGCGAATTTTGGGATATGAATAGTGAATACGGAGTTGTCATGCGTAATGAAGCTCCATCCGTATCCAATGCTTTAAAGGCGCGTAGCTCCGTAGCCGATTCTTATCAATATATTCTGGATCAACTGGAAATAGCTATTGAAAAAGCTCCTGATTGGAAAAAGCTTTCACAAGCTTCTAAAGAAGCAGCCAAGGCATTAAAGGCAAGAGTATTGCTGTATGCAGGAAAATACACAGAAGCGGTAGCAGCAGTTAATGATGCAATTGATACAAATTCTCCATTGCCGGAAGCAAACTATGGTGACGTTTTTGATAAGTTTTCAACAACCAAAGAGATTCTATTCGCTCGTGTATTCGACCAAAAAGATGCCACCAACACTTCAACCCGTCAGCAATGTTACGGTAACAGCCCCACGAAAAAACAAGGTTACTGGGGGCCCACCAATGAGTATGTGGAACTGGTGGGAGATGATCCTCGCGCCGATGCCATCTTCTCTAAAGTAGACAGCCTGATGGACAGCCGCAGTTCTGCGGTAGCCTACAACCTGAAATCGGTAAAGAAGCTGCTGAATGATGCCAATGACATGCCTGTCATCTTCAGCCGTGTTTCTGAACTTTATCTGATAAAAGCCGAAGCCTTGTATCGTTCGGGAGCCTCTATATCCGAAGCCTACGCACCGATCCGTAAACTACGCGAAAGAGCAGGAGCCGAAATAATTCTTCCAGCCAATAACGAAGAACTGGAAACCGCCATATTCAACGAATGGATGCTGGAATTGTCTTTCGAGAACTGGCATGAATGGTTTGCCATGATCCGTTTTGCAGGATACACAGAGAAACCCGATTTCACCCGTCTGCTTGCTTTGAACAAGACGTTAAGAGAAGCTTTGGAAAAAGAATATGAAAAATCGGAAGCACAAGGAGACAATTATTACCAACGCATCATAGACCGCCGTATCGATGCCATTCCGTCGTCAGAAATCAGTTCTAATCTGGAATGTAAACAAAACCCTGGTTATTAACATATTAAATTCAAAGACATGAAAAAATATATCTTACTCATTTTCGCATGTATCTATGCGATTCACTTAAGTGCCCAGAATGCAGGAATCAATTTCCTGCACGGCACTACTTGGGCAGAAGCCGTAGCCAAGGCCAAAGCAGAAAATAAACTGATATTCATTGATTTCTATACCCAATGGTGCGGACCTTGCCTGAATATGGCACAAACCGTATTCTCATTGCCTACAGTGGGTTACTACTATAACCAAACTTTCATCAACCTCAAAATTGATGCTGAAGAAGGTGAAGGAATTACATTAGCCAAGAAATACGGTGTACGCAGTTATCCCACCTATGCATTCATAGATCCTGCCACCGAAGAAATCGTTCATCGCAGCAGCAGCCGTCAGACTCCCGAACAGTTTATTCAGACAGGAAAAGATGCAAACATTCCTACCAAACGCTCTTTTTACCTGCAAGAGCAATATACCAAGGGGAACAGAGAACGTGCATTCTTGATTGATTACATCAATTATCACTATTCAGTCTATGCACGCAATAACGTACAAGCCGCTTTTGATGAATTAATAAAAGGAGGTGCCAAACTGACTGATCCGGATGTATGGGAAGTATATGTAAACACCATCAATGGCATGAACCCGTACCTGAAGCAAGTATCAGACAATTATGCGGATTTCTGCCAGCGTTTCGGCAAAAAAGCTGTTGACGCTAAATTGGCAAAAGAAACTTCATACGGCGAATTGGCGGAAATTGAAGCCTTATGCAACTATGAAGGAAAAGATTTTAATCTGAAAATGATTCGTATCAATAACGACATCCGGGAACAAAAGTATGAAGCGGCAGCTACCCAGATTGATGCGATGATTGCAGATACCACAATCAACCAACAAGAGTTGATCGGCAGATTGAAATTTATCGCCCGTTTGGGATACAAGGCAGAGGAACTTCCCGAATTCTGGTTCAACAAATGTGTAGGCTATCTGCAATACATTGCTTATAACCAAACAGACAGAGATGATGCTTTCATCCATCAGGAATATGCAGCCGCCTTGGAAATGGTGCTTCGTAAACTGAACGGCAAAGCCCCCATCCCTGCCAGCCTCAGCACAGAACCCGCATACGGAAAGAAAGTCTATAACATGCGTCCCGATGCATTGAAAATGAAACCTAAAAGAAAAAAATAAGATGAGAACTCTAAAATCCATCATGGTACTTGGCCTTGCGCTGAGTACCTTTACCGCTACAGAAGCTGCAAAGCTCACTTTTAAGGTCACCAATCCCAATGAGAAGGTCAAAGTGAGATTGACTTTCAGCCAAAGTGGCGAACAAAAAGAAGTGGCGATTGATGCCGCTGGAAACGGCAACATAGAAATCACAGGATTCACTCCGCAATATGTAACCATGCAATACACACGCGGACGCCGTACTCTTTATCTGGATCCCAATCAAGACCTTACCTTGTCATTCGACAGTGACAACATGTGGAGAAACACAACCTTTGAAGGAGCAGGTGCCGCTATCAACACCTATCTGGGAAGCAAAGAGCTCCGATCACTCGGCATGCCCGACATGAAAATGCAGGAAGCCGCCCTTATACACAAAGGAGACAGCCTGTATGCAGTCAATTGCCAAGTATTGGAAGCCGCAAAACTTCCAGCCGATTTCACTGCACAGGAAAAAATACGTCTGCAATTCTATACGTATTATTATTTCTCCAAATACGCTTTGTATCATCCTCATTTTGGAAAGGATGACAACTATATTCCTTCCAAAGCATATTATGAAAAACTGGAAGCTATTACTCCGATCAATGCCGGTTTATTAGCTCTAAAAGAATATAAGGCTTTTCTTCCCGATGCTATCAGTGCCTTTAGTAATAAAGGAAAAACAGTTGCATCAAGTTCTACAGAACAAAGTGTAAACTACGTAGATGCAACCATACAGGATGAAAAGGTTGCAGAATTTCTGATTGACCAATTTGTTTATAACTTTGTAGACAATAACGGGCTGGATGAAGCAGACGGGCTGATTGTCCTATTCCGCAAACATGTGAAGGATGCAAAGTCCATAGAAAAATTCAACGCACTTTGTACCAAGTGGGAAAAATTAAGATCAGGCAATCCCTCAGCAGCTAGCTTCTCCTATCCGGATATCAATGGAAAAACAGTATCTTTGGCAGATTTGAAAGGGAAATATATCTATATTGACGTGTGGGCTACCTGGTGTGGCCCTTGCCGTGGAGAACTTCCTGCGTTAAAGGAATTGGAAGAGAAATATGCAGGAAAGGATATTCATTTTGTCAGCCTGTCATGCGACAAGAACAAAAAGGCATGGGAGAACATGGTAACAAAGGAGCAGTTGAAAGGGATCCAGTTACACATGGGAACAGACAGGACCTTTATGGATGCTTACCTCATCAACGGCATTCCCCGTTTTATCCTGCTGGATCGGGATGGCAAAATCATCTCTGCCAATATGACCCGTCCGTCAGATCCCAAGACAGCAGAGAAGTTCAATGAACTGTTAGGACTATAAAACTCTCTCTTATATTAAACATTAATCTAACGATAGGCTTTCTTCGTGAGGAGAGGGCCTATTCTATTTGTTTTAGCCAGGAGAACGATACAGAAAGAGAATAAAAAACACGAACTATACAGATCTTACAGTATTGTCTAAAACACCTGTAATTTCCGTATAATTCGTGCCCGAACAATTTAAATACGATGATTTTTATTGTAGGAATGAAATCAGCACACCGGCAGCCACGGCAGAACCGATAACTCCTGAAATGTTACTTGCCATACAATATTGAAGCACATGATTTTTGGGGTCATACTTCAAAGCAATTTCATTAGCCACACGGCTGGCCATGGGCACAGCACTCAAACCTGTAGCCCCAATCAGTGGATTGATCTTCTTATTAGTGAAAAGATTCACCAACTTCACAAACAAGATACCACCGGAAATAGACAAGGCAAACGCCAAGAAACCACCTATCACAATACCGATAGTAGTCCAATTCAAAAATGCCTCCGTAGTCATTGTCGCACCGACTGACAACCCCAAGAAGATAGTTGCCGCATTCATGATACTATTTGAAGCTGCATCAAACAAACGTGAAGTATCACTACCTATTTCCTTAATCAAGTTACCAAACATCAACATACCAATCAAAGGCACTGCACTTGGCACAAACAGAGCGACCACCGTAGTCACTACAATCGGAAATACAATCTTCAGCACACGAAGATTCTTGATTTCTACCGAAGAAGGATATTTCTTTTCCTGTTCCTTCATATTGATACTCAATTCTTTCTTCGTACACCAGATTTTCACAACCAACGGAATGATAACGGGTACCAGAGCCATATACGAATAAGCGGCAATAGCAATCGGCCCTAGCAAATGGGGAGCCAGTTTAATAGTGGTAAAGATAGCGGTAGGACCGTCTGCTCCACCAATAATACCCAATGAAGCCGCCTCTTTCGGAGTGAACCCCATCAAGATAGCTACCAACAATACTGTGAAAATACCCAACTGTGCAGCAGCTCCGAAAATAGAAAGCCGCAAATTACGCAACATCGGACCAAAGTCTGTCAAAGCACCTACCCCCATAAAAATAATAGGCGGAAGAAAACCGGTCTTAATCAACATGTAGTAGATAAAGTTCATCAGGCCCAAGTCGTGCGCAATTTCGTGCAACGGCATTTCCCAGATGTTCTTCAGTGCTCCATTCACCATTACCATGCCGTTCTCATCGGCCTGGACAACCCCCATCTCACCACCGGGAAAGTTAGCCAGCAACACTCCGAAAGCTATCGGAATCAGCAGCAGCGGTTCGTACTTTTTCTTGATCCCCAGCATGGCCTCCTGGAGCTTCCGCTCTCTGGCGTGGGCGGCTTTATCTGCCTGCTCCTGCTGCTCCTTGGCGGCGTAGTCGGTGAACAGATCCAACTGCTCTGCCTCATCCTTGGGCACATCAACCTCGGGGAGCAGCTTGTTGGCGCTGATGCTCAGCCGGCGGATCAGGAGGTTGTGGTCCACGATCCGGTCATAGAGGGCCGTCACTGCCCGCAGCAGATCACTGGTCAAAGAGGTATAGGTAAAGTTCTCTGTTCCCACCGCATACTTGGGGATTTTCCGCCCGTAGCGGTCTGTAGTGACGGGGCCATGGTAGTTCCGGCTCCGCTGGAAATCAGTGAGATTTTGGATATCATAGCCCACGGTGAGCACGAGTTGGCAGGTCACCAGCCCCTTGTCCACCAGATCCAGGGCCAAGTTGTCCGCCATCTCCCGCACCACCAAGCGCGCCTTTTGGAAGTCGTAGGGGCACTGGAGCACCTGGCCGGAGACGATACACTTGCTCGCCGGCTTGTACGATTTTGTGTCCGCGATGGTGCAGGGCTCCCAGCCCCAGGCGTGGTCGATCAGGATCTCGGCGTTGACGCCGAACAGCTTGTACAGCAGGTCCTCGTTGTAGTAGTCCGCGTCCTTCCCAATGGAGCAACGGGCAACGTCGCCCATGGTATAGAGGCCGTGGGCCTCCAGCTTGCTGGCATAGCCCCTGCCCACCCGCCAGAAGTCCGTGAGAGGCCTGTGATCCCACAGGAGTCTCCGGTATGTCCTTTCGTTCAATCGGGCGATCCGCACCCCGTTCTTGTCTGGCTGGACGTGCTTGGCCACGATGTCCATGGCCACCTTGGCCAGGTACAGGTTGGTGCCCATCCCCGCCGCCGCGGTGATTCCGGTAGTCTTCAGGATGTCCAGGATCATGGTCCGTGTCAGTTCCCGGGCGGTCATGAGATAGGTGTCCAGATAGCTGGTCAGATCGATGAACACCTCGTCGATGCTGTAGGGATAGATGTCCTCCGGAGCAATGTATTTCAGATATACCTGATAGATCCGCGTGCTCCAATCGATATAGTGGGCCATCCGAGGCGGGGCCACTAGATAGTCCAGGGCCAGGGATGGGTTTTCCCGCACTTCTGGGTCATGCCAGGAGGTGCCGGTGAGTTGCCGGCCAGGGGCTTGCCTCTGCCGCTGGGTATTGACCTCCCGCACCCGCTCCACCACCTCGAACAGCCGGGCCCGACCGGCAATGCC
>OMDD01001310.1_pt1 | contig 9897 bp, 9 predicted proteins | sample 1674331 | NCBI WGS metagenome assembly OMDD01 (sample SAMEA103958164, study PRJEB25191) | human gut metagenome | biome: human-associated habitat [ENVO:00009003]; feature: intestine environment [ENVO:2100002]; material: feces | place: Germany | collected 2013/2015
AAGGCATACCCTCGTCTATAGATATTGAATTCTTAGAATTAAACGACAACCCCTAATATATACTCTCATCAAATCATCATCAAGAAAGGATTACTGATGAAAAGAGAAAACAAGGCGGATATACCATATAGGACACCGCCAATGATGATTTTCTCTTTTGGCAGGTAGTTTTGATGAGGAAATGATGAATGGATATATAGCTGCGATACAGGTATTTATATAGTTCAATCATCAAATTATCGTTTTCACCATAACAATTAAATCCTACAGAAATCATGAATATACAGGAAGCAAAACAAATCAGAATAGCAGATTACCTGCAAAGTTTGGGCTATACGCCCATCAAGCAACAAGGTAGCAGCCTTTGGTATAAATCACCGTTGAGAGAAGAAACAGACGCATCGTTCAAGGTAAACACCGAACTCAACCGATGGTACGATTTCGGACTCGGCAAAGGCGGCAACATCATCGCATTGGCAGAGGAACTATATGTGTCCGACTATGTGCTTTATCTGCTTGGCAAGATAGCGGAGCGAACACCGCACATCCGTCCCGTATCTTTCTCTTTTCGCCAGCAGGCATCCGAACCGAGTTTCCAACAGTTGGAGGTGGGAGAACTTACCCATCCGGCATTATTCAATTATTTGCAGGAACGGGGTATAGACACTGCATTGGCGATACCGGAATGTAGGGAACTGCATTTCATCCATAACGGCAAACCCTATTTCGCCATCGGCTTCCCGAATGTGGCGGGAGGATATGAGGTGCGCAACCGTTTCTTCAAAGGCTGCATCGCACCGAAGGACATCAGCCATATCCGTCAGCAGGGAGAACCGAGAGAGAAGTGCCTCGTGTTCGAGGGCATGATGGTTTACCTGTCATTCCTCACGTTGCGGATGAGGAACTGCCCGACCATGCCGAACCTTGACGGTCAGGATTACATCATCCTCAATTCGGTTGCCAATGTTCCCAAAGCCATAGATGCGCTGCACGGGTACGGGCGCATCCACTGCCTGCTCGACAATGACGGGGCAGGAAGAAAGGCGTATTGGGAGTTGGCAAGGGAGTTCAGCGGACGCATCCGCGACTTCTCCGATAACTACAGCGGACACAAAGACCTGAACGATTACCTCTGCGGAATCCGTCGGAATTTAACAGTTAATCCACCTCCAAGCACTATCGTAAGACCCAAGAAGAAAGGGATTGGATTATGACTTCCCGAATGGGAAAAACGGGAGTTGCTCAAAACTCATTCCCTAAGGATTTGGAGGTAGCAAGTTTGTGTTTCGGGTGTACCGAAACCGCTTGCCACCCACCATCCAAATTGCAGGAGGTGGCATCCCGTCGGTCTATACAGTTGAATCAGTAACCGAATTAAAAGGAATAAAATATGGAACAGACAAAGGAACACAAGGAACGCAACAAGGGAGGTCGCCCCAAGAAGGAAGCAACCGAGAAACTGAAATACCGTATCGCAGTGAAAATGACGGCAGCCGACTACTTCCGCCTGCTGACACGATCGCATGAGGCGGGCGTATCACCAAGCGAGTACATGAGGGAATGTTTCCGTAACGATCATGTGAAAGAACGGCTGTCGGAGGAACATGCCGGATACATCCGCCAACTCTGCGGCATGGCTAACAATCTCAACCAGCTTGCGCGTAAGGCAAACGCCGGAGGCTTCCACGATGAACGGTGGGACTGCAAGGTGGCAGTGGCAAGGATTCATGAACTTATAACCAAGATAGGGATATGATGGCGAAAATCGTAAAAGGAAGCGACTTCAAGGGTGCGGTGGATTACATCATCGACAAGAAGAAGGATACGCAGATAGTAGCAAGCGAAGGCTTGTTTATGGAAAATCTGGAAACTATCGCCATGAGTTTCAATGCCCAGTCACGGATGAACGATAAGGTGACAAAACCTGTCGGACATATCGCGTTGAGTTTTTCCAAAGAGGATGAGTTACGGCTGACGAACCGTATCATGGCAGGCATCGCGCTTGAATATATGGAACGGATGGGAATCAAGAATACGCAGTTCTTCATCGCCCAGCATTTCGACAAGGAGCATCCGCACGTGCATATTGCTTTCAACCGCATAGACAACAACGGCAATACCATATCGGACAGGCACGAGCGTCTGCGCAGTACCCGCATCTGCAAGGAATTGACCTTGAAATACGGCTTGCATATGGCTGGCGGAAAGGACAATGTCAAACGCAACCGCCTGAAAGAGCCAGACAGGACGAAATATGCGCTTTACGACATCATCAAAATGGAAGTCGGCAGATGCGGCAACTGGAACGTGCTTATCGCCAACCTGAAACGGCAGGGAGTGGAAGTACATTTCAAGCATAAGGGGCAGACCAGCGAGGTGCAGGGTGTTGTATTCTCCATGAATGGCTACCATTTCAACGGCTCCAAAGTGGACAGGCGTTTCAGTTATTCCAAGATTGACGCGGCTTTGCAGCACAACAGATGCAGGGAACGTATGGGAATAACAGCCGGAATATATGAAACGGCTACACCAAGCGCACCGTCCGGCACGGCACAAAGCGAGTTGTTCAACGGCTCTTGGGGATTGCTAAAAAGCAGTGGCTCATCTTATAACGCTGCTGATGCGGAAGCCAATCAGGAAATGGTGGATATACTTCGCAGAAGGAAGAAAGTTAAGCGCAAGAGAGGTGTTGGGTTCTAATATTCTGTACTAATCCAATTCTCACGACACTTGCGCTCTATATTCATTCGGAGTGTAACCTACCTCTTTCTTGAACAGTCGGGTAAAATGTTGCGGGTACTGAAAACCGAGATTATAGGCGATTTCATTAACGGTGTCGTCTGTAGATGCAAGTTCCGTCTTGGCTATTTCAATAGACTTGTCATGAATGAAATGCAGGGCGGTTGAACCTGTTTCTTTTTTCAATAAATCACTGAAATAGTTGGGCGAGAGGCAGAGCTTGTCTGCACAATACTGTACAGTGGGCAAGCCTATCCGTTTAGCAGCCCCATCATGGAAGTATTCGTCAAGCAACCGCTCAAATCTTGCGAGGATGTCTCGGTTTTGGTTGTCGCGTGTGATGAACTGGCGGTCATAGAAACGTGTGCAGTAATCAAGGAACGTCTTGATGCTGTCTGTGATGAGGTTCTTGCTGTGACGGTGTATCGGATGGTTCAATTCATATTGAATCTTGTGGAAGCAATCCATGATGATTTGCCGTTCTTCCACACTAAGGTGCAATGCCTCGTTTGTCTCGTAGGAAAAGAACGAATATTCACGCATTATCCGCCCGAGAGGTGTATTCCGCAGCAGGTCGGGATGGAACATAAGCAGGTAGCCATCTGGTTGGAACTGCATGCCGTCATCTTCCGCACCGAACACCTGTCCGGGCGCGATAAATATCAGTGTGCATAATTATTCCTAAGTATGTGAAACCGGAACGCATGAAGCAGAATCTCGACATATTAGACTTCACCCTGTCGGCCGACGACATGGCACGGATAAAGACGCTGGATACCGACAAGCCTTTCTTACTCGGCTCGCACGAAGATCCAGAAATCGTAAAATGGTTCATGCAGTACAAAAACGCCTGAACATCAACAACCATATTTCGATAGCCGCTATCGACTATATTAAGAAGTTATTCGTATATGCCTTTATTGTAATCCGTCATGTACTGAGTAAATGTTTTGCCTGTTTGCTGTTTGAAGAAGCGCATGAGATGGCTCGGATCAGAGAAATTGAAATCATCCGCCATTTCACTGACAGTGCGGTTGGAGAATAGCAATTCGTTCTTCAGTTCCTCAAGCAGACGTTGTTTTATCAAATGGGTAGCTGATACTCCGAATTGGGCTTTTACTGAGTTATTGAGTGTGATGCGACTGACATGAAGCATGTCTGCATATTCCTGCACCCGCTGGTGGGTGCGGATATTCTGTTCCAACAAGTCCTTGAACCGAAAAGCGAAATTGTTTTTAGCAATTTCAGCGGGCAAGCAATAGGCGGCAGCGTATGTACGATTGATAATCAGCAAAAGATAATATAGTAAGGAAACAATGATATTGTACGTATCGGACACTGGATTCATCAGCTCATACTTAATCTTTCCGAGCAGCCGCATATATTCCTTCATTTCGTCATGTGTGGCATTGATGTAAGGCGGCGTATCTGTCTGGTAACAATACAAAAGGCGAAAAACGAAGAACTTGTCGGCGATAAAAGTACGCATGAAATCTTCGCGGAATATAAGGAACGTGTAATCCAACGCCGTCTCATCTACATGCCACTCTTGTTGCTGATGGGGTGAAAGCAGGAGAACCATGCCGTCGCGCAGTTCAATCTTGCGGAAGTTCAGTAGCAAATATCCGTTTGCCTTACGGAAAAAGTAGAAGCTGAAGAAGTCTGTCTTAAACCGCTTGTTTTCTGTCAGCACAAGTCCGATGTCCTTGTTTATGGCAGTATTGATGTAAAAATCCACGCCGCAGCGTGTCTTGTTGAACGGTACGCTGACCAGTCGATCAGGGTTGATTATCTCGTCCATATCCTTGTCGTTTTTGCAAAGATAATAATTTCATTTATCAAAATGGCATAATTACCGTTTTTTCAGGCATAGATGTTTCGCCGGATTCTTCCGAACTTTGCACCCGTAATCAATAACAAGACATATAGTCATGAAAAAGACATCCACAGTACAATTGGTGCGCAATGCCACCTTGAAAATCAGGTATGCGGGACACACCATGCTAATTGACCCCGTTTTAGCCGACAAAGGCACTTTGATATCGGCCCTCGGTGTGAATAAAACACCGAGGGTACACCTCACCATTCCTATTCAGGATATTATCGGAGGCGTGGACATGGTGCTCCTGACCCACAATCACATCGACCATTACGAGCCGAGTGTCCCCACACATTTGCCCAAAGAAATTCCTTTCTACGTTCAGCCCCAGGACGCGGACGCCATCAGAAACGACGGATTTACAAATGTGATACCCATCGAAGAAATAAAAACAATAGACGGCATATCCATTTACCGCACGACCGGACATCATGGTTTCGGGCAGATCGGGCAGATGATGGGACCTGTATCAGGTTATGTGCTAAAAGCCGAGGGCTTCCCGACCGTTTATATAATGGGTGACTGCCGATGGGAAGCATGTATCCGAGACACCGTGGAACGGTTCAATCCTGACTATATCGTGGTAAACTCCGGAGGTGCAATCTTTCCCGAATTTTCCAAAACGGACGGTCCTATCATCCCCGACGAGAACGAAGTGATGCAGATACTTGACGAATTGCCTTCGCATATCAAGCTGATAGCCGTACACATGGATGCCATCGACCATTGCCAGACCACCCGTGCAATTCTGCGCAATGAGGCAACGCATCACGAAGCCGACATGAGCCGGCTGATTATCCCGGAGGACGGAGAAACAGTTGTGTTATGAGTGTCTGCATTAAATCCCTGATAAAAAACATGAACATAGTGGTAGGGTGCACTATAGGATGCCCTTACTGCTATGCCCGTAACAACTGCCGCCGTTTCCACATTACCGACGACTTTTCCGTGCCTGAATACATGGAACGAAAACTGCGCATCATCGATACGTCCCGTCCTCATGTGTGGCTCATGACAGGAATGAGCGATTTCTCCGATTGGAAGCCTGAATGGAACGCAGAAATTTTCGAGCGGATCAGCAGCAATCCCCAGCACGCCTATATCTTTCTGACGAAGCGCCCTGACAAAATCAGTTTCTCCTCTGACGACGAGAACGTATGGATGGGCGTGACCGTCACGCGCAGTTCCGAGAAAAGGAGGATTGATGATTTGAAAAAGAATATCAAAGCACGACACTACCATGTCACGTTTGAACCTCTCTTCGATGATATCGGCGAGATTGATTTCGAGGGAATTGACTGGATTGTCATAGGCACAGAGACCGGAAACCGAAAAGGAAAGTCATATTCGCGCCCCGAATGGGTGCTTAGCATTGCAGAACAGGCAAAGGCTCATGGCATACCGGTGTTCATGAAAGAGGATTTGCTGCCGATTATGGGCGACGAAAGAATGATTCAGGAATTGCCGGAACAATTTACCAGACGAATACAATGAATATGGATACAATAAAGGAAATAGATGTAAAGAGTGTAATGACCAAATCCTCTCTGCCGGTGGGAGGATATTCGGTCAACCCTTATGTAGGGTGTCCCCACGCCTGCAGGTATTGCTACGCATCGTTCATGAAACGGTTCACCGGGCACACCGAGCCGTGGGGTACGTTTTTAGATGTAAAAAACTGGAAGCCGATAACGAATCCTCATAAATACGACGGTGAACGTGTTGTAATAGGGTCTGTGACGGACGGTTACAATCCGTATGAAGAAGAATTCCACCGTACCCGAAGGCTGCTCGAAGAGCTGCGAGGAAGCGATGCCGAGATTATGATATGCACAAAGTCCGATCTTGTCCTTCGCGATCTCGACCTGTTGAAGAGTTTTCCCAAAGTGACTGTGTCATGGTCTGTCAATACGCTCGACGAGCAGTTCTGCGCAGATATGGACAACGCCGTAAGCATTGAACGCCGTCTGAAAGCGATGCGTCAGACATACGAGGCAGGTATCCGCACCGTATGCTTCGTCTCGCCCATATTCCCCAGAATAACAGACGTGAAGGCAATAATAGAGGAGGTAAAAGATTATGCTGATTTAATCTGGCTTGAAAACCTGAATTTACGCGGGCAGTTCAAAGGCGGGATAATGACGTATATCCGTGAGAAGTATCCTGACCTCATACCGCTTTACGAGGAAATTTACAATAAAAAAAGGCTTGAATACTGGCAGGCATTGGAGCAGGACATTTCAAATTACGCCAAGGAGCAGGGCTTCCCGTATCGTATAAACGATCTGCCATACGGACGCTCGGAAAAAGGCAAACCTGTCATCGTAAACTACTTCTACCACGAAAAAATACGATTGACAAAATGAGGCTATGCCGGACTGATGCAGAAAAGTTGTAGCGCGGATAAAAGCACCATGTATGTGGATAATATCCGGCAATCTTCCGAGCGTATGCGGGAGATGCTCAACACGCTGCTGGATTTCTTCCGTCTGGACAACGGCAAGGAGCAACCCAACCTTTCCCCTTGCAGGATTTCCGCAATCACGCATATTCTTGAAACGGAGTTCATGCCCATTGCCATGAACAAGGGGCTGACTTTGATAGTGGAGAGCCACACCGATGCGGTGGTTTTGACCGACAAGGAACGTATCCTGCAAATCGGCAACAACTTGTTGTCAAACGCCATCAAGTTCACGGATAACGGTAGTGTATCATTGGCAGCGGATTATGATAACGGTTTGCTGAAACTTATCGTTGAAGATACCGGTACGGGCATGACCGAAGATGAGCAACAACGAGTATTCGGTGCATTTGAACGTCTTTCAAATGCCGCCGCAAAAGACGGCTTCGGATTAGGATTGTCCATCGTGCAGCGTATTGTGGCGATGCTCGGTGGAACTATACGCTTGGAAAGCGAGAAAGGCAAAGGGAGCCGCTTCACGGTGGAAATTCCCATGCAGACAGCCGAGGAACTGCCGGAACAGACAATTCAAGCGCAAATGCGCCATAATCATATCTGCCATGATGTGATTGCCATCGACAATGACGAGGTACTTCTCCTTATGTTGAAAGAAATGTATGCCCATGAAGGGATGCACTGCGATACCTGTACCAATGTTTCGGTACTGATGGAGCTGATACGAAAAAAGGAATACAGCCTGCTTCTGACGGATCTGAATATGCCTGAGATAAGCGGTTTTGAACTGCTGGAACTGTTGCGCTCATCCAATGTAGGCAACTCGAAGAGTATTCCCATAGTCGTGACAACCGCTTCGGGCAGTTGCAGCAAGGAGGAACTTATAGGGCGTGGATTTGCCGGATGCCTGTTCAAGCCGTTCTCCATATCCGAACTGATGGAGATTACGGATAAATGCGCATTAAGCAGCATATTGGATGAAAAGCCGGATTTTTCCACTCTGCTATCTTATGGCAATGAATCCGTCATGCTGGACAAACTGATAGCGGAAACCGAAAAGGAAATGCAGGCGGTCAAGGATGCAGAACAGCGTAAAGACCTCCAAGAACTGGACACACTTACACACCATCTGCGAAGTTCATGGCAGATTCTCCGTGCCGACCAGCCATTGAGGGAACTTTACGCCCAACTTCATGGAAGTGCCACTCCAGATGACGAAGCGATATGCAAAGCGGTGACCGGCTGTGCTGGATAAAGGTGCTGAAATTATCCGGCAGGCAAAAGAAGAAAGGAAAAATACGAAAATGGATAAAACAAGAATCATCGTGGTGGAGGACAATATCGTGTATTGCGAGTTTGTCTGCAACCTGCTGGCACGGGAAGGATTCCGTACCGTGCAGGCTTACCACCTCTCGACCGCGAAGAAACTTCTGCAACAAGCCTCAGACGGGGACATCGTGGTTTCTGACCTACGACTACCCGACGGTGACGGCATCGACCTATTACGATGGATGCGCAAGGAAGGCATGACACAACCGTTAATCATCATGACCAACTATGCCGAAGTGCATACGGCAGTCGAAAGTATGAAACTCGGCTCGCTGGACTATATCCCCAAGCAGCTTGTGGAGGATAAACTTATGCCTCTGCTTCATACCATCCTGAAAGAACGGAGTATCGGACGAAATCGTATGCCCGTTTTTGCCCGTGACAGTTCCGCCTTTCAGAAAATCATGCAACAGATAAGATTAGTTGCCCCTACTGATATGAGCGTGCTGATATTCGGAGAGAACGGCACGGGCAAGGAGCATATCGCCCACCATCTGCATGATAAGAGCAAAAGGGCAGGGAAACCGTTTGTGCCTGTGGACTGCGGTTCACTCTCCAAAGACCTTGCGCCCTCGGCATTCTTCGGACATGTCAAAGGCGCGTTTACGGGTGCGGACAGCACAAAGAAAGGATACTTCAATGAGGCAGAGGGTGGCACATTGTTCTTGGATGAGGTAGGCAATCTCGCATTGGAAACCCAGCAGATGTTACTCCGTGCCATACAGGAACGGAGATACCGCCCTATAGGTGACAAGACGGACAAGAGCTTCAATGTCCGCATCATCGCCGCCACCAACGAGGATCTGGAGAAAGCGGTCATTGAAAAACGTTTCCGACAGGATTTGCTGTACCGTTTGCACGACTTCGAGATAACTGTTCCGCCCTTGCGTGACTGTCAGGAGGACATCATGCCGTTGGCGGAGTTCTTCCGTGAGATTGCCAACAATGAATTGGAATGTAGCGTGACTGGGTTCGATGCGGAAGCCCGTAAGACATTGCTGACCCATCCGTGGCCGGGTAATGTCCGTGAGCTTCGGCAGAAGATAATGGGCGCGGTGTTGCAGGCACAGACGGGAGTTGTCATGAAAGAGCATCTGGAACTTGCCGTGACGAAACCGACCTCACCTGTCAGCTTCGCCTTGCGAAACGATGCGGAGGACAAGGAACGCATCTTACGCGCGTTGAAGCAGGCAAACGGAAACCGCAAGGTTGCCGCCGAATTGCTCGGAATCGGACGTACAACGCTGTATAGCAAGTTGGAAGAGTATGGATTAAAGTATAAATTTCAGCAATCATAGCCCGCAACTTGCCGAAAATAGAAGTAACGGTTAAACCGGATTATTCAGCGAAGATAAAAAACGTCCTGTGATAAAAATCATGGGACATTTTGATGTGTATCCGATTTTTATTGCTACTTTTGTACCAAGACGAGAGACATTGACAGCAACTCACAGCAGAACGTAGAAATAGACAGGGTTGCCAAATCATTACCTCATTTTTACCTTATCCTCAGAACTGCTTGCTAATAAAGTGG
>OMDD01001319.1_pt1 | contig 9804 bp, 10 predicted proteins | sample 1674331 | NCBI WGS metagenome assembly OMDD01 (sample SAMEA103958164, study PRJEB25191) | human gut metagenome | biome: human-associated habitat [ENVO:00009003]; feature: intestine environment [ENVO:2100002]; material: feces | place: Germany | collected 2013/2015
GTATCCGGGATTTCATAATGTGACTGCATACTGACTCCTTACTGTCTTTTTCTTTACCGCCTTTTCTCACGTCGTTCTGTTTTTTTATTATACCACAGATTCAGCCCGCCTGCCTGACTACTTTCTCTTTCCCCATCTCTGCATCACAAGCACATACACGACTGCCGCCCCGGTACTCGCCATGGTTGCCAGTATCCCTCCGCCTATGATCCCTGCCGGATCAGCACTTCCATACTGACTCCTGTAAGCAATAACATTGACCGGGATCAGTTGCAGCGAAGAAATATTCAGGATCAGAAAGATACACATTTCATCTCCTGCCACCCCTCTTTTTCTCACTGGACCAAAAGCTCTGCCAAGTCTTCTGTCCTCCTCCAGCTCTCCCAGTGCTTCCATGGCTTTCAGTCCTGCAGGAGTTGCCGCCCAGCCAAGTCCAAGAATATTTGCAATGAAATTGATTGCGATCTGTTCATTTGCTTTATTTCCCACCGGAAGCTGCGGGAAAAGGAACCGGATCACCGGACGCAGCTTTTCCGCAGCCTTTTTTACAAGTCCCGCTTTCTCCGCAATCTCCATGATCCCACACCAAAATGCCATCACTCCCAGCATCGTAATGCACAATGACACTGCATCTTTTGACGAATCCAGTGCCGCATTTGTCAGCTCCGGCATTTTCCCGTTCCATGCCCCGAAAATAATTCCGATCAGGATCATCCCCGCCCACAGACCATTTAACAACTTTACGCCCCCTTTTTCTTACGCTCTTGTGTCATTATTGTGCATAGTTCCACATATACGTTTCAACCACATCGAACGGTGCAGGTCCTACACTCAGCACTGCCCGGTGAAACTCTTTCTGACTGAAATCCTCTCCCATTTTTTCCGCCCAGCATTTCTTCAATTCCAGAAATTTGACATATCCAATATAATATTTCAGATAATTGCCCGGTGAACCAAGGATCAGATCGTAGATTTTCTGTATCGTTTCTGCATCTGAAATTCCGTATTTTGCAAAAAAGGCTGTCGTATCTATCCTGCTCCAGCCATCATAATGGATTCCCATATCTGCCAGTGCATATAATGCAAGGATCACGGAACCATTTTTCTGCAGGATCGTAGCCTGTTCTTTCGGAAGTGGTGTCAGATAATAACTACACATTTCCGCATAAGTTGCCCATCCCTCCACATAACCGCCAAAATTGAAAATACTTCTGACTGGATCAGGATCTGTACTTTCATAAAAGATTGTCTGATATAAATGCCCCGGATACCCTTCATGGGCAAGCGTTGTGAAGAGCGACAGATCATCCCGCATCTGCCCCTGATTGATATAGATCACATTTTCCCTGCTGTTGTCGATTGCAGGAATCATATAAAAAGCCGGACTTAAATGTTCTTCCATTTCCTTCGGAACATACTTGACTTCCAATGTAGTGTCCGGTGTCTCCGGGAATGCTTTTTCTATCCCATCCGACAATTTTTTCAGGATCAGTTCCGCTGTCCCCTGCTTCATATCTGCCGCAGATTCTTTCGCTTCTTCCACCTTTGCCCCCAGTACGCCCTCCATGGCAGTAATGTCATCTTCCATCTGTCTGCGTGTCAGTTCTTCCAACTGCACGATCGATTCCTTCGTTCCCACGGACTGGTCCACCAACACCTGATAATATTCCTGCCCCTGTGGCAGCCCGCACAGACCTTCCTCATTTTTTCCTGTTCCTTTCAGTTCACGTACTGCTGCCATCAGCCTTTCATAAGCAGGACAGACCACTTCTTCTATAACCTGTGCATTTTTTTTCGTATACTCGCCCATCTCCTCTTCCGTAAATTTTCCGCTTTCCCGCATCCGCTCCACAAAAGTAGAATAGAGATAATTTCCGTTTCCCATATCCAGAAATGCCTGACATTGTTCTATCACTGCATCTGCCAGTTTCTCTGACATAAAAAGTCCTTTCTCCGATTTTCCCCGCTCAAATGCAATTACTTCATCAAAATAATTTCCTGTTGATCTCATCAGATCCAGGTATGTATCAGCATCCTCTTTTTCATAAAACCGGTATTCCGAAAGCACTACCGGAAGCTGGGTCTGCACACCGCTGACTGTACCAAGAGGTTCATCATACCACAAATACTCTGCACTTCTTTCTGCACTGTCCAAATAAGATTGCAGAACATCATAAGTGATCTGGTTTTCCACACTTAATTTATTTTTTTCAAAAGTTATCAACGCTTTCTCCATATTTTCCACACCGGCTTTCACCGCCTGTTCATCCGTGACCACTGTTCCGTAAACTGCAGGAGCGGATTCGATCCCATATTCCTGCGGATACTTTAATGTATAATGCAGACTGACTGCATTTGCCGATACTTCACTACAGAACACTTCCCTCGTATATGCTTCAAATCGTTCATCCTCACTGACTGAACTCCCTGCCTTCCCATTTCCATCTGCTATTTCTGCACAGCCGCCAAGTCCCAGCACAACTAAAAAAAGCCCTGCCACACAGATCTTTCTCATCCTCTGCATGGTACAGCTCCTTTGTTCCTCTTTCTTTTCCCAGAATCTCATAGAACACTTCCGAACCATTTTCTTTCATTTTATGTATCGTCCTGACCTCTTATTCCATCAGCCTTTGCATCAGTACATTTCATATTTTCAAAAGAAATACATATATATCTACTAATTGCCCCATAATAAAAGAGGACACCCCTTGCACATTCTTCTCTACATCTCTAACTACTTTATCCCATTTCTGATCCTTTCCATCATCATCTGTGGACTGACTGCAAAAATTGATGTCTATGAAACCTTTATCACCGGTGCAAAAAATGGCTGCCGTACCGTCATCCGGCTTGTCCCGACTCTGATCGGACTGATGACTGCAACGGGAATCCTCCGGGCATCCGGGTTTCTCGACGTGATTTCCTCTTTCATCGGAAAATTCACGAATTTGATCGGATTTCCCGGAGAACTTGTCCCTCTTTCCATTGTAAAAATGTTCTCGTCCTCTGCTGCCTCCGGTCTGCTTGTTGATCTCTATAAAACTTACGGAACTGATTCCCGGATCGGACTCATCGCCTCACTGTCCATGTCCTGTACCGAAACCATTTTTTACACTATGAGTGTCTACTTTATGACTGCCAGGATCCGCCATACCCGTTATACGCTTCCCGGAGCTGTTTTTGCAACCTTTGCCGGACTCGCCGCCAGCGTCCTGCTCGCAGGTTACTATTCCTGATTTTCATGATTCATAACTCCCAACACCGGTCAATCAACAACACATCCATTCAAAACCATTGTTTACATATTCCCTTTGTGCTAAAATTATGCTAACAAGATTTCTATGGATGGAGGCATGATGATGTCTGATATAATGTTTGAACACCTGACCAAAACTTATCCCAACGGATTCATCTCCGTTGATGATGTTACTTTAAAAATTCAGGACGGAGAATTTGTCGTATTTCATGGACCGAGCGGCTGTGGCAAGTCCACGATTCTTCGGATGATCGGCGGACTGGAAGATATCACATCAGGAAAGATCTATCTTGGTGATGAACTGCTTAATGATATTCTGCCACGCGACAGAAAGCTGGCCATGGCATTCCAGAATTATCTGCTTTATAAATATCTGAATGTCTATGAAAATATGGCTCTTGGTCTCCGGCTGCGAGATTTTCCGAGAAATGTCATCGACAACCGTGTCAACACTGCGGCACAATTCCTCGGAATCTCTGCTATTCTTCATGAAAAGATCAAAAATATTTCTGATGCAGAGAAGCAGCGGGTCGCACTTGGACGTGCAATCGTCTGCCACCCGAAAGTACTCCTTGTTGATGAGGATTTTGCACATCAGAACGATGATCGACGTCATGAGATGCTCAGCGACATCTTACGCATCAACAAAGAACTCGGTATAACCGTCCTGTATGTGACAAATGACCCTGAAGAAGCTCTCTCCCTGGATTCCCGCATTATTTTCATGAGAGATGGAAAGATTGAAGAAGACCGCAGAGTATAATAAAGCTGCATCCGCAGGAACATTCAGCCGGCTGATTATTCCAGCTCCTGAATCTTTCCTGCGGATGCAGCTTTTTACTCTTTTATCTTTTCAAGATAATTATAAACTTCCCGCTTCTGCATTCCCCGGTCTTTTGCGGTCTGCTTCATGGCATCTTTCCGGTTCATCCCCTGTGCGAGATAATGTTCCATATGCTCCTCAATGCTCATCTCTTCCCAACGTGCCTGTTCCTCCTGCCGCATCTCTTCTCTGCTGCGTCCCTCGATCACCAGCACACATTCCCCTTTCGGATCATTTGCTTCGTAATAAGCCACCGCTTCAGGGATGGTTGTCAGAAATGCGGTCTCGTGCTTCTTCGTCAGCTCACGGCAAACCGTGATCCGACGTACTCCCAGACGTTCAGACAGCAGCTTTAATGTCTTCACCAGCCGGTGCGGAGCTTCATACATAACAATCGTTCTTGTCTCCGTCTCCAGCTCTGTCAGCACTGCCTCCCGCTCTTTTTTATCTGCCGGAAGAAATGCCTCAAATGCAAAACGTCTTGTCCCAAGCCCCGACATCGTCAACGCTGTCACGCATGCAGCCGGCCCCGGTACAGAACTGACTCTTACTCCTGCCTCATAGCACATTCTCACCAACTCTTCCCCCGGATCTGAAATTCCCGGAGTTCCTGCATCCGTGATCACAGCAATATCCATACCATCCAGCAGCTTCTCCACCAGCTTTCTGCCCTTTTCATACTTATTAAACTCATGATAACTCGTCATGGGAGTCTGTATCTCAAAATGGTTCAGCAGCTTGATACTGTTCCGTGTATCTTCTGCTGCGATCAGATCAACTTCTTTCAAAACCCGGACTGCCCGGAACGTCATATCCTCCAGATTTCCGATCGGTGTCGCCACCAGATATAAGATTCCTGCCATCTCAACCTCCTGTATGCCCATATCCATTCTCCATCCGCAGACCTCCATCCCTGGAGTACATAATCAGAGGCGGTTCGATCTTCACTCTCGGCTTCGCTCCCCGCATTCCTTCCACAAGCACCATCGTCGGCTCTTTATCAATATACGGATGAACAAACTGAATCCTCTTTGGCTCAATCTTGTACTGACTCATCTTTATCAGGATCTCCGTCAGCCGGAACGGTCTGTGGATCATATAAAATCTGCCCTTGTCCTGCAAAAGACGCATACTCTCCCGCAAAATATCATCCAATGTACACAAGACTTCATGCCTTGCGATTGCTTTCCTGTCATCCGGATTCCTGAGTCCATGCTCTGCCAGCATATAAGGTGGATTCGTCGTGATCACATCAAAAAAAGCCGGTTTGAAAATTGTTGCGGCCTCCTTTATATCTCCGGTCACAATCTCCACTCTGTCCTCCAGGTGATTATAACGGACACTTCTCTGTGCCATCTCAGCCGTATCTGCCTGAATCTCCAGTCCGGTAAAATGCTTTCCTTCCGTCTTTCCAGCCAAAAGAACAGGGATGATTCCATTCCCTGTTCCCATATCAAGTACCGTTTCTCCCTGACGCACCTTTGCAAAATCTGAAAGAAGAACCGCATCCACGCCAAAGCAAAACTTGTCCGGATCCTGGATCAGTCCCAGACCTCCAAGCTGAAGATCATCTAACCTCTCTCCCTGCTTTAACAGATTACTTTCCATTTTCTTTTGAATCTCCATCTTTCTTAGGATTTTTCTTTTTCCTGCGAGGACGGAACTTCAGATCTGTCGCTTTGTACTCCCGGATCTCTTTCTCATCATTCTCCAGATTTACGACCACTTTCACCAGTCCACGCAGAACACTTAAGGACTGTACAACTCCCGTAAGTTCATCTGAAGTTGTCACCGTATCTCCCACAGACGGAAGTTGGCTGTTCAAAACCTCATAGGTTTCCTCCTCGTTCGTCAGACAGCACATCAAACGGCCACAGACACCTGATATCTTGGTCGGATTCAGAGAAAGATTCTGTTCCTTTGCCATTTTGATAGAAACCGCTGCAAATTCGGTCAAATATGTGCTGCAGCAAAGTGGACGGCCACAGATTCCCAGTCCGCCACGGATCTTCGTCTCATCACGCACACCAATCTGCCTCAGTTCAATCCTTGTCCTGAATACAGCCGCCAGATCCTTCACCAGCTCACGGAAATCAATCCTTCCGTCTGCTGTAAAATAAAAAAGTACTTTATTATTATCAAATGTATACTCTGCATCGATCAGCTTCATGTCCAGATCATGCTTCCGAATCTTTTCCTGACAGATCTTAAATGCCTCTTTTTCTTTCTGATGATTCTCTTCGACAGTCCGCTTATCCTCATCCGTTGCAATTCGGATTACCGACTTCAATGGCTGAACAACCGAATCGTCACTTACCTCCTTCGGACCGCTCACTACCCGTCCATACTCCACACCCCGGGCAGTTTCTACAATGACATGGTCACCCTGCTTCACAGCAAACTGTCCCGGTGAAAAGAAATAAATCTTTCCCGCAGTACGAAACCTAACGCCTATTACATTTATCATACTAATTAATTCTCCTTTATTGTCAGTAACAGCAGCTCGATCACCAGCTCAAAGTTTACATTTGCTTTCATTCGTGCTTTTGCAGTCTCAAGTGCCTCAAGTATCTTTTCAATTCCCTCATAGGAACTCTTGCTGGCACGGGCTTTAATATAACGAAGCTGATCCGAAAATACGACCCGATCCACATTCTTCGTTGCTTTATAGATCAGTACATCCCTGTACCATATTGCCATCATATCAAGATAATCATTGATCTCCAGCTTATAAGTCATGCACTTCTTCACTGCATCCATCAATTCAGGGACATCCATCTCGTCAATATTTCTCAGTAAATGAACGACCTCTTCTTTTATCTCATTAAAATAATCTGAGTTAGCAAGCATGATTGCTTTTCCCATATTTCCCTGTGCAAACGCCACACATACATCCGCCTTATAGTCTGGGATCTCCATCTGCTCCATCAGATACTTCTTCACAAGCTGATCCTTGATATTTCTCAGCTTCATCATAACGCATCTCGAACGGATCGTTGGCAGCAGCACCTCTGCATTTTCTGTCAGCAGCATGATAACCGCATACTCCGGTGGCTCTTCAATCGTCTTCAAAAGAGCATTCTGTGCCTGTACGCTCATCAGATCCGCTTCCGGGATAATATAAATTTTATACTTACTGCTGTAAGGCTTGATTACAATATCATTATTAACCTGCTGTCTGATATCATCAACACTGATCGTGGTTGGCTTCTCATGTGACACACGGATAATATCCGGCTGATTTCCATGCAATGCCTGCTTACAGGACTGACATTTTCCACATGCCTCTCCGTTCTCATCACGATCCTGACACTGCAGACTCATAGCAAAAAGATTCGCCAGAAGCTTCTTTCCCGAACCACGTTCACCATTCAATATATACGCATGGGAAACCGCATCCGCCTGGACTGCACTCTCAATATATTTGATTATATTCTTATGTCCTACTACATCTTTAAAACTACTCATTTCTATCACCTGCCACACATAAAATTATACACTTTTAGTATACCACAATCTTATGGGAAGTCACACCCCCTAATTTCCCTTTCAATGGCTTCGATGCACTCCTCCATATCCACATTCTGAAATCTTTTTTCTATCCCTGCTGCTCTCAGATTTTCCTCAGAAAAATCTTTTGAATCCGCCAGAAACCGTCGGCACAATTCATCGTACCTGGGCTGACTTTGTCTCTTTTCCCGCTCTAATGCCCTTGTCAGCCGCAGTCCGTCTTCTACTTCAATATAAAGAGGAACCAGACTTTCTGCTCCAAAATACTCTTTCATTGCCCGATAGGATTCAAGCGTCCCGATCACCAGATAATCCTCATGTCCCAAATTAATCTGTCCGTCGTCCGCTGTAAAATAACTCCATACCCCATACTGCGTATGGTAAGATCTTTCCTCGATCAACTGCCCCTGATTCCTGAATTGCTGCAATTTTTCTTCGTCTGTGAAAAAATATTCTACACCATCACGTTCTCCTTCTCTTCTCGGACGCGTTGTATACAATACAATCCTTTTCATTTTTGGAAATTTTTGAATCAGTTCTTTATAAATCGTATCTTTTCCGGAAGAACTCTTACCCATCAGGTAAAATATCTTACCCATTTTTCAAAACCTCCAGTCTGTCCTTTTTCTTCGTTCCTTCAATGGTAAAACCATTCTTCTCATAATCCAGAATCTGCTGCACTGCTTCTTCCGAAACTTTCTCTCCCGGTACAATAATCGGGATACCCGGTGGATATAAATAAACAAATTCCAGTGAAACCTTCCCCACAGCTTCCTGCCATGGAACAGCCAGTCCTTTTCGTCCTTTCACCTTTGCACTTTCCACTACTCTTTCTGCCGGAATAAGCGGATGCCTGCAAAATCCCACAGCTTTTTTCATCGTAGCTGCATCCGTTTTTCTATTTCCTGATAGTACTTCATCCAGGCTCTTATCCGGTTCCCTGTTCTCCTGCAGCACTTCATCCAATCTCTTATCTAAGTTCCTTAGTGCATTGAGCAGCCGGTTTATTCCTTCCTGCGTATCTCCCGGTCCGGTCATTGCAATCACATAAGAACCCGCTGCCATCTCCATCTGTAAATGATCGTTTTCCAAAAGGATTTCCTGCAATTCTTTACCACTCAGTCTTCCCCTCGCAGAAATCACAATCTTAGAAGCATCATACTGCATCGTTTCCAGTAATTGAAGATTCTTCAGTTTTCTAATTTCCTTTCTTAACTGTCGGAGCATTTCCACATAAGGTTTAAAAACCCTTTCCCTTTCCTCGTTGACCAGTCGGATACATTCATCAATCGAAGCCATTAAAATATAAGAAGGGCTGCTGCTCTGAAGCATATGAAGATATCGTCTCACACTATCTCGATCTACAAGATTTCCATTCATGTGCAGCAGTGCCGTCTGCGTCAGTGACGGAAGTGTCTTGTGGAGACTGTGGATCACTATATCGGCTCCTCTTACATTCGCATTTTGGGGAAAATACTCATGAAATCCGAAATGAGCCCCATGTGCTTCATCCACAATCAGCGGAATTCCATACTTATGAACCACTTCACTGATCCGCTCAATATCCGATACCACACCATCATAAGTCGGCGAAGTGATCAGCACCGCCTGGATCTCCGGATTTTCCGCCAGATACATTTCCACACGGCCGGGTGAAATCCCTCCGTTTATCCCCAATTTCGGATCCTCATGTGGATAAATATACGTGACACTCAGCTCCCGCAGATAAATCGCATGGTAAACCGCCTTATGGCAGTTCCTTGCCACCAGGATCTGTCCCCCCTTATCCACAGCCGCAGACACCGCCGCCAGGATCGCCCCGGAGCTTCCATTAATACTGTAAAAACTCTCCGGCACACCATAAAGCCGTGCAACATCCTCCTGGGCTCTTTTCAAAATATCCTCAGCATGATGCAGGTTATCAAACCCGTCAATCTCCGTAATATCCCTCTCTACCGGAAAATCCCCCTCCACAGCCAGCGGATTCCTCTTATGCCCCGGCATATGAAACGGATAAAAATCACTCTTACCGTACGCTTCCAGTTTCTTGTATAATCTGTCTTCCATAATTCGTCCTTTTCATCCTAAAAACAAGGAGGGGCTATCACCAGACGATATTCCCCTCCATTTTTATCATATTTCTATCACACCTTAAACCGGTACCCCACACCCCAGATCGTCTCAATATACTGAGGCTTGGCCGTATTAAACTCGA